>Ga0315274_10006076_pt1 | contig 17617 bp, 17 predicted proteins | sample YL17G02_20_MG_FD_203700 | JGI IMG/M metagenome (GOLD analysis project Ga0315274, IMG submission 203700) | Sediment microbial communities from Yellowstone Lake, YNP, Wyoming, USA - YL17G02_20 | ecosystem: Environmental > Aquatic > Freshwater > Lake > Sediment | place: USA: Wyoming | collected...
GGTATTTTTGGGCAGCTTCTTTATAATCTTCAGGGATTTCTTCTATGCGGAAATCTTTTCCCAGCGATTCTTCCTCGTATAGGTAAGACTTCATCTCTATTAAATCAATGACCCCTTGGAAGTTATCTTCAGCGCCGATAGGAATTTCTAAGGGCATAACGTTGCCTGCGAGTTCTGTCTCAATTTTTTTTAAAACCGCAAAAAAGTCTGCGCCCGGCCGGTCCATCTTATTGATAAAAGCGATTTTTGGCACATTGTATTTATTGGACTGATGCCATACAGTCTCTGACTGCGCCTCAACCCCGCCCACGGCACAGAAAACCACCACTGCTCCGTCGAGCACCCTGAGGCTGCGCTCAACTTCTGCTGTAAAATCCACGTGCCCAGGCGTATCGATAATATTAATCCTGTGTTCCTTCCAATAACAGGTAGTGGCAGCTGCGGTAATAGTAATGCCCCTCTCCTGCTCCTGCTTCATCCAATCCATCTGCGCCTTCCCTTCATGGACTTCACCTATCTTATGGGAACGGCCGGTATAAAATAAAATCCTTTCTGTTATGGTGGTCTTGCCCGCATCAATGTGCGCCATAATACCGATGTTTCTTACCTTTTCCATTTCGATGCGGGGAGGGGGATGGGGTTTTTCTGCAAGCGCTTCTTCTGGCCGCGGCTCTTTCTCTGCCTCTGCCTTTTCCTCCTGCGCTAAAGACGGTTCTGCTTCTTTCGCCTCTTCTTCGCCGCGTTCTTCTTCAACCGCCTCTTCCGGCTGTGCCTGAGGCTGCGCGGGCTCTTCCTGGAGAACCGCTGGCGGCTCTTTACTGCCCAACTGATTCTTCAACCGCATAAACTCTTGAGCAAAGGTTTTCAATCTCTCCTCTTTTTCCTCTAACTCTTTTTCCAGTTCCGTATATTCCTCGTTTAGCTTATTGAACTCCTGCTTGGGGACCCATTCGCTGATTCCCTCTTTCTTTTTGAATTCAGCAATGGTATCTAAATGCGCCTTAAGTTGTTGAGCAGCTCTTTCCAGTTCGTGTTTCTTGGCCTCGATCTGTTCTGATTTTTCCTTATTCTCTTTCTCCAGGGCCTGCAATTTCAGATTAACCTCTCTTATCTCCCTGTTGAAATCTACGTTCTTTTTAAATTCCCCCTCTAATTCTTTTTCTTTCCCGATGAACTTATTCTTTAAATCTGAATTCTCTTCCTTAACTTTATTTAGCGCCTCCTCGGCCCTATGAACCCAATCCTGCCTTCTGGCTATTTCTTCCTGTAACTGGGCTTCTTTCTTTTTGGATATCTCCAATTCTTTTTGTAGAGTAGCATAATCGGCTTTTGTTTTCTCCAGTTCGCTCTGTAAAGAATTAATTTTGTCCTCTTGGCTTAAGGCATTTTGTGTCTTAGGGTAACTCTCTGCCTCTTTAGAAATTACACTGATTTTTCTTTTGCCTTTCGGTTTTTTTTCTGAATCGCCAGATGTAACTATGCCATATATGGCATACACAACCATAATGGTCCCCACAAAAACCGCCATCATAAGTAAGGCGTTCATCTTTTATTTATTATCTTTTGTTTTTAGTTTCTCTAGGCGCTGTCTTATCTTTGCCTCGTAACCTATATCTGTAGGTTCGTAGTATTGAACCGCTCTTCTGGTATATTTCTGTTTTACATAATGGCCTTCGTAGTCGTGGCTATATTTATAGCCCTTACCATGGCCTAAAACTTCCGCACCCGGATAAGAGGCATCTTTGAGATGGTCGGGCACTTCCTGGACCTTCTGGTTTTCAATATCGTGGCTGGCTTTTTCTATGGCTAAATATGCGGCATTGGATTTAGGCGCACAGGCAACATAAATTACTGCCTGGGCCAAAGGAATCCTTGCCTCAGGCATGCCCACAAATTCTGAAATCTGTAACGCCGCATTAGCCAAGACAAGCGCCAGGGGATCAGCATTGCCTACGTCTTCCGCTGCTGATATACAAATACGGCGGGCAATAAAACGCGGGTCCTCTCCTGCGTAAAGCATCTTGGCCATCCAGTATAAAGCAGCATCCGGGTCTGAGCCGCGCATAGATTTTATAAATGCCGAGGCAGTATCGTAATGCGCGTCTTCGTCTTTATCATAAAGCACTGCTTTTTTCTGAATGGATTCTGCGGCTACCTCTAAATTAAAATTAATAGAACCGTCTTTTGCCTTTGGCGTGGTAAGCGCGCCTACCTCAAGCGCATTAAGCGCCCGGCGGGCATCGCCCTCGCAGGTCTTGGCAAGGAAGGCCAAGGCCTTTTTATCTATTTTGATTTTTAAATTTCCCAACCCCCTGGTTTTATCTTGGAGCGCAGAGTGCAGGATGGTTAAGACCTCGCTTTCTTTGAGGGTCTTTAGCTCACACACCAGCGACCGCGATAAAAGCGGAGAGACAAGGGAAAAGAAGGGGTTGTGCACGGTTGCGCCTATCAAGATGGGATTGCCCTCTTCCACATCAGGCAAAAGCACATCCTGCTGGGCTTTATTAAAACGGTGTATCTCGTCAATAAAAAGTATGGTCTTCTGCCCTGTATTAGATTTCTTAACCTTTGCCGCATTAATAGTCCGTCTTAATTCTTCTACATTAGAGGTGGTGGCATTGATAGCTGCATAATAAGACTTGGTTACGTTGGCAACGCACCAGGCCAAAGAGGTCTTGCCCACACCCGGCGGGCCGTACAAAATCAGAGAACTTATGCGGTCAGCCTCAATTGCCCGGCGCAAGAGTTTCCCTTTACCTAAGATATGCCCCTGGCCTACAAATTCATCCAAATCCGCCGGCCGCATACGCACAGCCAGAGGTAAGTCTCTTTTATTCTCTTTCTTTATTTCTTCGAATAAATCCATGACATTTTATCCCGCACCTTTCTATTATGACATCTCTGCATAGTAAAAAGGCGCGGGATTATTTCGCCCCGCCTTTTGCCCCGCAAAATGCGGGGCGGCGGGGCTCAATAAAAAATCCCCGCATTGTGCCGTTGGAAGGATAGTCTGAACCGATTTGGTTTCAGGTGGGTGCTCTCTCTAGAACGCCTTAGCGCCCAAGAAGTCTGAGCTCCCTTGATATTGGTGTTGGTTCAATAATTATCAAATTTCCAACGCGCACCGCAGGGATATTTAAAAGATCGTTTGACTATTGCAAAAAAAAGTATAACACATATTAAAACGAAAGTCAAATACTAGCGAATTTTCGCCTGAAATCTCTCCTCCAGCGCTTTAACCACATTTGTATGTATGGGATTGATTTCTGCCTCAGTCAAGGTGCGCTCAGCTGAACAATAACGGAAAGAAATGGTTATTCTTCTAAAGCCATCTGGCACCTGTTCACCTTTAAAATAGGCTATAAGTTTTGCTTCTTCCAGTAATTTTTCGCCGCGCTGCGCTATAGTTTCCATTATCTGTTCTAAAGTTATATCTTCTTTTAACTCCAGGGTTGTATCTCTGGTAATCCCCGGGTATCTGGCCAGGGGAACAAATTTTTTCTCTATTGGCAGGCGAGAGAGAAGTCTTTCTAGACCAATCTCTAACGCAAATACCTCTTTATTTTTTATGTCCAGCCTCTCCAGGACCCCCTTATCTACTCTTCTTAATGTCCCTGTGTTATCATTTCTGACATTGACCTCGAATTCATTGCCATTTTCTTTGCCAATAAATTTGTAATCGCTTATGGCTAGGCCCAGGCGCTTAAAAATGGTCTCTAGTATTCCTTTTAAATGCAAAAACCCTGCTTCATCTTGCAGATGCCCTTGCCCAAACCACAGAGATTTCATGCCGCATAAGGCAACACCCAAAGAGTATTGTTCCTGGATTTTACCCCCTGACTTAAAATAGGTTTTGGCAATCTCAAAGATATTGATATAGGTTTGTTTTTGCCTCAAATTATAAGCCGTGCAGTTAACTAGGCTGGGCATAAGCAGGGGCCTTAAAATTTCCTGCTCCTTGCTTAAGGGGTTGAGGATCTCTATTAGATCGCTTCCTTCTCCCACCCAAAACCCTTTCAATAGCTCCTTATCAATAAGGCTATAGGTGATTACTTCATTTAACCCTAGGCCTACAAGCATATTCTTTATTTGAGGGACTAAATCTTTTGTCTGACTAACAGTTACCTGCGGTTTCACCGCGGGCAAGCTTTTGGGTATACACTCGTAGCCGAATATACGGGCGATCTCTTCGATTAAATCTATCCCTAGATTCACATCCGGCCTAGACGAAGGAACTCCAACCCTAAATTTATTTTTTGCACCAGCCTTAACCTTAAATCCCAGATTTGTCAAAATTTTCCTTATCTTAATAGGCGGGATATCGATGCCTAAAATTTTATGCACCGTTGATACTTCTAAGGCGATGCCCTTCTTGGTTGTTCTGGGCGTCCCAGAGGTTCTGGCTAAAACGCACCTACCGCCTGCGACCTTCTCTATTAATCCCACTGCAGCCCAGGACGCCTTCTCTACCATTTCTAAATCTACCCCTCTTTCAAATCTATAGGCAGACTCACTTTGCAGGCCTTGCGCCTGTTTGCCGCGGCGTACAATTATGGGGTTAAATATAGCTGCCTCTAAAAGGATATTTTTTGTGCCCGTCGTAACTTCTGTGTCTTTACCGCCTATTATTCCTGCTATAGCTACGGCTTTTTCTCTGTCTGCAATAACCAGAATATCTCTATTGAGCAACCTCTCTTCGGCATCGATAGTTGTAAGCCTCTCGCCATTTTTTGCCCGACGCACGATAATTGCCTCCTGGTTTAATCTGTCTAAATCAAAGGCATGCAGCGGCTCTCCCCATTCAAACAAAACATAGTTGGTTATATCCACGACATTGTTTACGCTACGGCAACCTACGAGCTCCAACCTTTTCTTCAGCCAATCAGGCGAAGGCCCCACTTTTACATTCCGGATTACCTTGGCGGTATATAAAGGGCAGTCTTTTTTATCCTCTATCTTAATAGCGATTGCCTGGTGGCCTGGTGACCGCCTGACCCGCCGACCTGAGACTTCTGGCAGCTTTAATTTTTTGCCTGTGATTGCAGCTACTTCACGCGCAATTCCCAACACGCTTAGGCAATCCGGCCTATTGGAAGTAACCTCGACCTCAAATATCACATCTTGCTCTTTCTCTTCTAAAGAAGTTACCTCCAGGCCTGCCATCGTAAGCTTCTCAGCCAAGGCCTTAGGCGTTATTTTAATTTCTACAAACTCTTTCAACCAATTATAGGTAACTTTCACCCCGCCCTTCCTTTATTATTTATACCCCGCCCTTTATCCCGCTCTTGCACGCAAGGGCGGGATTTAGGAAGGGCGGGGTTCATCTTAGAACTGTTTTAAAAATCTTAAATCATTTTCAAAAAATAACCGGATATCATTAATGCCGTATTTGAGCATGGCAATCCTTTCTATCCCCATACCAAAGGCAAACCCTGTGTATTTCTTAGGATCGTAACCCACGTGTTTAAAAACATTGGGATGAATCATGCCTGAGCCCAATATCTCAAGCCAACCCTTCCTAGCGCAGACAGAACAACCCCTGCCTTTACAGATTATGCAGGAGATATCCACTTCAGCCGACGGCTCAGTAAAAGGAAAGAAGTGCGGCCTAAAACGCATCTTGATCTCCTGACCAAAAACAGCCTTGACAAAAGCCTCCAAGGCCCCTTTTAAATCCGAGAACTTGATCTCCTCATCTACCATAAACCCCTCTATCTGATGAAACATAAAAGAGTGGCTGGCATCCACTGCATCAGGACGATAAACCCGGCCAGGAACAATGACTGCCAAGGGCGGTTTGCGTGATTTCATCACGCGAATCTGCACTGGAGAAGTATGGCTGCGCAACAGCAGTCTATCTTTGTATTTTAGATAAAAGGTATCAAACACATCTCTTGAAGGATGCTCTGAGGGGATGTTTAAGCCGGTAAAATTATTGTATTCTGTCTCAATCTCAGGGCCCTCAACCACAGAAAATCCCATGCCTTGGAATATGGTACAAATCTCTTCCGTCACCTGGGTCAAAGGGTGCAACCGGCCTAAATCCTGGGCAATACCTGGCATACTAATATCAACTATTCCGGCGGTAAGTCTGGCGGGCTGGCTAGCTAAAGATTTTTGCTTCTCAGCGACGAGAGACAAGGTTCTATTTTTTAAGGCATTCACTTGTTGCCCAAATGCGCTGCGCTCTTCCGCTGGCAGGCTGGGTATAGAACTGGTCAGTTGGGCAAGAATACCTTTTCTGCCGAGAAATTTTACCCGGAATTCCTCCAGCTTCTCAGGAGAATCTACGCCCTGTATCTCAGAATCTATTTGCGTTTTAAGAGAGTCGATATCCATACTAAGCTCAGTATTCCTAATAATATAATGGCCAGACTTCTCTTGCCCGGATTTAACCTTTCCTGAATCTGTCTTCCGGGGCTGGTCTTACGTATAGCCTGGCCGTGTATATCCAGATCTCCGCCATGTTCCGTGCAGGCGCGATGAAAAATCCCGGTAATCTCCAGCACATCTCCTTTTGACTTATAACTACCTGTATAGCTTGTCTCTTTAACTAAAGAGTTGGGGAGCCAGATGCCGATGGCATTCTCCCCATCATTGACGTTTATCCAGGCATAATCACCACGCCGCATTATATCACCGATAACCTCGCCTTCATATACAACGGTCTTGCCATCATACTGCCTGGCATTCTTTATCAGCTCGGTGCTGGAAAGAGGCTGGGCAGAACAGATAAAAGGTAAAAGTAAAAAGCTAAAAGTAAGAAGTACAAGATAAAAGTAAAAAATAAAGTCATTATTGTGTACTTTTGCCTTTTGCCTTTTAACTTTTGGCTTTCTCATCATTTGCCTTTTATCGCTGCCACCAAAAATCCTATTAAGGTAAATATGGACATAAACTCCAGGCGCCCCGTCCACATCTGTAATATATAGGTGACCTTTAATGCCGCGGGCATATTGACATTGGTAATTCCACAGGATAGCCCAACATTGGCTGCTGCAGAAGTGGATTCAAACAAGGCATTCAAAAAGGGGTAGCCATAAAACATCCCGATGATCGTGCCTAAGCCGTATAATACCAGATACGACAAGGTGATTAAAAGCGCTGACCTTACCTGCCTGTCTTCTAAAAAGACCTTTTTTATATGATGGAATTTCTCAATAACTATTGTCCTCTCCGGAAGCATGATCCTTTTTAAATCCTCTTTGAGCGCTTTAAAGATAATCCCGATGCGCAACATTTTAATAGCTCCGGTAGTAGAACAGACAGCGCCTCCCAAGGCCATAGCGCAGATTACCCCCACCAAAGCCAGATCGCTCCATTCATTAATAAACTGTGCTGCGTATATCGTCTGATATCCTGTGCCGGTGTGACCTGAAATGAGTTGATAGAACCCTTTGCGGAATAGGACTATCGCCTGGGAATAGACTCCGAATTGTTTCAAGCCAACTGCGGTGATTAAAAAGGTAATCATTATAGTAATAAAGAGAGTTACCGTTTCAATGTTTTTATATATCTCTCTACGATTACCTGTCCAGATATGATAGTGTAGTTTGAAATTAATCGCGCCCAAGATCATAATGATAACGGTAAGCACTTCGTATGGCAGGCTATGGTAATAAAGTATATTTTGAGACTGGGGGGTAAATCCGCCGGTATCAAATGCCGCCATAAACACGCAGGCACCGTGAAAAAAGGCGTTCACGGATTTCATGCCATTCAATATGCCTACCACGCCCAAGGCCAGCGCACCCAAAATCAGATAGGTAATGCTTACTAACCAGATAAACCTGCTGGTGTTTATGACATTGGGCAATATTTTCTCATCGCGCGCTTCACCCACATACATCTTGAATGCCCCGGAAAAACCTCTTACAAAAAATGAGAGCGTAATAATAACAATCCCCTGTCCTCCGATAAACATAATCAGGTGCCGCCAGAGATTATGGGCATAGGGTAGGTGATCGAGATCCTGGGTTAAGGTCAGGCCAGTAGTGGCAAAACCAGACATGGCATCAAAGCAGGCATCCAGGTAAGACTTCCAGTGTCCGCTTAAATATAACGGTATGGCGCCCAGTGCCATGGCCACTAACCAGGAAAGAGAAACCACAATCATGCCCTGCATCCAGTTCAGGTCTTTTTCGGTAAAACATACCTTTTGCAAGATCAGGCCGAATATCAGGGTTATTTCAATACCGATGATAAAATCTAGGGTGGGGTTGATTTCTCCAAAGGCCAATCCTATTAAGATAGGCACAAGCATGGTCAGGCCTAGGCCTACAATAATCCTGCCTAAATAAAAACCGATATTTTTAATATCTTCCAGGCGGGGCTTAAGGATCATATCTTTAAAAAAGCCAATGCTGCGCAGATTAAAAACGCCGCCAGCAATATAAATAAGGCGTATAATACTTCGGTAGTAATGCCCAAGGTAATATCAAAGGGGATTTTTATTATCTTTTTCATTTTATAGCTTTCCTACAAGCAGATTTAATAATTGCGGCTCGTTTCCTATGGAGGTGATGGCGATTATGTCATCTCCCGGCTTTAAAACCGTGTTACCTTTCGGCACTATAACCTCTTCTCCTCTTAGGATAGAAACCAACACCGCATCCGCAGGCAATTCAATGTCTTTAACTTCTTTGTCAATTACAGGTGAGTCCGCCGGCAAATCCACGCGCACAATGGTGAGTTTACCGCGTTTAAAACTCATAAGGTTTACGAAGTCCGAGAAGGAAACTTCTTCTTCAATCACCTTGGCAATGAGCTTAGTGGAATCAACCGGTACATCAATACCCAGTTCTGAGAAGGTATGTTCATTGTCTGGATTGTTGACTCTGCCTACAGTGCGCCGGATATTAAATCTCTCCTTGGCTAACTGACAGATAATCAGATTATCCTCGTCTTCGCCTGTTACGGCAGCTAATACGTCTGCGCGTTCAATGCCCGCTTCTTCCAAAATACGCGGGTCACAGCCGTCGCCATTGATCACCAAGCCCTCTAACTCCTTGGCTATCTCTTCGCACACAGCCCTATCTTTCTCCACAATGCTTACCGTATTCTTGCTTGCGATGAGCCTCTTGGCTAAAAAATAACCCACTTTACCGGCGCCTACAACTACAATATACATTGCGACACCTCGATTTTAGATATGGAACTTTTCTTTTATCTTATCCAGGCTGGCCACCTTGACTACAGCCATCAGCGTATCTTTGTTTTTCAGTATTGTCTGCGCTTCGGGCAAAATTACTCCCTGCATTCTCCTTATTGCCACCACCAAGAATTCCCCAGGAAGATTTATGTCTTGAATAGTCTGGCCCACTAAGTTATTTTTAACTTCTATTTCAATAACCCCCAAATCTTTTGTTTCAATCAAATAACTGGAAAATCGGCTTTCAATGATTTTGTCTCTGAGCATTGCGGCGAAAAGAATAGTTCCGCTAATAATATCCAGCCCTAAGGCAGCATAGATATGTGCGCGCTGTGGGTCATATACGCGCGCAATCACTTTGGGGACTTTGAATATTTTCTTAGCCACCTGTGCCGAGATTAAATTTGTATTGTCGCCATTGGTTACCGCACAAAAGGCATCCGCCTTTTCAATGCCTACCTGCTTCAGGAGCTCGAGGTCAAAACCATTGCCTACTTTAGTCAGGCCATTGAAGGTGCCACCTAGGCGTTCAAAAGAGACAGGGCTCCTATCAATAACCACTACATTGTGGCCTTCATTGGAGAGTAGTTTGGCCAGTTCCGAACCCACCCTACCGCAACCCACTATTATGACATACATTTAATCACCCCTTAATGTCAAATAACAAAGCACAAATGTCAAAACTTTTGTTTTGAAATTGGGATTTATTTTGTGCTTTGGATTTTGTCATTTGTCATTTACCCTGAACTAAATCAACCAGTTTCTTAAAGGCGCGACTGTCTTTTACTGCCAGATCCGCTAAAATTTTTCTATCTAAATTAATCTTGGCTTTTTTAAGACCGTTGATAAATGCACTGTAGGTAATACCTGCCGCACGGCAGGCAGCATTTATGCGCGTAATCCAGAGCCGGCGAAATTCCCTTTTTCTCACCCGCCTATCGCGATAGGCATAAACTAGGGCATGCATCAGGGCACGGCGTGCCTGCTGGTACTGTTTGCTGCGGTCTCCCCAAAAACCCTTTGCCTTCTTCAACACCCTCTTTTTTCTCTTACGTGTTGCAACGCTGTGTTTAACCTTAGCCATCTCCTCGCTCCTTTATATATATAATCCTAATTTAAAAACCGTTCTTCTCTATCCGTAAGGTAACACCCTCTTAAGATATTTTACCTCTTGCCTGCCCCCTAAGGTCTTTGATCTTCTTAATCTACGCAGCCTTGCTGGTCTTTTGCTAGAAAGAAGATGGCTCTTGCCACAGGGAAAATATTTAATTTTTCCTTTTTTGCTTAACTTAAACCTCTTTGCTACGCCTTTCTTTGTCTTTAATTTTGGCATATGTTTAGACTCCCTCTGCTCTTGTTCTGATTATAGCCTATATTCCCCCATTTTAATATATTATTTAGGGGCAACCACAAAGGACATAACCCTTCCTTCCATGTTCGGTTCCTTTTCTACTTGCCCATCATTCTGCGTATCAATAATAAATTTATCTAAAACCTTCCTTCCCAAATCCAGATGCTCCATTTGTCTGCCCCGAAAGAAAAGATTTATTTTGACCTTGTCTTTTTTCTTTAGGAAGGCGATGACCTGTTTCACCTTGGTTTCGTAATCGTGGTCGTCGATATTGGGTTTAAGACGGATCTCTTTGAGCCTGCCCTGTTTTTGATGTTTCTTGGCCTCGCGCTCCTTTTTTTCCTGGTCATATTTAAACTTGCTAAAATCAATAATACGACAGACGGGCGGATTGGCACTTGGCGCTACCTCTACCAGGTCCAATTCGTATTGGTTCGCCAATTCCTGAGCCTTTTGTATCAAAACTACCCCTAACTGACTTCCGTCTGGACCGATAAGCCGCACCTGCGGCACGCGTATTTTGTCGTTAATGCGTATAAATTTTTTTATAGCGACCACCTCCCTTGGTTAGGTTACAGCATGTAACCTTATATGCCTTTACTCTCTATCTCCTTTTTGACCTGTTTTACAAAATCCTCCAGGCTTACGCTTCCTTTATCGCCTTCCACTCTTTTTCTTATAGAGACAGTCCCCTGCCTCGCCTCGCGCTCGCCCACCACTAAAGAATAGGGTATTTTATTTAATTCTGCGCTGCGTATCTTCTTATCCAAGGTCTCATTGCGGTTATCTAGCTCGGCGCGTATTGAGTTTTCCTCTAAGGCTTTTTTAATCTCTGCCGCGTATCCCGCTACAGAATCTTTAATGGGAATCACTATCGCCTGTATAGGCGCAAGCCATAAGGGCAGGTCGCCTTTATAATGTTCCAGCAACGCGCCGATAAAACGCTCCAGGCTACCTAAGAGAACACGGTGTAACATAATCGGTTGCCTTTCTTTGCCGCTAGCATCGATGTAGCTCAAGTTAAATCTCTTCGGCAGGGCAAAATCACATTGGATAGTGGCGCACTGCCAGAATCTTTTTAAGGCATCCTTTAATTTAATATCTATCTTAGGCCCGTAAAAGGCGCCCTCTCCCACATTTATCTCGTAACTTAAGCCTTTTTCTTTTAACGCTGCCTCTAAGGCCTCTGTCGCCTGCTGCCAGTCTTCATCAGAACCGATATATTTCTCTGGCCGCGTGCTCAATTCAATGGCTACGTCCTTAAACCCAAAAACCTTCATGGTGTCAAAAACAAAATCAATAATGGATTTTATCTCTGGCCGCAGCTGTTCGGGTAAACAAAAAATATGCGCATCATCCTGAGTAAACCCGCGCACGCGCAGAAGACCGTGCAAAACTCCTGCCTTTTCATGACGGTATACGGTACCCAGCTCAAAGAAACGAATAGGTAATTCCTTATAACTTCTGGTCTTTGACTTATATATCAATATATGCCCCGGGCAATTCATGGGCTTCAAAACGAATTCTTTATCCTCTATCTTAAAGGTATACATATTCTCTTTGTAATAATCGTAATGTCCGGATGTCTTCCAAAGTTCGGACTGCATAATATGCGGGGTAATTACTATCTGGTAGCCCCGCCTTAAGTGTTCCTTTTTCTCATAGTCTTCGATGATGGTGCGTAAAAGTGCTCCTTTGGGGTGATAAAACACCAGACCCGCCCCTGCTTCTTCATGGTAGATATCAAAAAATTCTAGCTGCGGCCCTAATTTTCTGTGGTCGCGGCTCTTTGCCTCCTCTAAATTTTTCAGGTATTCCTCTAATTCTTTTTGCTCCTGGAAACACGTACCGTAGATTCTCTGTAACATAGGATTTGTTTCTATCCCGTGCCAGTATGCCCCTGCCACGGATAATAATTTAAATGCTTTAATCTGAGCGGTGCTTTCTACATGCGGACCGCGGCATAAATCCACGAAGCCGTCTCCGGTCTTATATAAAGATACTTTCTCGTCGGGAATCTCTTTAAGCAATTCCAGCTTGTAATCCTCTTTTAATTTTTTAAATAACTGCTCTGCTTCTTTTTTAGTAAGTTCTTCTCTTATAAACGGCTCATTCTTCCTGATAATCCCCAGCATCTTCTTTTCTATTTTGAGCAAATCTTCGTCGGTAAACGGTTCTTTTTTGTCAAAGTCATAATAAAAGCCGTCCTCAATAGATGGTCCGATGCCTAACTTGACCTCTGGCCAGAGCTGCTTTACTGCCTCAGCCATTATGTGCGAACAGGAATGCCTTAACGTCGATAAATCCATTTTCTTTTACCTTTTACCTTTTTACTTGTAACTTATAATGGTGGGCGCTACAGGATTTGAACCTGTGGCCTTTTCCATGTCAAGGAAACGCTCTGAACCAACTGAGCTAAGCGCCCTATTATTGAAAAAATGGGCAAGGAGGGAGTTGGACCCTCACGACCTTACGGCCAAAGGCTTTTAAGGCCTTCGTGTATGCCATTCCACCACTTGCCCGTCGTATTGTCTAAGATCCTTCGCCACTTACCTGAACAATATGGCGCCTCAGGATTGAATTTTGCGTAGCAAAATTCAAGGCGACGAGCGGATTCGAACCGCTGAATAGCTGTTTTGCAGACAGCTGCCTTGCCACTTGGCTACGTCGCCAAATTTTTAAATATTCTTTTTCACTTCCCTAATTATCGTCTCAACCTCTGCCAAACAGCCTAAGCCCTTTTCGCCGCAGGCAAGCCGCCCAACCCTAGGCTCAATAAATCTATAACCAAGAGATTTCAATCTCTTGATATTTTCTTGCGTGATTTTATTTTTATACATATTCTCGTTCATGGCCGGGCTGATTAAAACCGCTGCCTTGGTGGCGGAGACAATGCAGGTTAACAAATCATCACATATACCAGAGGAGACTTTAGCGATAATATTTGCGGTGGCAGGAGCAATCAAGACCAAATCTGCCTTCTTGGCAAGCGAAACATGCTCTATTTCCCAGCTGTGCGGTTCGTCAAACAATCCCCGGTAAACCTTGTTGCCGGATAAGGTCTGGAAAACAATGGGCCTGATAAGCTCCTCTGCTTCCTCAGTCATTACCACGGTAACAGAAAAGCCTTCGTCCTTTAGTCTGCGCACAATATCGCAGGCCTTATATATTGCGATACTGGCTGTTACCCCTAAGATAATATTTTTTTCTCTTGTCACTTAATTATTCTTTGGGCTTGATTTTCTTCGCCGTTACTTTTCCGGCAGCGATCTCCTGGAGCGCTATGGTCGAGGGCTTGAGAGAAGAATTCCCCTCGACGAGTTTAGGTTGACCCTCGGCAATCTCTAATGCCCTCCTGGAGGCCAAAATTACCAACTTATAAATAGAACCGTTACTCTTATCCAAGAGTTTTTCTAATGCCACATAATCCATATGCTACCTCGCTATAATTTACTTGCCTATTTCTCCTAAGATAATGCCCTGTAATTCCTCTGCTGCTAGGCGTAACTCTTTATTCGCCAGACAATAATCATACTTGCCAGAACTCGAGAGTTCTTTTTGTGCAAGTTTTAAACGCTGGTTGATCTCTTCTTTCTTGGTTTTATGACAACGCCCCCCTATTCTTCTCTCCAGCGCCTCTAAAGATGGGGGTATGATAAAAATGGTTACTGTATTTTTGGGATAAAGCTGCTTCAGCCTTGTTGCGCCTTTTAAATCCAGGGATAGAATTACGTGCCTGCCTTTTTTAAGTTGTCCTTCCACAAAGTCTTTAGGCGTGGCGTAATGATAGCCCAAATATCTTGTCCATTCAAGAATTTTTTTTGCCCTCTGTTGCCGCCTAAATTCTTTTTCGCTGATAAAAAAATAATCCTGGTTATTTTTTTCAGTCGATCTCTTCGGCCGCGTAGTAAGAGAAACTGATTTTACTAATACTTTTTTTAATGCTTTATTTTTAAGCAGGCTTTCCAGAAGCGTGGTTTTACCTGCACCCGAAGGCCCGGAAATAATAAATATTAACCCCTTGTTTTTATTAGAGTTGCGCTTCACCCCGCTCTTCCTTGCCCGTTCATACCCCCCCGCTCTTCCTTTATCACATTCTTTATCTTAATATTTTTAGGAAGGGCGGGGTTCACTTACTCTATATTCTGTGCCTGTTCGCGTATTTTCTCAATCTGGCTCTTGATCTGGACCACTCTGGCAGAAATAACCAGGTCAAAGGATTTAGCTGCGAGGGTATTTGCCTCGCGCTGCATCTCTTGTGCAATGAAATCCAGTTCCTTGCCTACGGGACCATTCTTTGAAAGTTTATTTTTGAAATTTCGGATATGAAATGCCAACCTCTGTATCTCCTCCGTGATGTCCGCATCTTTTAAGAAACCGGCTCGTTCTTCATCTGTATTTATGTGAGAGAGTTTTTCTTTAACTGCTTTTTTAAACCTTGTTTTTATGATATCGAGGTTTGTTTTAAGTGCTTCTGAGCTGTTTTTTAAAAACCCGGATAAGGCGCGCCCTTCCTTCTGGCGAGCTTTTACCAAATCCTCCAAAGACCGCCTCGCTAATATCTTTAACGCGGGCCAGATATTCGCCTTAAGATTTCTATTCTCCTCTAAAGACAATACGCCCGGTAAATGTATTAGCGTATTTATACTGATTTCATCTTTAATCTGAAGCTGCCTTTTTATCTGTTTTAGCGTCGAGATATATCTTTTAAGCAGCGGCCTATTGATAAAGACATTCGAGGTCTCAGCGCCCATAATGTTGATTGCACAAACCACGCGCCCTCTTTTGATTTTTGCCTCAATTTCTTTTTTGAGCCTGTCTTCTAAAAAGAGAAATCCTTCGGGCAAATGAAATACAGCCTCCAGGAATTTGTGGTTTGAACTTCTCAGCTCCACGCTAATTTTACCAAAGGGCGCAACCTCTATTTCCCTGCTGCCAAAACCGGTCATGCTCTGTATCGTCTTAATCACTTTTTAAACCCAGGCCTTTCTTCTGTGTTCTTTTTCTAAAAGCACTCTTGTAGGATATAAATCCACGATGATCTCTTCTGGTTGAAACCAGAGTTTTATCTCCCGCTCTGTTTCCGACTCATTAGAGGATACATGAATAACATTCTCATAAACACCGGAGGTAGTAATCCTGCCATAAGAACCCCGTATAGAAGTCGGCTCTGCTTCTTCAGGATTAGTGGCGCCGGCAAGTTCTCTGCATTTTGTAATCGCGTCTTCCCCCCAATAGACGAGCGCCATAACTTTGCGCCGGTCGTGTAACTCTCCTCGAATATATTTTATTATTTCCTCAAAAAAAGGCTTATCCTTCAAATGTTTATAGTGCTCCTCAGCCATCTCTCTGGATACGCGCGTCATCTTTGCTGCCACAATCTCAAGCTTGGTCTCAGATAATCTGGTTAAGATATTGCCAGTTAAAGACTTCTTAAGCCCATCGGGTTTTATAAGAATCAAGGCTGCCTGGTTCGTCACTTCGCGCCTCCCCTGAGTATATTTACAATTCTCTCCAAGTCTTCCTGAGAATAAAACTCAATAAGAATATGCCCGCGTTTTTTCCTCTTGCTGATTCTAATTTTTGTAGCCAGGATATGTTGCATTTCTTCTTCCAGAACCGCTAAATAAGGCTCGCGCAGCGATTGCCCCATCCTGCGCTTAATGCCTTTAGGCCGGTGTGTCTTGATTAAATTCTCTAGCTCCCTGACAGAGAGATCCTTAGAGATAACCTCCTGCGCTAATCTACGCTGTTGATTTAGATCCTCTATTTCTAACAGGGCTCTTCCATGGGCAAAAGAAAGACGACCCTTTTTCATCTCTTCTTGGATTTCTTGTGGTAACTTCAATATTCGCAATGTGTTAGTAATAGAAACTCTTGCCTTACCTATCACTGCGCTAATCTTTTCCTGTGTAACTTGAAATTTATCAATGAGATACTGATAGGCATGCGCTTCTTCAATGGGATTAAGCCCTTGCCTTTGAATATTCTCTATCAAGGCTAACTCCAGAGAATCCCGATCTTCAACATCTTTAATTATAATTGGTATCTCCTCTAGATTCAATGAACGGACAGCGCGAAGCCTTCTTTCTCCAGCAATCAACTCATAATAATCGCCTTTACGTCTTACCAAGAGCGGCTGAATCACGCCTTTTTCTTTTATAGATTGCGCTAATTCCTCAATGCTCTGAGCATCAAAATCTTCGCGAGGCTGAAAAGGATTGGGCTTAATCTGGCCAGTTTGGACATAAATAATCTCTTCTTTATGGCGCTCTGATTCCTTTCCGGGGATTAATGCGCTTATCCCTTTGCCTAAGGCTTTTCTTTCCATTGTGTATCTCCTTATGGTATTGGTTGACTGGGAGCTAAGAATACCTAAAATCTCTTTGCTTAATTCTTCATACTTCTGAGCACCCAAAGAATCTTTATCATACAAAGCAATGGGCTTACCAAAACCAGGGGCTTCGGTAAGCCGGATGTTGCGCGGGATTACTGCCTCATAAACTTTCTCTTTAAAATAATTTCTTACTTCTTGGATAACCTCTTTGGTCAGGTTAGTGCGAAAATCTGCCATAGTCAGAAGTACGCCTTCAATAGCCAAGTTCGGGTTCAGATTATCCTTCACAAGTTTAATAGTATGAGTGAGTTGCGTTAGCCCCTCTAAGGCATAAAATTCACATTGCACTGGTATAAGCACTGAATCAGCAGCGCATAATCCATTGATGGTCAATAAGCCTAATGATGGTGGCGAATCTATAAGCATAAAATCAAAATTTTCTTTTTCTTTTTGTAAGGCTCTTTTTAATCGGTATTCCCGGCCTAACGCACCCACCAATTCCACTTCTGCTCCGGTTAAATCCAAATTAGAAGGAGCCAAGCAAAGATTATTCACAGCTGTAGGCTGCAATATCTCTCTTATTTCTAATTCCTCTAATAGAACATGATAAGTGCTTTTTTTTATATCGTGCTTATTTATGCCTATACCACTGGTAGAATTGGCTTGGGGATCTAAGTCTATAAGCATGACCTTCTTCCCAGCCATGGCTAGAAACGTGGCTAGATTAATGGCTGAAGTAGTTTTCCCTGTCCCGCCTTTTTGATTACAAATAGTGATA
>Ga0315274_10006077_pt1 | contig 17616 bp, 25 predicted proteins | sample YL17G02_20_MG_FD_203700 | JGI IMG/M metagenome (GOLD analysis project Ga0315274, IMG submission 203700) | Sediment microbial communities from Yellowstone Lake, YNP, Wyoming, USA - YL17G02_20 | ecosystem: Environmental > Aquatic > Freshwater > Lake > Sediment | place: USA: Wyoming | collected...
ATACCTACTTTTGGACACTTTACCAAGTCCTTCTCGTATTCCTTCACCTGTTCACCTTGTCCTGTTCCTAATCCTTTTAATATACACTATTAATAAGGCCGTCCAAGTATATAAACTTTTCTCATGTTCTCAGGTCCCTGTTGAGATTCCCTCACTGTTTACTCCACTATATATACTTTTACTATTGCCTCGGGACTTGTTTAGTGACCGTTATACGAGACGTATATCTTAATAGATATACGTCGTCGTAAATACGGTTGATATATCGACGAATGTTAATATTATACGTCGAGCGGCTACCTGGTATATGTTGGATGTATAATTTGGAGTATACGGCGACAGTATACTTGAATCTCCTATCGTCTGATCCCCAGGCAACACCTATTAATACTCCCTGTGGGCGTGGAGGCAATTATCAGCCCCCTGGCTTGTAGGGATGCGCCGCCGAAAAATTAGGCCTCCTTGAGTGGGACCTCGGCACGGGGTGACCGTGGTCGAGTAACGCGGGGAGCTACCTGCCTTACTATGAGCCGGTGATCCCTCGACCGAGCGAACTGCATGGCTCCGCCCAGGCCAGCGCGAGGCAGTGTAGCACAGCTACGGTCCCGCGGATGGAACCCCCGAGGCTTGTGGGAATTTAACCCTCAGCCTGGAATAAAGGGGTCGTTAAAGGGTTTAGTGCTCAGTTCTAGTATGAGTTACCTGGGAAGATAGTCTCTCCATCCCATGGGCACTTCTTGCACTCTTTCTTATGCAGTGCTTCTAGGTCTGCCTTGGCTTTCTCAAGCCTCTTGATAGTGGGCTGGATCTTAGATTTCTGAGACTTCTCCCACTTGAGCTCAGCCCTCTTTATGCGCTTGTCATATTCGGCAGAGAGGTCTGCAAAGATACGTCGTCTCTCCTGCTCATGTACTTGTATCAAGAGATCTCTCTCAGCGCATAACCTGCGAACACCCTCAAAGTACTGCTCCCTAGTCTCTCTGTCTGGGAAGTAGAGCTTCTTATTGAGCCAGTGTACAAGGTAGCTGTATGTTCCCCGTATTGACTCTTCGCCCTTAACTTCTGGGTGTTCCTTCTCAAGCTTGTCATGCTTGGGTTGATACCAGGCTCTGAGTTTATCATACTCAGGAGAGCTGTAGAAGCTTGGATAGCTGTACCGGTTCGCTTGTATCTGTTGTATGAGCATCCCGGCAAGCTTCTGGTTCTTCACAGGCCTGAGTAGTCTTAGCCTGGTCTCAACTTGATCCTTGGGCTTGAACTCCTTGATGAACTTGACCCTGTTACGGATCGGTTCATTGGCCAACTCAATGAGTTCTCTGTGGTGTATATGCCAGTAGAACTTCACTCGACCACCTTCCTGAGTGTAATGAACTCTACATACCACTCGTCAGTGCCCCAGATCCTAACTTTGTAGGTGATGTCAACTGGCTCTTCCCCACCTTCAAAGTTCTCATGGTGGTTGTCTACAATACACTGGAGTTCCTTCATGGTCTGGTTAGTTGACTGCCCTTCCTGGATCCGATAGGTCTCATATTGTGGCATCCACATGAATGCATTCCTTTGTCTGACCGCATATCTGCTCTTGTACTGCTTCCGCAGTTCTGCCGCTTTTTGTCTTGTTGCTTCTATCATGTTGGTCTTACCTCCTTCAGGATCTTCCTGATATACTTCAGCTCCTTGAGTTGGTCCTGTGCCATCTCAATGTAGTCGTCAGAGTCTCCACACCAGTCTGGAGAGATCTTACGCAGACTTCTCCTGTGTGCTAGCTCTGAATTGAGCTGCTTCCGTAGGTCTTTCTCTATCTCATCCAGAGTCTTCCAGATAGCCTCTGCTATACTGTCTTCAGACTCTACTACACAGAGTTTCACTGTGTACTTGGTCTTTACCATGTGTCCACCTCTGTTGGTAGTCTGGGTATCTCACACCTACCCAGACTGGTTGTGTTTAGAACGCGTCTGTCGATGGATCTGCGTTCTGGGCCTGCTCAGCAAGTGCCTCTGCGGCTCTCTTGGCATCTCGCCTCTTCTGTCTCCTGGCACGTCTCTTGGCAGCCCTCTCCTCAGGTGTCTGAGGTATGAGGAACATCTCCTCGAGCTGGTAAACGCTCTCCTTACTGAGGTCCTTCTCAGCTAGGAAGGTGTTTACTTTGTACCACTGGGCTTCGTACTCGAAGTATAGCCAGTGGCCGGAGATAAGGCCGACTGTAGAGTCCTCTTCTGAGAACTCTATGGTTACCTCTCTCCAGTGCCTGTAGACGGATGCAGCCGTGTTCGGCTTCTCATCCTTCTTGGCCCTCGTCTGGATGCCGTTGACTGAAAGTCTCATTCAGTCCACCTCCTGTACTTGTCCGTGCCCCTGGACTGGGTCGGTCGCGCTGCATGCCCCACTGTAGATGCCCTGTATGGGCTGGGTGTGCATGTTTGCACGCTCCTTGTGTGGCCAGTGAGTCTGTTACAACTCCCTGTGCCTTTGTGGTAAAGAAGTCGTGTAAAGGGTTTGTCTGCTTTCTACGTGGAGAGAGATATTGGCTCGTAGTTGAGCTTCAATACTCTTCCGATGTTATCAAGCACTACTCGGCATTCATCACGCTTCTCTTGGGAGCATGGGAACTTCGAGCACTTGATGCATTGCAGCTCGGTATGGCTCTTCATCAGCATTCACCTCCTTCATGGCATATGATGCGGTCATCTTCAGAGCAATCATATTCATGGATGCATCCATGACAATCCTTGCATTGAGCATCTCTTATCTCAAGCATGATGCTTCTCCAAGCATCTGCAGGCTTGTACGGATTATGCGCCTTGCCCAGATCTTCTTGCTTTGCTTGCATGTTGTTACCTCCCGCATGTAGAATGCTTCCCTTAGAAGCATCCGTATAGCGACTTTGACGCGACCAAAGAAAATCCCTAGGCTGCTACGACCGGCTACACCAAAACTTATATATAGTTCGAAGGCCCTATATATCTATGATAATATGGTACATGAACCAGTGGCGAACAACTGCTTGCTCGACGATTCTAAGGCTAAACGAATCTGCGAGGCAATTGAAGCTGGTTCTTCGTTCAGATATGCCGCCCAATCAGTGGGAGTATCTCCACAGACAGCAAGAAAGTGGAGAGACCAAGGGCAGCTTGATGATGCCATGGGCGCTGATAGCGCGTATCGTAACTTCTTCTTGGCTGTTCAACTAGCAGAAGGTGCTCTTGAACGACGCCTCACAGATAGATGGGTTAAGGCCCTCGAGGAAGATGAGGACGGGTGGAAGGGTATCCAGGCATTCCTCGAGAAGAGATACAAGGACGAGTGGGGTAAGGCTCCTGTGGAATTGCAGGCGCAGATCCTTGATCTCAAGAAGACTCCGGAGTTCCATGAGCTAATCAAGCTTATCTCCCAGATAGTTCCACCTGAGAAACAGGAAGAACTAAGCCTAGAACTAGGAAAGCTGATTCCGGAGAAGGGTAAGGATGGATCTTCAGGCTGAAGTAGCACTGGCGTTAAATCCAGCTCTATTCGCTGAGAAGATCCTGGGGTTCAAGCCTGATGAGTGGCAAAGGCAAGTTTTGAATGAGAAGAAGCGGGATGTCATCCTGAACTGCTCGAGGCAAGTTGGGAAGAGTACTACGGCTTCAGTCCTTGCACTGCACATGGCGCTATACAAGCCATTGTCTACCACAATACTCATCTCACCCTCACAGAGACAGTCGGCGGAGTTGTACGACAAGGTGTACGACACATTCCAGATGTTGCCACACCGGCCAAAGACTACTGAAGAGTCGGCCTCCTCTCTGCAGATTGATGGAGGTGGAAGAGTAATATCTCTACCGGCTTCAGAAGCAACCATCCGAGGTTATTCAGCGGTCTCCCTCGTGATTGAAGATGAAGCGGCCCGGGTTCCCGATGAGCTCAACGCTGCTGTGAAGCCCATGCTGGCTGTCTCCAAGGGCCGCCTTATGTTGCTTAGTTCTCCCGACAAGAGACAAGGGCACTTCTATGAAATCTGGAGCGACAAGTACACTTTTGATGGATGGCTTCGCATAGAAGTCCCCGCCACTACTTGTGCGAGGATAAGCCAGGAATTCTTGGACAAGGAAAAGAAAGAGCTAGGCAGCAGAATATTCGCCAGAGAATACATGTGCCAGTTCTTAGATGAGGCAGAGTTCCCAATCTTCATGCGCGAGTGGTTTAAGGGTAAAGTTGTCAAGGAGGTTCCTCATGGTGCTAAGTTCGTCCGAAGATGGGATTTGGCTGCTACGAAGCCCAAAGCTGATTCAGAGCCAGACTACACTGCCGGAGCACTGCTCGCAAAGTACAAGGGCCAATACTTCATCGTACACATGAAGCACATGAGAGGAAGCCCACTTGAAGTAGAGACAGCTGTCAAGGTAACTGCTCTGAATGACGCAAGTACTCATGGCCCTGTGATGATTAGGATGGAACAGGAAGGAGGTTCTTCAGGTATCAACACCATTGACCACTATGCTAGGGAGATACTTGATGGATTTGATTTCAGGGGCATAAGAACCACAGGTAGTAAGGCAGATAGGGCTGCTCCATTGGCTGCAGCTACAGAAACAGGAAACGTCTTCATAGTTGAGGGGAATTGGAACATCAGAGGGATGATAGATGAACTCTGCTCATTCCCTAGTGGTGAGCATGATGACCAAGTAGACGCGTTGTCTGGGGCATTCTTTGACCTACAGAACTCGTATCTACTCCCAGATGACCCCGCTAGTCTTGATGGGATCAGCTCATTAGGTTCAATGATGAGTAGTTTCTAGGAGGCCGTAGAATGGATGAAGAGACCATAGCAGAAAACAGAATACTTGGGCTAAAGTTTGACAAGCCTACGTGTAGCTTGACTTTGGCCACAGATGGCTCAAGCGTTACTCTTGAGCAATCTCTGGAATTGACTTGGCGGGGCGACGTGGAGAAATGCAAAGAACTAATCAACTATTTCTTTCCACCCGGGACTACAAGACCAAATATTGCATTTATCCAGAAGTATGGCAAAGAGCTTGGACTAGTGAACGGGGAGTACATCTTTGAGGCTGTTGGGGAAGGTAAGAATGTGAGATACTTAGTAAAGGGAGATCCTAAGCAGATTACTTACCTCATGGCTTCCTTCATTAGCGTTAATCCCCTACGTTATTTCGAGCGGGCTGTGCACGATAGGGGGCGGATGCAATGACCATTAAAACTTTGTCTGAAAGTGCGGCAAGCATGCTTACAGACCCTGTGCTAAGTAAGGCCTCCCAAATAGTCTTCGGGCAGTGTGGTAACTGCCTGCACAGGGTCCAATGTTCAAGTCGCATAGTGAACTTCACAGTCCTCTTTAGGGTAATAGCTAAAGGGGCAGCTCCAAGACCCGCGGGGAAGTATGCGCAGGCAATAGCTAAGGTCTTCAAGAACAAGTGTGGCAAATGTGACCAACTTGTAATATGCATAAACATCTGGGCAAAGAACACTAATGCACAGGATGTTGAAGAAGTAGTTGCTGTGTTGAAAGTATTATCACAGAAGGATGAAGACGTAGTTGCTCAGCAGGTAGAAGGTTACTTGAAAGCTGTAGGCATTACAGGTCCTAAGCTCTTACTCAGGGCAGCCAACTTGTGGTGGAAGTGCGACAAAGACAAAACCTACAGTACAGTCACACTAGAATGCATGAAGCAGGCAGGTGCTAAGGTTGAGCTTTGATGCAATCAGGGAGTTGGAGAGGGAGTGGAGTAACCACTACAACGTCAAGAAGATTGATGTAGGAGCTATGCATGACCTCTTCAAAGTTGCAAGTCGTCAAGAAGCCATAGCATCTATTGATGCAGAGTGGAGGCGTAGAAGGAGAGCTAAGATCTGGGCAGATATCCCAACTCCACGATGGAAACATGCAGGCCAACAGTCACTGGTGGATATCCCAACAGATGTTCCACTCGAAAAGTTCATGCTAGATGAGATGGGTGTTCATCACAAGTATGGTGACCCCTGGAGATGTAAGAAGTGTGGTACGAAGTTTGAGACGGGCTTTCCGCCGGACTACTGTCCTGTGTGTAAGATGCCAAGCTTCATAGTGAAGAAGGAGATAAACCTAAGGAGGTAAAAAGATGTCAGTGTTCACGTGGCTCGCATCAGTATTCCCAAGTAGACGATCAGGCACAGTTGGTGCGGATGAACTACTTCGGATGACTAAGATGGACAGGCCGGGCTTAAATGCCATCGACATGATGAACTTCGGCTTTGTTCAGCCAGTACTAAGAAATGCATATACTCTTGCAGAGAACTGTTCTCTGCTATCTGACATAGTTCAGACTCTAACACAGGAGACATTCAGGGCTGGGCTCAACATAGAGCCTCGGTTCGCAATGAAGTGTGAGGCCTGTGGATTTGAAGCTAAGGAGAAGAAGAAGGCTTGTGACTCATGTGGCTCGATGCAGATAAGAGAGCCTATGTTTGCTCAGCAACTCCTGCTTCAAAGACGTGATGGGCTTTCCTGGATAGACAAAGTCAATGAGAACTCTCAGACGATGGAAGAGCTGTTGACCCAGTTCGATATACACCTCAACACCGCTGATAATGCGTATATCATCGCAATTAAGGACTATCTCTTCTATCTCCCAGGCGATGAAATACCAAAGGGTAAAGAACCAGGGGACGTCTCACATGCTTTTGTCAGAGAATTCATCTGTCTTGACCCAAGATTCCTTGAGAAGGTATTCGACAAGAGTGGCAGGCCGGGTGGCCATGAGAGGATTTGCCTTAAACATAGGGATACACTCTTAGACAGGTCACTCTTGAGATGTCCTACCTGTGGATTGAAGACTCAGGAAATCGTAGCGAGGTACTATGCTTCAACTGACCAGCTGGCTTACTTCATAGAGGAAGAGATCCTTCACCAGACCAAGTTTTACCCGAATCTTCTGTATGGTACACCACCCGCCTTCAAACTTAGGATGAATGTCTTCGCTTACCTATACATAGAGGCGAGGATCAAGAACTACTATGAGAAGGGGAGACCACCGGGACTTATTGCAGTTACCACGGACAATCCAGCTGCCATTGATGAGAACATTCGTAAAGTGAATGCTCAGATGGCCAAGGATCCAAGTGTCTTGCCTTGGATGCCAGTCAGTACTGGACAGTCTAGGGTAGGTAAGGCCGTAGATTACGTGCCCTTCATGCAGGACCCGAGTGACCAGATGATGGCTGTGAAGAATGAGGTACGAAGGGCAATCTGCTCGTACTTCAACGTATCACCACTATTCATGTCTGATGTATCAGGTGCATCTGGTTTCAACAACCAGGGTCACCAGATAACCATCTTGAACAGAGCCATAGAGAAAGGCCAGAGCGTTTACAATGAGAGAGTTCTGCCCTGGATTGTGAGGCAGTTGGGGATGCTTGATTGGAAGTTCATGCTCAATAAGTCTGAACAGGCTGGAGAGAAGGATGACGCAGAACTCCAACTCCTGAAGGACCAGCACGCAATGAACCTTCAACAGATGGGCTTCGATATCTGGATTGCAGAAGGACACTACAAGCACAGTGACAGACCAATTCCACAAGCGGAACTCGCAGTTCAGACGAATGCTGGTATGAATCTACCCATCGCAGAATCTGAGATGAAGCGGAAGGACGGGGAGCCAGAGAATGCTGGAGCTAGAAGGGGCGGACAGCCTTCAGATAAAGACTTCAACAAGGAAGCTAAGAAGGATGATGTGAGGGGATGAAGAACAAATCCGTGACCATCACAGTAGAGGCTGGTAATATCCAGCAAAGAGAATTCGGTAGTGAGATAGCACCAGCCAAGTCTATCATCAGGGCAGCTATCGACTCTGTGAAGGTTAGGTTTGAGGGAAGAGTCGTCTCTCTTCAGACCCTTGCTAAAGCTATAGCAGATGAAGTCAATGACAGTGAGGGTGTTCAGGTTAGCATCGAAGGAGTAGAGGATCTTGAACCAGTAGGGCTTAGGTTTAAGATTCCAATGTATCATGGGACAAGCATGTCAATCGCTAAGAGGATCTTAAGCGAGGGATTCATGGTACAAGACTTGCCTAGAACTACCTTCAGAACACCAGCTTCAGTCTACATGACCTCAGATAAGGAGTTAGCCAAGGAATTTGCTCGGTATAAAGCAGAGCACGAGACTAGGTTCGAGGGAGTAAAAGATGATGAACCTGTTCTCATAGAGATCTGGGGTCTACCGAAAGGAACACCCCTTGAGAGAGATGTAGTGCATAAGGATGCCTACAGAGTTCCAGAGAGTTTAAGTCCAAAGTTCATAGGAAAGATAATCAAGGTGAGATGATGCCATACTCAACAGTGGGAGAGTTGCCACAGCAAGTCAGAGGGGCTCTTGACAACATAGCTCAGCTCAAGTGGCTAGACGTATTCAACGTGGCTCTTCAGGAACAGCCCGGTGATGAGATGTATGCCTGGAAGAAGGCATGGAAGAATGCCTCAATGGATGAGAATGCCAGAGCTATCTCAGGAATTCTATCGAGGGAAGTAGTCGATGACCAGCATGAGCTCGTAAACGCAGAATCTCTGGTCAGAGAGTTCAATGAGACAATTTGGAAGTACGGAGTGTCAATCAATGACATTCACTCAAATAGGCCCTGTGGAGTTTGGCATGATGCTGAGCTAGAAACAGGCTCAGATGGCATCCGACAGGCTCGAGTTCATGGTATTGTTTTCAAGGGAAAACCCTACTACGATGAATTCTGGAACAACATTCAAATGCATAAACAGCTATCTCTATCTGTAGGTTTAATGAAGATAGACCCAAAGGTAGAATGCGAAGGGACTACCTGCTGGAAGAAGATTGATAAACTACAAGTCTTTGAAGCCAGTGCAGTGCCAAGGGGGGCATGTCCCGGGGCTGTCATGGATCAAGTAAACTTCGCTGCAAAAGGAGCAACAACCATGGTAGAGGAAGAGAAAGGCGAGAAACCCATCTGTCCCAAGTTGGCCGCCAAACAAGCTGCAGAAGCTGAGGTGGCTAATAAGGAGTCAGAGACCGGGATAGCGGCTCTCCAGAAGATTCTTGGACAAGTCGCTGAGACAAACAGACGGCTACAGGACTTGGACTCTAAGTTGACTACTCATATCCAAGGGGAAATGAGGGCACTTGGAGTTGATGTTGAACAACCCGGAGATGTCAAGAAAGAGGAGCCGGGTGAAGAGAAAGAGGGTCCTCCAGGGGAAGAGAAGAAGGAAGACAAGAAGGAAGACCCTAAGGATCCGAAGAAGGAAGACAAGAAAGTTGACAAGATGTCGGATAAGGCAGTAGCGCCTCCAGAAGCCCCAACGACACCTGTCGAGGAAGACAAGGATGCTTGTCACGATGAGAAGAAGGAGGCAGAGGTTGCGGAAGTCAACAAGGTGAAGGATATGGCCGAGAAAGCACAAGAAGCAGGAGCTACAACGCCAAGACCGGCACAGCCTGAACAGGCACAAGGGGCAACCCCCAAGTCTGATTCACTGACGGCCTTACTGAAGGACGAAAACAAGCTTCGTACTATGTCTGCGATAGACATAGAGAAGTTTGCGGCAAAGTACTCAAAGGGAGAGATCTAGGCATGGATCCGAACACGTTTTCGAACAAGGGCTATTTCGACAATTGGAACGAGATGTACGAGGCCTACTTTGGAGTAGACCCCATGGGCATCTTCGCCAACAAGGTTGAAGCTCCATACCTGACTACCACAACTGGGATCAGGAACATCATATACGGAGCTTGGCTGACAACGATCTTCGTCACGACCCACAACGGGCTGGGCGCGATGAGGGACGCCCCGTGGAGGAAGTCAGGTTACAGGGTAATCAAGGACTCCTACTTCGGCAGCACACCTACGGCAGACGGAGTAACGCAGGGTGGGGCAATACCCAGCTCTGTGCAGGACACACTCGATGTCCTGGAATTCCAGCCAAAGACACTGGCTAACGTTCTTGACATATCCACTGCAGAGCTTGCAATGGAAGGCCGAGATGATGTGGCAAAGTGGGCTGAACTGGTAGATGCCAGAAGGAAGATCATGATGAACGCTTGGGACAGGGCGTTCCTAATGAGAGCTTCAAAGAGCGCAAGATCTGCTGACAAGCACTTGTGCCCTCTTGATGCGATCATTGCATCTTATGACCAGTACACCAACTCCGGGGAATCGCCCACATCGGGCTGTTTCACAGTCGGTGGACAGACAAGACAGTCAGCTGCATCGGCGTTTGATGCATATGTCAGCCATAACGCAGGAACGGCAAGGACATTTGCCATGAAGTACATGGATGACCTCGTCATAGCTTGCCAGCCGTACTGGGACGATGGATCTTTCGAGAACAAGCACTGGCTCACCGGCGTCGACACAGCCGGAAGGATCCAGCAGCTGATCATGGCACAGTACAGAGGGAAACTCGATTCAGCACCTGTGCAGTACACAGTAGGCGGAATCAAGACTCTGCCGGGCCAGCCAGGTCTGACGTTGGTCAACCTGTACGACAACATGCCGATAATCGTCGACAAGTTCACAGATGCAACCTATGGCTCGGCAACAAAGGGCATTGGGAAGGTCTACCTGATCGACGACAACTACATGGAGATTGCCATCGGGCAGCCGATTGAGTACCAGGAGAGCAAGGAGTACCTCGCTACTGGATACCTCGCGAAGAGGGGCATATTCCATGCGGTGATGGAATCGGTGGCTTGGAACTTCGGGTGCCACGGCAAACTGATGGACATCAAGTGAGGCGGGCACAATGACCCACACAGTCACTTTGGTCAACCACAGCGTACAGGGGAATCAGCGTAGCGTCGACGCTACGGTGAACATCACCTCGTACACCACAGGCGGAGAGGATCTCAGCGACCTCACAGCCATGTTGCCTAAGGTAGACAACCTGACCGCGATGGCAATAGGGAGCACCTATACCTTCGTGTTCACATACGTCCCGGCAACGAGCAAGCTTTACGCAGTCGTTTGCAATACGGGATCTCAGGTCGCATCTACCTGGAACATCGGCAACGTGATGGTGAGGATAACGGGGTAGTAACATGGCCCAGAAGAACTTCGTCAAGTTAGTTGAGTCGGCAGCGGGCCTAGAAGTGCTTGAGGCTGCTGTGAATGCAGCTATACTGGCACTAGGGTCCACACCAGTTGGACATACTCCAGCTACGAATAGTGACGTCGTAGTCACTCTTGGCGGAGATACTCACTACATGCGGGCCTGCATCAACTACCGCATCACATAAACCCCTTCCATAAACCTTTTCATCGAGGTGAATAAATGTCTGACGCAGAACTAGTTGCAGCTCTAATCATTGCAATAGCCGGCCTCATAGCGCAGTACTTCAAGAGCAGAGATTCTGACAAGCATGGCGATGCATTCTTGAAGATGTTGAAGGATGGTGAACAGGTCATCAACACCATAGTAACCATGTATCCAACACTGAAGCCTTTTGCAGAACAATACAATGCAGTAATAAACACTGCCGATGAACTGTGGAACTCAAGAAACTTTACAGCTTCACAGATGCAGGATATAGCTGCAAAGGCGGAAGAGATCAAGAAGGGACTCTCAGCGGCACTTGTCATGAGAAAGAAGTGACCACCATGTCTCCTCCTAACTGGGAATACGGCAATATGAAGGACCGTGAGATACTCATAGATGTTGCTGGGCGTGTCCGCAGTCTTGAGGAGAAGGTGGAGGACATCTGCTCAGCAAAAGGAATAAACAGTGGCTATATCATCACAACAGCAATCACAGTAGCTTCTGTGGTAATAGCCTATGCATTAGGCAAGTGGGGATAGACATGGGAAAAGTCATAGTTGATGATCCAGATGAACCAGGTCTAGAGATTATCCTTGCAGCTGGACAGGAAGATCATGGTATTAGACTTAGAAGTTTTGCTGGTAGTACTCTTTACTACGTAGATAAGAATGGTAAGACATGGCCAGCAGCGCCCTCAGATGATATAGGACTCACAATGAAGGTGGCACCCTAATGACACACTATGAGGATGGGTACAAACTCTATGACTCGGATTTTCAACTACTAGACTCAGCTGTCATGGGGTATGGAGTAGTCAAAGGGGTTGGTGGGGAATTTGCTTGTTCTTACTCTGGTGCTGGAGTAGTCATCAACTATGCCAGTGGTGAGGCGAGAACATCATATATTCTTGGACAACTTGCTGCTGGAAGTATAGATCTAGCCCCTCTTCAACATGCAACAAATTGGAGAAAAGTCTGGATATATTGTGATGCTGATGATGGAGCTGATTTCATCAAAGGTGTTACAGGTAATGGAACATCTACTACTCATTTAGCCTATGGTGGTCGAAGATCATCTGACCTATCACCGCCCGATTTAAGTGGTAGTTATGCTTGTCAACCAGGAGATGTAGTTCTATGTGAAGTACTTCTACCACCAGTAGGAAGTACAATGGTATCTGCAGATGTCACTGATAGAAGATATCTCATTGACCCTTTAATTCCCCTATTTGATAATTCAGACTATGGTGGTTCAACTCCATATATAACTACGGGCTTCCTTGCAAATTTTGGTGCTGGGAGAGTTAGTTCTAGACAAATGTATACCCCCGCCTGGGGTTCTTCCCCAGCTATAACTGACATGGAATTATTCCACATCTCTGATGAAGACGGGATAATCCCAATCATTGGTAGGGTCTATCATAGAATGAAGAGAGTCTATGATGCAGGTGGCGGAGTGTGTTGGAGGGGCACATATTTCTCAGTCAATACTGGAGAAAATGGCCACGACTATGGATTTGAGTGCATAGGTGACATTCATGGGGTTTTTGATGACCCATTAGAAGCAGATCAAAGATTCAAGTGTGGTTGGAAGTTCAGTGCTACTCTTAATGACCCAATCTTTGAGATAGGTGATGGAGTTGGTGGATTATATACAAAGTTCCACAGGGATGTACTTCATAGACCAGACTGTAGGTTTGATGGCAGGGATATCTCTCAGTTGATTGTAGACAACACTATGACTGGTAGTACACCAACAGAGAAGTTGATTGAGCATATTGTAAGAGCTGCTGATATCACAGCAGTAGCTGGTTCTACTACTGATGTTGTCTTTGCCGGTGTAACTACAATAACTCTTGCAATTCTTTCGAGAAAATCTGGGTGGGTTGGAGTTAACTACAGCTATAGTTATGCTGGAAGTACATTGAGCATAACTAACCCATCGGGGTCAACACCACTGATATTTGACATAATGGTGATCGGGGAGTGGTAGAAGTGCATGGGACTTATGACTTAGCAGGTTCGACTTATACCATCGCTGCAGATGATACAGTCGAGTTCTTCAAGATCATAGACTCCGTGGGTGGAGGAACTCTCCAGATGGAGGAGGGAGCAAACCTCATCTTCGATGACTTACCAGGCTGTGGGTTCGATTGGACTTATAGGAATTGGAGATTGGTTGTTCAGGCAACAGCTTCTACACCAGCTCACATCTATTCTGAGCATACACATCCAACTTATCCTTGGCTATTGCCTTGGCCGGGTATCTCAGTAACCGCATACAGATGTGTCTTCACCAACTACACTGGCACATTTGGTAGCACTTGGATACTTGTCCATTGTGACAAAGAAGTCGATAGAGTCCCAGTATACTGCCATGTAGAAGACGTAGTTGCCAGACTTATGCTTTGTGATATAAATACGGGGGCAAGGAAAGTTCTCGATGAAACTACGAATCCAAAGTACTCAGAAGTGGAAGATAGGATCTTTGCTATGGAAGATTATTTGGATAGGGCTTGCTGGGACAGGTGGAGAATTCAGTCTAGTGACATAGAGTACTATGGGGTAGACAATCTTTGGCCTGGCTGGTTCCCCCATGAGTTGCTTGCATGGGTCAATGGAAGAAATCTCCAGAATTTCAGTGCTGCTGAGGGAGACATTTTGAAGATACGACGTGGAGATGTCTGGACAGACCTGCTTGATGGCACTAAAGTAGAACAGATAGGTCAAGATTTCTGGGTTGAGTATGGCTACGGTATCATCCACTTCTATAGGACTAGGCCACAATATGGTAACGAGCAGATCATGGTAAAATATCGCTGGGGTAATACCATAGTCCCCTATGATATCAAGAGGGCATGCACTAACCTCGTAGCAGCTGATCTTCTAGAGGGAGAGTTGTATGCAGTAGTTGCAGGTGACGGCTCTGGCTTTGCTACTAACAGAGATTCAACAATCAAGTCATGGAGAGCAGAAGCAGACCAAATCATCATGAGACACAAGAGACAACCAATGAGTATGCTGGGGTTCTAATGGCATTACTGAGAGAACAGGTGGGAGAATTAATCAAGAACGAGTACAGTATTATTCCTAGTCCTGCTGTTCTTTGGAATGACGAATACAGGGAGCTTCAGGGAGTAGTACCAATCATCAAGACCTATAGTGTAGGAACAAATGCCATGATGAAGGGACTGGGATATACCCATAGAAAGGTCTTGAATCATCTCACAGTAGACATCAAGTGCAGAGGTGCACAAAATGCACACAATGCAAAGGATGAAGTAATCAGGATACTGGGCAAACATCGCAAGAGCCCATTCACTGGCTATGACATAATTGAGTTTGACGATGGGACTCAACATGCAGGTTACAGTGGATTCTACTGGTGGACAGTAGAAGTAAAGGTCTGGACTATCAGGAAACCGGTACAGGAGTGAGTAAATGGCAACAGGCGCGTTTGCGAACATCAAATGGGGTCAAGAATCTACGTTTGGCTCAGTAGCTTCTAACGTAGACAAGGCCTTCGGCTATGGAACAGAGATCACAGGCTTGGATTGGGACAACGACATCAATCCTAGGCGAGGACTAGGCAACAGGAATGCAACAGCCTTCTCCTTTGGACCCTTCAAGGGGAGCTTCAGCGTGAAGTTCGACCTTGTAGATCCCTGGGTATTCAAGCTGATGATGGGATACATGACGGGCAGTGTGAACAACTATGTGTTCGGTGAGACACCCGCACTACCATCATTCACCATCAAGAACAGAATCGACACGATGGACAACGCAGAGGCAGTCCTTCACACCTTCACAGGCTGTGTAGTAACTGACTGGACAATGGACTGTGCTGTAGGGAATGAACCTATAGGCATAACTCTGAACATCGCATTTGCGAATGTCACAGAGGCAGTAACGACTTCTGCACTAGTGTCTCCAACCGCCTCGCTACATACGTTTGCTCAGGCTGCTTGGAAGAAGGGTACATCCATCATTGCAAAGGTTGAGAACGTCAGCATCAAGTGTAACCAGAATGCCGAGATGAAAGCATATCTGGGCTCGAGGATCGCACAGAGAGCTAGGTTTGGTGAGAGGGAGTACGATGTAACTAGCCTCCACTACTATGGCTCTACCTACGCATACCTGGCTGACTTCTATGGGACAACGCCTAACACTGGCCCAACGGCTGTTCAGGGTGCAAAGCTGAGAGACTGGTCACTTGTGATAACCCCGGTGGTTGGTCAGTACGCGGGATCTACGTACACATTCAGCTTCACCAATGGGGCAGTCAACAGAGTATCTAGCCCACAGAGGGTTGGGGAAGATATCATGGAAGACGTCTCTATGACCATGATGTCTCTATCAATGGCAGTCACAGGTTGTGGAACAGCACCCACCTACTAAACCCCTTAACTAAACCCCTTAGTACGGAGGTAAATAAATATGTTCGAGCGAGAGAAGTCAGTAGACCTCAGCGTGTTTGGCTATGACAAACCTGCTGTGGTAAAGAGGCTAACGGCTGGAGAGAAGAAAGACCTGGATAATGCGCTTACCAAAGCCAACAGTATCCGGATGAGGGGCCAAGAAGTTTCTGGTGACCTAGCACCCGGAGAATCAACTCTGGTAGCTGCTATGGCTTACTACAAAGAGGGGCCAATTCCTAAGGAGAGGGCTGAATTCGAGAAAGTTGACTGGGAAGTCGTTGCTCTGCTTGCACAAGCAGGTGAGGAGCTCAACAGCCCTTTGGAACTGTACAAGGACAAAGAGCCTTAGTTAAAGTCAGGTATTGCCTAGAGCATGGGAAGAAGCCCGGAGAGGATGAGGCCCCAATGCTCTTAAGGGCAATCCTCCTGTGGAGATATACGACTAAGCAACTCGATGAAGAGATGAGCCATCCAGATCTAGAGCTACTGATAAATACCTATGACCTGCTACAGAAGCGAGAGATGGATTTGATGGCAGTAGCTGTGAATAAGGCCCTAGTAGGTGACAAGTAATGCCTGAAGATGAGATGAAGATAAAGGTCAGGTTAGAAGCGGACCAGAAGAGTATCCGCGATATAGAGTCACAGATAGCGAAGCTCAATGTCAACAAAGGCCTTACTCGAAAAGAACATCCGATGATGAAGCAGTGGAATCAGGAGATTAGGGTTCTCAAAGATAGAAAGAAGGCTCTAGAGGAGAACAACAAGACCTACAAGCGTTTCCTTGAATTGACCCGGCAGACTGTCTCCATAGGGGACCTTAATCCATCTGTCAGGCGCTCTATTCCGTCTGAAGTACCCGGCAGAAACCCTATGAGACAATATCGTAGAATCAAGAAAGGTGGCATAGTAAGTAAGTCTCCTGGGAGTAGGACTAGACGCAAAGCTGCAAGAATCAATGAGCAAGATTGGGAGGAACCAACCATCCAATTTGATAGTTCTCCAGCAGCTGTTGGTTCTGATGAGGATGATGAAGTAGCTCGTAAATATGCTAAATACTATGGCTACACTCATCAACAGTGGAAACCATCTGGTGAAGAGCGAGAAGAGGACCGGGAAACAGTACTCAAGCAGCATTATAAAGAGCGAGTAGCTCAGTCTAAAATGCAATATGTACTTAATGCTCAGGATGCTATCCAAGCTATCCCAGAGGACATGATTCCTAAGATTGGCCCCAACATGAGCGACCTTGATGTTCTCAGGAAGATTCAAGGACCACACAAAATCAATGAACAAGACTTCATGACTCAAATGTTGAAGGGGTGGGGTCCTGCATTGGGACAAATGGCTAGTAACAAAAGAATCATGGATTCAGCTGCAGGTGGAGTAAACTTCCAGACTGGAGATTGGCTAAAGGAACCACCTGCACCTACAGATGATCCGAGAGCAGCCCAAGCCATGAAGAAACAACTTGAGAAACAGTCTAAGATGTGGGAAGATGCAAATGACTTCTGGGCAAATATGGCCGGTCCACCTACAGATGAGTTACCACCACCGCCTGCTGGAATGGAGGCAAAACATCCTCTCATCGACCCTATTAAAGGTCCACTAGGCTTCTTAGGCCCGAGTGGACCAATAGCAAAGGCTTCATACAAGCTTCCAATCGTAGGTGACCTATTCCAGCAGATGGGCGACTTAGCTATGAAACTGCCTGGTGATTTAATGGGTGGTGGGGGCGGTGCTGGTGGAGCAGCAGGTGGAGCTAAGGGCGCAGGAGCAGCTGGTGGACCAGCTATGGCTATAACCGCAGCAATTGGCGCTGTGATGAAGATTCTTGAGACTGGGTTTGAGATGCTCAAGAAGTTCTTCCAAATTCTCGTAGAAGCATCACCAAGGTTAGGAGCAACTATGAAATTGCTATGGAGGGGCATTATGCTTTTCCTTAGA
>Ga0315274_10006078_pt1 | contig 17611 bp, 13 predicted proteins | sample YL17G02_20_MG_FD_203700 | JGI IMG/M metagenome (GOLD analysis project Ga0315274, IMG submission 203700) | Sediment microbial communities from Yellowstone Lake, YNP, Wyoming, USA - YL17G02_20 | ecosystem: Environmental > Aquatic > Freshwater > Lake > Sediment | place: USA: Wyoming | collected...
TTTTTCACCGATAAGGTTGCGAGTGGTCAGGCTGACGACTACTTGGATTGGTAGGGGTCGTGCCGTCTGGGGGAGGACATCGGGCATGCGAATCACGGGTCATACGATAGGGAGAAGACCGATGATTAAAGCACGAAGCATAAGAACCGCCGCTGTTGCCGCAATGCTTGCATTGGCACTTGGATTTGTCACAAGTGGCTGCGGCGTCAGCGACGAGAGCCAAATCCGAGTCGCTATCGAGACCTGGAAGGAAGGCGCTCTCGACAAGGATGTGGACAGGATCATGTCCATCGTCTCCGGCAATTTCTCACACGATGGCCAGGAGTACAAAGCTGGAAGCGCAGCGGAACTGCGGAAATTCATTGTCGGCTCAATCGAAGGAGGAGGCTTCGACGGCGCCGAGGTGGTCCTCATCGATATGAAAATCGATATTAGGGGTGCCGAGGCTTCCGCCTATCCCATTGAATGGGTGACGCCCGGGGGTTCCGTCACACTCGATCTGATCTTTGCCCAGGAAGGAGACGTTTGGCGACTGACCGACATGGGTATTGGGACAAGAGATGAACGCAGGGGCATGCCCAAGAACGCGGCCGAGGCGATGGCCTGGTTTGACAAAAACGGTGACGGTCAGATCTCGACCGATGAGATGCCGGAGCCTCTGCGTGAACGCGCCATGCTCATCGATGCCAACGGCGACGGCAAGCTCAACCACGAGGAACTCGAGGCAGCCTACCAACGAATTGAGCCCGGGGGCTCGCCCAAACCCGCCGCGGGCCAAACCGCTGAGCAACTTATGTCTTATATGGACACAAACGGCGACGGTAAAATCACCATGGACGAAGCACCGGCGGAGTTGAAAGCTTCTTTTGGCTTGGTCGACCGGAACGGGGATGGAGGAATTGACGTGAAGGAGGCGCAAGCCATGGCTGACTACAATAATAACAGGCAATCGCAATCGCCCTAGAAAGCCACCGGCAGCACAACTATCGAGCAGGTCATGACCATGATGGACACAAATAGCGACGGAAAGAGCTGTCGGCCTGTGGCTTATCTTTGGGTTATACCGCCCTAACAAGGCCAACAACCCTTGTGGCACTCGCCCAAAGGTAGCGGCCTTATCGCCGTGGTTGGCGCGTGGTGCATAATCCGCGCGCTCCAGTTTCCGTTCCGGCACCTCAAACATGGCGATCCTCACTCTCTCGGTTGCGTGACAGCGGCTGGCTCGCCCTCATTCGCCTTTGCCTTCGAGTGCCGGTGAGCGGCGCATCATCAGTCCAATGACCAACAGCACCATAGACGCACCCAACGTCACCATCCGGTCGAGCAGCGGTTGCGATGTGAGTGTGAGCAGCAGTACGAGGGCCCCGATCAGGAGCATGAACGCGCCGACAACACGAAGCGGCGACGGCACCTCCACCACACCGTCCTCCACCACGCGCGGCCTGCGCATTCGGTCAAAGAAGGCTTCGACCCTCTGCTTATACTCCTCATCCCTGCCGAGCAAACCACTTCCCACAAGGATCACAAGGCATATCGAGACGCTAAGGAGAATCTCGCGCTCGAAAGGAATCTGGAAGAGGAACTTGTTCAGCATCCCGAACGAGAAAGTGCCGATCAAGGCCATCAGAGCCCCATATCTGTGCGAATAGGGGATGAGGATCCCGAACAGGAGAGGCACGATCATGGGCGTCACCAGCAAGGAGATAAGAGACTGCGCCAATCCGAAAATATCCGTCTCCGTTATGGCGACCGCCAATGCCACCGCCATGGCGACCAGGCCCACCACAACAACGGAAACGCGGCCCACTAGAATCATCTCGCGGTCACTGGCATCTTTTCGCAGAAACCGTTTCCATACATCGTTCACAAATGACGTGGACTGGACAGCCCAGGCCACAGTGAGTGTACTCATGGTGGCCGAGAACATTGCCGCGGCGACTATGCCGATGAGGCCCGCCGGAAGAAGACGTAGGGCCACGCGCCCGTAGATGAGTTCGGCCTCCTGGACGTTCGTCGGATCGGCGATGTCCGCACCCCAGAGCACGCGCGCCACGAAGCAGCAGCCCAGGAGCAGAAACGCGTGGGGAAGGCTCAGAATGGCTGACAGCCAGATGGCCTTCTTGGCGTCCCTTTCCGTCGGGGTGCAGCACATGCGCTGGATGACGCCCCAGTCGCCGTTGTAGTCGAAGAAGTAGGAGAACCAGAACACCAGCAGCCAACCCCACTGCGGTCCGGCTTCGATGGGAACGCCGCCATAGGCCGCCAGGAGGCTCGTGTTAGGGAAGCTGGCGTATCCCTGCGGAATGGCTGCGACGAATTCCGCCCAACTCCCCTCGATGAAGATGCTGGCCACCGAAAGGATAAACATGGGAATGACGGCGAGGAAGAGGATGACGAACTGGAGCACGTCGGTCACGATGACCGCCCACAAGCCGCCCATCACGGTATAGAAGATGACCACCAGCGCGGTAACAACGATCATGATCTCGGTGGGCATTCCAGTGACGGATTCGAGAAACTTGCACATGGCCAGCAGACGGATACCGCTTGCAATGAAGCGCGACAGGTTGCCCAGCAGGCTGTAGGCCTGGCGCGTAGCCGGGTTGAACCGCGCCTCGAGATACTCGGGTGGCGATGTGAGGTTCAGCCGGTGCCAGCGATGGGCGAGGAAGACGGCGCCAAGCGCGAAGGACAAGGCAGGGCCCGTTTCGAGCAACAGTCCCGGCATGCCGCGCATATAGACCAACGACGCGATGGCCACGAAAGTGTAGGCGGTGAAGTTCGACATGTACATCGAGATCCCCGCCGCCCACCATGGGATGCGGTTCCCGGCCTTGAAGTAAGCGTCGGCCGTCTTCATGTACCGCGCGTAATATGCACCCGCCCCCGTGATGACGGCCATATACGCGAGCACTACGAGCCAGATCATCACCTGACTCTGATCGATACTTCCTTTACTCATGGCTCTTTCCGGCCTCGGGAACTGGCGACGGAAGCAGGTGTCACTACACCCAAAGGCCACTTCAGTTGCCTTGTGCGGTCACGTCAGCTCCAGCCCGTCGAGCCAGCGGCGCAGTTTGTGCGGCTCATAACCGACTGACGTCGGATGCATGAATACCACCTTGCTGGCGGATAGCCGGGATAGACCGCACGAGGTGCTGGTTGGTGCCCATGCGTCCCGTTACGCCGCTCATGAGGATGCCGGCTTGGTGCGTCTTCATGCTACTGCCCCATCACCAATTCGGACGCCTTGGCCTTGCCGGCCTTCACTCGACGATAGAGTATGTACGTCGCCACGGTCTCCGTCATCGGCATGTGCCGTTTCTCGAGTTCCGGCAGAAAGTGGTCGCAAAGGTAATTCACGTTTATGTTGGCGGCCTTTTCCCACTCGGGGTGGTCGCCAAAGGCGAGCAGGCCCAGGCACAGTGCGTCGAGCGACAACAACTCGTGGACATTGGACGCGCCGTAGGTGTTAATCTCCTCCGCAAGGTTACCCAGGCCTAGAACCGTGCGCTCCTTTGCGCTTTCTGCGAGCGGGTCTCCGGCTTTTTTGAGGGCGAGATGAAACTCGACCAGGCTGTGCATCATGACGGAGTGGTACTGTGTCTTGGCGTTGTGTTGGTCGAACCAGCGGCCGTTTTCCAACTGCCCCGGTAGCACACCGCAGGTGAAGATGCGCGTCGCCTCGTCGAGGTAGCGCTGCTCGCCGGTAACGCGATAGAGTCGTGCCAGCAGGTACCCGGAGAACGAGTTGTAGTTCCAGTTAAGGGCCAACTTGCGCGAGATGGCCCAGTCGCCCGCCCGCTTGGCGGCATCGAGATAGCGTTCGTTGCCGGCGGCCTTATACGCGTAAAGCAGGCCGATGCCGCACATGCCGTTGTCGAAGTTGAGTCCTCCGTCGCCGAGGTCCTCAATGAGCCACCCGTTCTCGACCATCTTTATGCCCAGAGCTTTGCCCTTCTCGGCCATGGCGGCCGCCTGCACCTTAAGTCCCGGGCCTTTCGGGTCATAGGGGTAGCCGAAAACGCCAGTGCTCGCCTGCGCGCTGACCAGGTAGTCGAATCCATCCTTCGCGAATTTCAGGAACTCATCGCGTTTCTCAAGCCCGGCTTCGTAGGACTCCAGATAGGCGCGGGCAGCCCGAAGCGACACGCGGAGGCGGTCCCCGGTTTGAAACTCGGCGTTGTGCGGCGCGGCGCGGTTCCAGGCGTTGTGTTCCTTCATGCGATCAAACGACTTCCGCCAGAGGTCCTCGACCTTCGTCAAGTCCGGGGTTGACGAGTCAATGGGTTGACCGTACTGGGGTTTCTCCTCCGGCGTCCCAGCGTACTTGCCCATCTGCTGGATGATCTTCGATTTGACCTCCGCGATGTGGGGCCGGTCAAAGGCGACGATGGCGGCGTGCAACTCCTCGGTCAGCGCCTTCATTTCCGGCGATACCGGCATGAGGCCCGGCCATTGCGCCGGGTCGAACCCTGTGCTAACCAGCCCGGCCTGAGCTACAGTAACCGCGCCCAGCAGCACGATTGCCGCTGAAACTGAAAAAAACAATCTGGACATCTGCTAATCCTCCGTTTGAAAATATACCATCCCAAGGTGTGCGTGTGAATACATATCCGTGTCCGCGAAGATTGGCCGACACGGTCGAATCCTGTCGGCGCCGTCCAACCTATCCGTCTGAACGAACGTCCCAATGTTCGTATTGTCTTTGGCGAAAACCATATCTCGAGCCAATCTCCCCTACTGCCTTGAGGCGGCGGTTTGACTCTCCAAGGCTACAGTATCGGGCTGTGCGGCCCGGCGGCGCTTGGTCGGCCCCAGAAACCGTGGCTGAACGAGAAGGGCCAGGACTACTGTCACGGCGTAGAGTCCGGCGGCCAGCATGTAGGCGACGGCGTAACTCTGGGTGGTGTCGTAAATGTAGGCGGATATTTTCGGCCCCACGCCGCTCCCTATGACCTGCAAGATGAAGAACTGGCTGAGGATCGTGCTGAGTTCCCGCGTGCCGAACAGCTCCGGCGCCAGTGCGCCGTAAGCGCCCGCGGAAAAGCCCAGTGATAGTCCCCATACCACCACGAAGAACGCCAATTGCCACTCCGCTCCGGCCAACAGCAGCGAGGCACTTGCCGCCGTGTATCCGACATGCGCCAGGGCCAGAAAACGTTTCGTATTCACGTAATCGGCGATGAGACCGCCCGTAACCTTCCCCACGAAGCTCAACAGAATCGTGTATCCCAGCATATGGCTGGCTGCTTCCCGCGACAGGCCTCCCGACTCAAAAATCGGAACGAAATGCATGGCCACGGCGTTGTACGCCAGGTTCGCACACAGCGTATATACCATGATCAGCCAGTAGTTCGCCGTGTGCCGCGCCTCGACGCTCGTCAGCCCTTCCTGTTCGCGGGCAGGCGCCTTCCGAGTATCCGCTGGCGTCTCGGTGGCGCCAAAGGGACGCAGGCCGTAGTCCTCGGGTGCGCGCCGCATAAACGCGAGCACGTACGGAAACAGGACGAACGTGGCGAAACCGGCGCAAGCCAAGTAGACGCCGCGAATCCCGTAGCTCCTGAGGAGAATCGGCCAGAGGCGCGAAGCGGCGAATGCGCCCACGGCCCCACCGGCAATCGTGCAGCCCAAGGCCCATCCGCGGTACTTGTAGAACCAGCGTGCGACTGCACCCATGCAGACCGGCTGCGAGACTCCCGTTATACCGAAAGCCAGCACCACGTTTGCGAGGCGGAAATGCCACAGGGTCTGCATGAAGCCCAGGCCTACGAGGCCGGCCGCGGCCAGCAGGGCACCCGCCGACATTACGAATCTCGGACCGTATCGGTCGTTGACCTTGCCAACGGGAACCAGGGTCAGGGCCATCACGAACACCCAGATCAAAGGGGCATCCATGATTTGACTGCTTTCCCATCCGAACTTTTCTTGAAGCGGCCCAATCAGGATGCTGAAAGCATAGTAGATGAGCCCGACGCCCAATCCCATCCCCAGCATGCTGCCCAACAGTATAAGCATCGGATAGCACGTAGCTTTTCTAAAGCGCATGACGGCATCCTGTCTAGTGGCCGGTTTCAACACATCGAGAGCGGTAGCGAATGTAGAAAGGCAGCGAGATCGGGTCGAACTTGCTCTGCTCGATGAGTGCGTTGACAATGGCATTGGCGGCGTCATGCCACAGGGGCTTTGGCCCCAAATCCTGCTGAACCAGCGAGAGCGCGATCAGCGCACTCTCAGAGTTTGAAACACCATCCCGCAGGATGTCTTTTGCCCGGGAGTCGGCGGCCAGTACCGTCTTGTTCCGGATTTCGCCATAGCGTGGAGAGTCCTTCGGCAAAACACGCAGCAGCTCGTCCAGAGTACGCACCATGATGAAGTGGTACGTCTGTTTTGCATTATGCGGGTCCACCCATCGGCCGTTTTCCATGAGCCCAGGAAGGACGCCCAAGAGCGCCTTTTCGACGGCTGCGTCCAAATACTTCTGCTCTCTTGTAGCGTCGTACAGCGCCGAGAGTTGCCAGACGCTGAAGCTATTGTAGTTCCAATTGGCCACGAGGCCGTGCGCAACGGCCCAGTCGCCTGCCTTACGAGCCGCCGCCAAGTACCGCTCATCACCGAGAGCCCTGTAGCCTTGGAGCAAGGCATACGCGCAGCAGCCCGTATCGAACTGCATCCCGCCGTCGCGGTCCGTGATGAAATACCCATTCTGGACATCCTCAGGATGGGCCTGGCGCATCCGTTCGGCCATCGCCACCAAGTTGGGCGCCGACGCAGCAGGGTACGCCGGAAACGGAAACAGGCCGCTCCCGGCCTGGCGTGCCATGAGGTACTGCAGTTCCTCCCGGGCCCGGGCCTTGTAGGCCGTCGGCTCAGGTCCTCCAGCCTCCGTCATGGTCAGACAACCCATGGCGATATACGCGGATTCGCGCAGTTCCATCTGATTCTTCTCTGCAATCTCACTCCGGCAACCACGCTTCGCAAGTGCGCCTTTGAATAGGTCGTCCCAGGCGGTCACAAGCCCATTCAACGGCGGATCCTGGGTCTTTACGGGCTTAACGCATCTCTCCGCTGACTCGGGTATGCCCGCGAAGGGGCCGAGGGCTTCGCGTATTTTCTCGACCACGGCATATATGGCCTTTTCGTCTTTCGCGGCCATAGCCCGTTCGAGTTCGGGCGCCAGCGCCTTCGCATTCGCCTGAATATCGGGTGGTGGCGTATCGCCCGGCTTCTGTGCCGGAGCTTGGGTGCATATCCCGGGCACCACGGTCAGGGTTAGCAACAATTGAATGAATCGCATTGAATTCTCCGGTTAGTCCTACAACGAAAAAAGCCGCTTTGAGTTTTCCGCCAGAATCTTTCTCTTGGCCGCGTCGTCAAGTTGAGCCAGCAGGACCTTTCCAATCTGTCCACCGGCGTTGAGGTAGGGCATGTCCGTACCGAAGAGAACCCTGTCCTCGCCCAGTTCCTGCGCGAGCCGTTCGATCGTGCCTAACGGCAGCAAAGACACACAGGTGTCCGTGTATACGTTGGCCTTGTCGCGGATGAGCGGCAGGGCCTCGTCGAGGTTCTCAGGCCCAAAATGGTGCGCCATGATGAAGTTTGCCTTGGAGTATTCATCGGCCAGCTCGGGCACGGATTTCATATCCCGTGGCGGGTACGTGTGGACCAGCAAGGGCAGGCCCGTCTCGGAAGCCGTACGCCACGCCCAGGTATAACCCGCGCCTGCCATGGGATACGCATGGATCTCGCAGTGAAGTTTCAAACCTTTCACAAGGGGATGGCCACGATATGGAGCGAAATCCGCATCGAGATGCTCCGCGCGATGTGGGTTCACTACAAAGTGCATCAGAAACCGTTCGGGATGGGCCTCGCAAACCTCCAACATTTCCCGGTTGCCGCATGCCGTGTCAGTCGCCAAGGCGCGGAAAGCACTCATGATGATCCGGTCGATGCCGATCCGGTCCATTTCGGATAGTATGTCTCCCGGTCCCTCATGGGGCAGATTGAACTGTGGCATAGCTCCGTAATGACCGTGCATGTCAATGACGTCGACGAAGTCAAGAGTTCGTCCCGCCAACCCGGCTTTGAAGAGTTCACTCATTGCACTCCTCCCAGCAGCCGTTCCAGGTTGCCGGCGGCAATTAGCGCCTTGGACTCGTCGTCCACCCCGGCGTACGTCACCATGCCAATTGGGACCGCGGGTGAATGGTCCGGCAGGTCCGATGCGAAGATCAGGCGTTCGGGACCGAAGCGTTTGCAGATGTCTTCGATACACCGGTGGACGGCAAAGAAGTCGAAGGTGAAATGGAAGTTGGGTGTCTCCCTTAACAACGCGTAAACCCAGCGGGCCTCACGGTACTTCGGCCGCACGCAGACCACGGGCAAAGCAGGATGGGCCAGGCACAATTCCAGAACCTCACTCCACGGGCTCGCCAAGGCCTCGATGAACAACGGCATTCGGTGGCACTCCAGGGCCGCCAGGAGATCGCCACACATCCAGTCCGTCAATGGAAAGTGATACATCGCCGGGCCGTTAAAAGCCCACATGGCCCGCACACCCGACGCGACTGCTTTTTCGACATACGCGGCCTGATCGTGCGAGCCCGCCGGATCGGGCGCGAGCACTACCCAGCAGGGCTCCAGGTTCTCGTACCCGGCAAGCCGCCTCGTGAGTTGTTCGTTGCCTGTCAACGGGTCGTAAGTCCGAGATTCCGTTGCATGGACGAGGGCCCGCTCAATATCAAAGGTAGCCGTTACCTTTAGAAGATCGGCAGCCGTCTCGATCCCGCCCGGTGCGAGCCGAATGCCTTGCCCGATCCGGCAGTTTGCGTCAAAGAAACGCATGCTTTCTCTCCCGCATCAGTATACCGTAGGAGGTACAGGTACTCGGCACCGCCATAAGAAACAGCGAAAGGGAGACACTCGCCACCCTTCCGCAAGCCGCATCGACCTTGGACTACTTGCCATACGCCCGTTCTTCCAGGGGGAGGTCCGCCAGAGCCTCTGAGATGCTTGCGTAATCGCCACCCGCTACTTTAGCAAACTTCGTGGTGGCAGGGTACGTGCCCGGGTATCTGGTAAAGGCGACATGACCGTCCACATAGAGAACGTTCGTGCCGCCGGGCACATGCGAGTACTCGGCTACACTCGTTGAAAGCGTGTCGAACCACACCGGGATTTCGGTTTGCGCCGTCGCAGAGGCCGCTGGGTTGTTGATGTCGGTAATCATAAACCGCTCTATACCTTCCCTCAGGCGGTAGAGGGTGTCGCCGCCAATGACCGAGCCATAACCCGGTGCGCCAGACGAGGCGGTGTCGATGTCGGTATCTGCGTTGCCCGTATTGAGCAGCGCATACAACGCGAAGCCTGCCCATGAGTCCCGCGCCAAATGCGACAAGTACACATAGCTTGCCGTGTTCACAAAGTCCGGCTCAAACTGGTTGTCTCGGTTGAGCCACGCTCCAGTTGCGCACGAGTTGCGATTAGCGAAGTTCGTGGTAGAGCCGTCCCATGTGCCCTTCTCACTGCCCGGCGCCGTCAGTACGTCGCCACAATCGGCTTCGGAGGGGCAAAGTAGCACGTTCGGATCCGTCAGGTATTCGGGATACAGGGCGCGCATCCCGGGCACATTCTTCTGTTGGCATGGGCTCGAGGTGCCAAACAGGCTCTGGCAATCTGGAGTGTATATCTGCGGAGCGGGGAATTGTCCCCCTTTGGCCTCGCCCGAGTACATTTTCAGCACGAGGCCCAGTTGCTTGAGGTTGTTAGCGCAGCTTGCGCGCCGCGCCGATTCGCGGGCGCGGGCCAACGCAGGTAGCAGGATCGCCGCCAGGATCCCGATGATGGCGATCACTACCAACAGTTCAATGAGTGTGAAACCTTTTCGCATGACCACTGTCTCCTTTCTTTGGGTACATCACTATGACATCCTTCCACCAACTAAGACACATCAACCATATACATGGGTCACTACAGTCGCTGTTCATCACAGGAACGGCGACGGTCTACACCAAAGCCGCATCCAGCGCGGCCACTGCTTGCTCTGTAGCTTCAAGTGTCCGTTCGATGTCCTGCTCGGTAAGCGACGCGGTCACGAAGAAAACGTAGTTCGGCCGGGTCAGGAAACCAGCCTCGAGCATACGCGCCACATATTCCCGGGCCGCCTCCTCATTAGGGCCGGCACCGTGCGTAAAGCGTATGCCCGGCATGGAAAGCTGCCCGAACACCTCGACGCTCCCGTGCCGTGCCGCAATCTCTCGAAAACCCTTGTCCAGCGCCTGACTCGCCCTGTGCAGCCGCTCAAGAGTCTCCGGCTTCTCAAGTTCCTCGATCGTGGCCAATGCGGCCGCAAGCGAAAGCGCCTCGCCGCCGAAAGTGCTCGTTATCCACAGCCGGGTGGCCGTCTCCATAATGTCGCGCCGCCCTACCGTGGCCGAAAGGGGCATCCCGTTGGCAATCGCCTTGCCGAACGTGGCCATATCGGGCGTTACGCCATATACGCCTTGCGCACCGCTCAAACCCATTCTGAACCCAGTGATTATCTCGTCGAAGACCAGCACCGCCCCCATACGGCCGGCCATTTCACGCGCTCGCCCCAGGAAGTGCCCGTTGTCGTTCACCTCCGACGTGTCGATCATGATGCACGCCACGTCATCGCCGTGCTCGGCGGCCAGCGCTTCAAGGCGAGAGACGTCACCATAGGCAAGATCAAAGGCAAGAGACTTTAGGACTTCCGGTACCCCGCCCTGGGGTATGGAGCCACGCGAGTTCGGTGAGGATGCCTTGGCCACCCACCAGTCGTGCCAGCCGGCATATCCGCAACTGACGACCTTCTCGCGGTTCGTATAGCCGCGGGCTATGCGCACGGCCATGGCCGTCGCTTCGGCGCCCGATTTCATGAAGCGGACCATCTCCGCGCACGGCACGTGCTCGACCAGCTTCTCCGCCACAGCTACCTCGAGAGGTGACTGCAACGAGGTGACAGAACCCTTCTCGAGCTGACGTGCGATGGCTTCTTTTACTTTCGGGTGAGCGTACCCCAGCACAATCGGCCCCAAAGCCATGACATAGTCGACATACTCGTTGCCGTCAAGATCCCAGATGTGCGCGTCCTGTGCCCGGTCCCAATAGGCGGGCCATCTGTCCGGCACAAAACTTTCGGGGCGCTTGCTTGCCGTCTGCGTGCCCCCCGGAATGAGGGCCTTGGCCTTTGCGTAGAGTTCGTTGGACCGCTGGACTCCCATGGACTTTCCTTTCCCTGCTGCGAAATTTAGTGCTTCTGACTACTGGTATCGGACGTCTCAGTTGACGTTTTTCTGCCTGCCCGGGCTGCTCGTGTAGCCTTCCCTTCTTCCATGCGTTTGACGAGACTACCTGTGTAGTTGCTCGGAGAGACTCCCACCTTCGCGGCGAACTGTCGCGAGAAATGCTCGGGACTCGAGTAACCCAACTGATAGCCAATCTGGGAAACCTGAGCGTCCGTGCTGACCAGCATCCTCTTGGCCTCGGAGATGCGCAGGTGGCTTTGATACTGAATCGGCGTCATGCCGAAAGCCTCCTTGAACAAGCGGAGAAAATGGAATGGGCTGATGAACGCCTGGTCGGCGATCTCTTTGACGCACAGCTTCCTCGCATAGTTGGCGCCGATGTACTGGCGCGCCTTCTCCAAACGCAGCAGTCCCCGCGCGTGTTCCGCATACTGCCGCAACGGCACGCTCCCCATTTCTTCGCGGGCCGCCCGACAGATGAGCGCCAGAAGCTCCAACATCTGGGACTGAAGCACGACGTCGTAGTCGAAGGGATGGTTCGCTACCTCCAGCGAAAGACGCTCGACCACCAGCCCAATCTGCGGACGCAGTTCCGGCGACACGCGGAGCGACACGTGTTTCTCCAGGATGAAATGCCGGTAGAAGGGAAGCACCACCGGGAACATGGCTAGGTCGTCAAGGTACAGTTCCGGGTCGCGTGCAAAGGAGAAGTCCATCTCGACCACGAGTGATTCCCAAAGATCCTCGTCCGGGGCGATGGCGCCGTGATGCAGCTCATTCCGAGGTGTAAAGTAGATATCCCCGGCGCCGGAACGTATTGTCTGTCCGCGAATCTCGTAGTGTCCGTGGCCCCGAATGGTGTAAATGAGCTCGTGGTGGTCATGCCTGTCGTTCTTAAAGCACCAACCCGGGTATTTCTTGTTGTTTGCCACGCCGAACACATGAAAAACCATGTCGCCCACAGGAATCCGCATATGGCCTTGGCAGAAAAACTCCGACTGGTATGACGAGTCTATGGAAACGACCTGTTCTGTTATCTCGCTCTTCTTCACTTCAGCCATTAGTCCTGAGTTGCGCCAATCTTTAACAAGTTCATGTACTGAAAGTGCCCTGACTATGCACCAAGAACGGGCATTTCCGCAATCGAATATATTGCTACACTTCTGTACAATCTTGCGCTACGCATATCTCCTCGTGCTGATTCCAGGATGAAGAGAACCCCACATCCTCTTTCTGCTAAATGGTTTGTAACGATTCGTTGATGAATTCTGCATTACCCTCGCTTCTCCGTTCGGGATAGCGTCAGCAATATTGTGCATGGACGAGGCAACATTAGACATTCTCCGTCGGCCCGTCAAATGTCATCCTTCCAACAACAAGAGTAGAAACTTGCGTTCGACCGTTTTTCTTTGCCATGGAGAGAGGCCAATATGACAACATCCACTGAGGAGCAGCACTTTCGCAAGCTTGAGAACATGTACCATCGGGCGCCCTGCAACCAGTACTATGAGCCGCGGCTGACCGTGAGCCAGGGTAAGGCTCAACTGGTAATCCCTGTCAAGGAGGAGCTGTATCACTCGGCGCGGGCCGTCCATGGCGCGGCGTACTTCAAGGCGATCGACGACGCGGCGTTTTTTGCGGCCAACTCGCTCGTGGACGACGTCTTCGTGCTAACAACCAGTCTCAATTGCTACCTGCTCGGGCCTATTACCTCTGGCGAAATCCGCGCCCAGGCCTGCGTGGTCAGCCAGACCAAATCGATGTTACTGGCGGAGTCGGTGGTCACTGATGCCGAAGGCCACGAAATTGCCCGAGGGATGGGCAGTTTCGTGCGTAGCAAGACTCGCCTCGAAGACGTTCCCGGCTACCACCTGTAACCCGCTCGGGCCAGTCTGCCCGGCAGAATGAAAGGAATTCCTATGAAGACTCCAACTGAGCACACCGTCCACCGTGTGGGCATCATCATGAATGGCGTGACTGGACGCATGGGCGCCAACCAACACCTCATCCGGTCGATCCTGGCCATCCGAGAACAGGGCGGCGTTGTCCTCAGCCCTGAAGAGACCATTATGCCCGACCCGCTACTTGTGGGGCGCAACCCTGCCAAGCTGGAAGCATTGTCCAGCGCCTATGGGGGTCTGCCGTTCACGACCGTCCTGGAGGCCGCTCTCGCCGACGAGAGGTATTCCGTCTACTTCGACGCCCAGGTCACGTACCGCCGGGCACCCTCGGTCAGCCAGGCCATCGAGGCGAGGAAACATGTATACTGCGAGAAACCCACGGCCGCTACGTCCCGCGAGGCCATGGCACTCCACAAGCTGGCGGTGTCAAAAGGCGTCAAGCACGGGGTCGTCCAGGACAAGCTGTGGTTGCCAGGAATTCTGAAACTCAAGTATCTCATCGATACCGGTTTCTTTGGTGACATTCTTTCGGTACGGGGCGAATTCGGATACTGGGTTTTCACAGGCGAACACGAGCCGGCTCAGCGTCCGTCGTGGAACTACCGCAAGGAAGACGGAGGCGGCATCATTGTCGATATGCTCTGCCACTGGCGCTACCTCGTCGACAACCTTTTCGGGAATATCGAGAGTCTGACCTGCCTGGGTGCTACCCATGTGGCCAAGCGCTGGGACGAGGTCGGACAGCCCTACACGTGCACCGCAGACGATGCGGCTTACGCGACCTTCGTAACAGACGAAGGCATCATCTGCCACTTCAACTCGTCGTGGTGCGTGCGCGTACGTCGCGACGACCTGCTCACGTTGCAGGTCGACGGCACAGAGGGCTCCGCAGTGGCTGGACTCCGCGACTGCGTGATACAGCACCAGTCGACTACGCCCAAGCCCGTGTGGAACCCCGACATCGATTCACCTATCGACTTTTGGGCAGGCTGGATGCGTGTTCCCTCGAACCGGACCTACGACAACGCGTTCAAGGTGCAGTGGGCGCTCTTCCTGCGTCACGTCGTGCTGGACGAACCCTTCCCCTGGGACCTCAAAGAAGGCGCAAAGGGTGTGCAATTAGCTGAGTTGGGCCGCCGCTCATGGAGCAACCGTGCCTGGGTTGACGTGCCCGCCCTTTGATTCAGAAAGAAGGACTGTCCGCATCCGTGTTTCACGGCCTACGAAGCTGTCGTCCTGTGCCAATAAGAGCGAGGGCGAAAGTGCCTCTGCAGACGCCTTCGCCCTCACAAAAAAACCGAGGCAGACCTGGGAGCGTGGTCTATCTTTTCCTGCAGCGCAGGACTCCAGCCAGTACGACGCTGCCAGCAAGCACTCCCAGGCCGACCAGACCGGAAACCGGGAGTGTTTCACCTTCGCCGAGCACCCTCAGCAAAAAGCTGTGACTGACCGTGGCCTTTCTCGCACTGTCTGTGGCATCGACGCGATAGAGGCCGCCATCGCCCGGATAGGCGTCGTAATCGATCAGCATCTGGATGCTGTCAATCTCGAGCGGGAACGGACCGGCGGGCCCGGGGGCAAGAATATTGGCGCCGTCCGTTATCAGTATGCGCCCTCGAAACTCGCCCGTCATTCCTTCTGTTCCATCACTGAAGAACGGGGTCAAATCCGGAGCGATAACGAGGTCTTCCGTCGGAAGCAGCAAGTCCACAGTGGCAGTGCTGCCCGAAAGGTCCGCAAGCGGGAAGGAACTCAGGGGCAGACTGTAAATCGAGGACCCAAGACCCGCTATGTTCGCGTCGGGCAATGTGCCGCTGCTTGTCCCAACGAACGAGGCCACCGCCCACAACGCCTTGGTCGAGTTCGACCTGTACGTTACGCGGAGCGTGACGGTGTTGATGGCCCTAACCTGGGCGGGCAACAGATCCGTTTGAGCGGTGAACCCCAGGTAGTAGGCCGCAGTAGGACCGAACGCCGCGGCCGTCGCGGCGACGGCGAAGACGCCATCGGGCAGGCCTTCAGCGTTGGCTGGGTTTGTGAAACCGGCATTGTCTATCGCGCTGGGGTTGCCTGCCCAGCGCACCGTCGCGCCGGCATGGACCGCATTGGCATCTGTCGAGCCCGCCTCTGCAGCGCCCGTGACGAGATTCAGTGTATAGCTGGCCTCCGTAGCGCCAGCAATCTCTTCCCCATCCTTGAACCATTTGTATGTGATAGGATCGACGCCTCCCGCCACCGTAATAGCGAATGTCACGCTGTCGCCCAGGTTGACGGCCAACAGGTTGGGCGTCATAGTGGCTGATACAATCTCGAGCTCGCCCTCCCCTTCACCCTCCCCTTCACCCTCGCCCTCGCCCTCACCTTCGCCCTCACCCTCGCCGCCACCGGTGTAGTCTACCGTCACGGCAATGGCGTCAATGGCAAAACCCCACGCCCCCGAGTAGTTGTGGTCTAAGTCGATGGCCCAAATGGCCCCGGTCATCTCGCCGTTGGTCCCGTCGGCGTCACCAATTAGGGCCGCCAAGTCGGCGTTTGCATTGTCAGGCACGATGGTTATTGTGAGCGTTTTTGTGTCCGAGGTCCCATCGGTGTTGAAAGGAAAGTCGTGGGACTCGAGCGGCGAGGTCGCATCCACGCCAATCCCGTAGCCCAAGTCGGAAAGGTTCGCTTCGGGCATGCTCCCGACGTCGTTTTCCAGAGCCACGACAAGGTAAAACGGGCTCGCCTCAGTTGTTCGGTAAGTAACCTGGATAGCGATCGAGTTGACCGTTCCAGTGGTGAAACCGGTATCCGGGACGGCGAATCCCAAACGATACAGGGCAAATCCAGCCAACGATCCCGGACTCGTCACGGTGGCGAAAGCGCTGTCCGGCGCCCCCAACGCGTTCGCATCATTCGACCACGTGCCCGCATCGCCGATCGTGTCGCCGCCATTTCGTTCAGGGACAGCCAACACGTCATCGGCATAAACAGTAGACACATCCGCATATGCCACAACGCTAAACAGCATTGCACACACTACGCTCACCCAGATACGAAGTGCTTTCATGGAACTACCCTCCGTCTAAGTTGTATGGATCGTCACCTGCGACACGCACGGCACGTGACTCAAAGGTGCGTCCCCTTCCCAAGAATGATTACCCATCGAAAGGACCCTATACGTGCTTGATTCGAGTCTAGCACTGTCCCAGGGTAAGCGCAATATCTCGGCTTGCTCATTTTCTGCACATTGTTGCGGTGGGCAACAGCGTGGGTGGCGGTTTTTCCGGGTGGTCAGTTGTGGTCTCGGGTCTTTGGTCTGAGCCATCCAGATCGAATGCAGCTCGTAAGACACTATGGTTGATGGGCTTATGTAGCTGCATTCTGAGAATCCTCACGCCGCACTTGGACATCGCTCGGCGTAGCGATTCTCGTAGCGGATGGCTATTATCTTCATGAAATTGCGCAATTACTGCAATCTACTGCCGGACATTTCCGTGTAACACTAGCCCCATGTTTAGCACGTCGTGCCGTGATTCCCGAAGACACGTCCTCGTTGACGGACAAGGACTTACGGTAGTGGCATCGCTCGCTGAATTCGTCAAATCCCGTCTCCATTTGTTAGGCTCTCTCCTCCGTCAAACGCCGTTGTTGGATGTTTCATCGGAGTGGACATGATCGAACTCAACCACGCGGTCTCTTGATAGAGACTCTTGATGATCCCACCGAGTTGCCGTTTGCAGTGGGCATTGCCATGAGCTTGTGATTGGAATGCTTCGTCGAGAACATCGTTGTTCATACCTATCCACCTGTGCGGGCGTAGGCAGACGACTGGTGTTGGCGGCCATCTCGGAAGTTTCCAGGAGGCGACATTGGGTGGCCAAGACGGGTCCTTAGCTTGGACTTCCCACGCCCTTACGCAGTCGGACTTGAATCGTCAAGAGTTTCACCAACAACTTCACAAGCAATCGCTTAGAAAGCTAGCCCGGCCAGATTATCGCTGCACATACGGGCTGGTCGTTGTCCGTTGGCATGGAGAAGCAGACGGACGGACTGGAGCGCAAGTGGTTGACATTGTCTTCACGCAGACCGAAAGAGTGGAGACCATTGTGTACATCCCGTGAATATAGGGTCGGCAGACGCGGGCAACCGTATTGTACCGACTCCACAAGAGATAGCGGAGCTTTTCCGGCTGGGCGCGTTGGTCAACCCAGCCAAGAGCGCGAATGGAAGGGCGGCGAACGGCTTGCAGGAATGATCGCGACCACGTTCGCTTCTGACAATACCTTTTCATGGAAAGGTCGACAACCGTCTTAAGCCCGCAGATTCTCACCTTGACAGAATTCGGAAACGGCGTTATCGTGACCTTATTGGGAGTGAGGGGGCGTACTAAGGGAGGGACGTGTCATGAAAAGGCTCACTATCTTTGGAATTGGCTTCTCGATTCTGTTCCTGACGTTGCTC
>Ga0315274_10006082_pt1 | contig 17606 bp, 19 predicted proteins | sample YL17G02_20_MG_FD_203700 | JGI IMG/M metagenome (GOLD analysis project Ga0315274, IMG submission 203700) | Sediment microbial communities from Yellowstone Lake, YNP, Wyoming, USA - YL17G02_20 | ecosystem: Environmental > Aquatic > Freshwater > Lake > Sediment | place: USA: Wyoming | collected...
TGACGCGGATGGTGTCGAACTCGCTATCAAGGAAGTTGTCTGATGCCACGGTTCGGCCCGGTAAGCCGGCGTGACCTAATCGGTTACATGCGTGCCTGCGGCTATGAAGGTCCATATTCCGGGGGAAAGCACCAATAAATGGCGCGCGGGCAGTTGACCGTTCGACTTCCCAATCCGCACCAAAGCGTGATAGGAAAGGGCTTACTCGCTGTTGTCCTGCGAGAGGCGGAGATTTCACGAGAGCAGTGGGAGTTGCTTTGACAGCATGTTCTGAAATGCCGAGAGGCCGGTCCCACTCTCATCCTTCATGGAGTGGAATTCTTTCCACGATCTGCAGCATCAGGGGCTTGCGGCAGACGTCTCCCGTCAACGGGTATATGCTCGCCTCCGGCAAGGCCTTCTCGTCGTTGTAGCACGGGATCATGATGCTGAGTTCCGGCACGGTTCTATCGCTCCTCCACCGTCCAGGGGTCCCAGTGCCGCGCCGGAAAGCGCACATCGTCGCCCAGCGATTCCTCGAGCGTTGCCGTCGAGAAAACGAGGACCTTCGCATCGTCCGTAAGTGACATGAACCCGTTGACATACCCCGCCGGAATCCGCAGTACGGCAGGGGCCTTTTCGCTTAGCGCGAAACGATGGATGGGAAGATCGTGCCCGGGGTCGTCCCAATCATCGATCTGTATGCAGCAGACCAAGACCGCCCCGTGAACCGCCGTCATATACTTGGTCTCTCGTTTATGGCCGTGCCACGCACGAACAAATCCTCGGGCATGGTTCGCTACCGTGTAGAACCGTCTTACCCCTTCGAAGTGGAAGTCGTTGACGAATCCGGCCTCGCCACGGTCGTCCACCGCCAACCCGCCCTTAGTGACTGCGCACAAATAACCTGAACATATCTAAGGAGAAGCCAACTCGTTCCCAAGTACAACTTGGGAACGAGACAATACTGTGTTCAAGTTATTTGTGCGCAGCCGCTAACTCTCAGCTCAGATGCCGAAGTGGCACGTTGAAACAGATGGACACAAAGCTGAGGACGTCCAAGGCCTTCCACGTGTCCAGTGTCCGCTCCTATGAGCCCAAGAATTGCGTGCGTGATGATGCTCGCGGCGAAGGGTGCTGTCAACCTTAAGACCGGTTGCGTCTATGTGTTCTTTGCGTCCCTTGCGGTTGGCATGCAACGGAACTCTTACCGCAAAGAACGCAAGGAACGCAAAGAGAAGTGGCCACATTGTCTCGCTTTGGTTGCGGCTGTGCCGCTTTACGGCTCTGGGAAGATGGGGTCGAGCGATGCAGCGTACTTCTTGAGCGAGGCCGTTTCGTCCGGCGTCACGGGTTTGAAGCGCGCGGCTGTGTCCACGGCCAAACGGAACAGACCTTCGTCTCCCGGCGACACCGCCGCGGTGATCGGCTGGCTCAGCGTCCATCGGAGCGCCAGTTTCGCCCACTCGGGTTCATATAGCGGTTCGTACCAGCACTTGGGGAAACGTTCTTTCTCCGGGTGATCTTTGGGCCACCGCTGTTTCGCCAAGGCCTTGAGCGCGAGACGGGCCGCGCCTCTCTCGGCGGCTTTGGCCAGGACCTTGCCCTCAAGACGGTGATTCATCGAAGTGGCGAAGTTGACCGGGAACAGAACCGAATCGAAGTCGAAGCGATCCAATGCCGCTAAAGCGGCTTCCTGCGTGTGGGCCGAGAAGCCGAGATAACGGATCTTCCCCGCCTTCTTCGCATCCAGGAGCAACTCCATTACCCCGCCCTTCGCGAAGGCCCGGTCCACGTCCTTCTCGACATCAATCAGGCCGTGCAATTGATACAGGTCGAAGTAGTCGGTTCGCAGCCGTTTCAGAGACCCGTTGAACTCTTCCTCGGCCTTATCGCGAGTCCGTTGCCCGGTCTTACAGGCCAGAAACACATCCTTGCGGTAAGGCGCCAGCGCCGGTCCCAGTTTCAGTTCCGAATCACCATAGCTCGGGGCGACATCGAAATAGTTCATGCCCCGCTCGACCGCCCACGAAACGATGCCGTTGGCCGCGTCCTGCTCAGCGTTCATCACGATAATGCCGCCGAAGCCAACGATAGAAAGCGCCGGCCCGCCCTCCTTATACGGACGCCTTGGAACACTCGAACCGCCGTACGCTGCCATCTCCTCCGACATCGGTGACACCTCCTCGTTTCCCGTTGCGCCGCCGCGATTGCCGCAACGCCTACCCCGCGCTTAGAAAAACGCCGTCAGTCTAACGCAGTGATTCGTCCTGTTGGCAACGCATCTTTCGGACAGGATAACAGGATTGACGGGATAGCGAAGGGAATGACAATGAGAGAGCCAGAAAACCAGGTTTTGATGGTGGCCTTCGTGAACCTGAATCACGGCAAGCCCCTCTCGTCTTGCGCCAATCGCCGAAGCAGCGGCCACAATCATCCCGCAAATCCTGTTATCCTGTCGATACCGTAAGCTGCCATACCTGCAAAGCAATACACTGGAACGGATACTCAACACACTCTTCGACAATACATGCGTACTTCACCGGAATCAAGACACAATTCGAGAAACTGCACTCCCCGCCGCACCGCAGGCGGATGGCCCGCCACTCCGAGATGGCTCTACCCCGCCCAGGCAATCGGCAGATAGCCTCTCGCCGGAATTCGTCCCACATCGTCACCAACACCCTCTATATATTAGCCCACGACGTTGCACTGTTGGCGATTGCGGATTTCGGATTGCGGATTTCGGATTGGGCTGTGGGAATTGGACTTGGGGAGACAGGGAGCGTTGGCTGGCGGCTATTGGAATGTGCTTTGGATTGTCCATGAGACAAGAATTCAGCGTGGCTGAGAGCAACACGATTCTGCGAAACAAGATAACTGATTGCTCAAGAGAACCTGCGCAACTCTAAGGCCGTGAACGATTTTCAAGAATGTGGAATCCTGGACGTGCGGCGATCTGAGACAAATTCAGGACGCGGCCAAGAGGAAGGAAGCGAGCATGCGTTTTCAGCAGAGGGAACTCTACACCGTCGAGGTGATCTACGGTGGGCGAGTGATCGTGCATGGCGTCGATAGCGTGACTGAGGCTGAACAGGTAACGCGGAGCCTTCACGCGAGCACAGGCGTTGTGCTTGATCGCGCGGGCAACGTTGTTACCCGGATCGTAGATGTTGGCCGGAAGTCACTGGCAACAGCCTAGAGCGGATATCGTTTCACACTGAACGGCGGTCAGGCTCTCACGGGCTTGGCCGCCGTTCTTGCTTTGGTACGGTTCGAGGGATTGCAGATGTCACGAGTCATTACAGTTGTGCCATTGTCCTGGGTGCTGCTGGCGTGCCGCTTCACGGCTCAGGTGCCCGCAAGTTCTGCCACTTTGGGTCCCGGATAGCATGAGAAACGCCTAAGCCGCTTGACACAATTCCATAACTGGACTACACTCATAAGCGCCGTGCGGCAAGTAAGTGGACTTCAAATCGACAGGCGACCGAATTGGAGGTCTGTCCCTCGTCTTCGATACTGCGGAGACTATGACAAATGAAAATTGGTGGTCGGAAACTTGTCTTCCCATACAGGCCAATTGCAACTCTAGGGACATCGATTGGGAACTTGGCCATCTTTTCCATTTCGGGTAAGCACCGATCAGAATTGATGGATTCATTCGGGAAGACACTTGAGTCGTGCTCTGCTGATGAGTTCATAAAGGGACTGTTGCCTTACATATGCTACCCGGTTGAGGCTCTTGATAAGGACCAGGAGAAACCGGATTCGACCATTCTATCGTCCAGCGATATAGAGAAGTTGTCCAGTCAAGACGTTGAGAACATTGCTGGGTCGTATATCGAGAAAGAGCCATACCTGTACCGAGAGGAAGTGAGGAGAACAACGACTGACGAGAAAGATGGGACTGCAAAAGAGACATTGGAGTATGGGAGCGTTAAGTACCCTAGAGAAGACGGGGAATCGAATGTCAGATATCTGCACCGACTCTTCGTGATTCATGTGAAGCACTTACTTGCGATGACCCAAAGCTTCTGCTCCCCGCTATTGGGGAAAGCACAATTCTCATCCTCCTTGTCGAAGCACATCTCAAACACCCTGGCGATGGGCGATTCCATGAACACCGCGATAGATAAACTTCGTTCGCTTAGCTCTTTTGCCAACATAGATCGCCCAGTTGCTGAACCGCGTAATAGAAACTTGCAGGTGGCTGACAAAAGTTTTCTGCAAGAGGCAGTGGTGAGGCCGATTCTTCCCAATCTGATGTCTGAACTTGTCGAAATGGCCGGGAAATCTGAGGAAGCACGGCGCGCCGAGTCTGCTGAGTTGGGAAATCGTCTCGACCAATTGATTGAAGTGACCTCCAATTCGGCGACGTTCCTGGTCGAAATGAATAGAACTCAGATTGGAATAGCAGGCGAGATCAAGGCTTCTGGCCAAGTAGCTACTCGATTGACGCGACGCAATATATATATTAGTTGTGTAGTTGTATTTGTCTCGCTATTGGGTCTCGCTGTGGCCTGGCTTGATCACAGTCAGAAGTCTGAAACGGCAATGCTTGTGAACCAGTATGTAGACAGGATCACAGCCGAACTAGGCAGGATCGATCAATCAGTTTCAAACGCGAGCAAATCCGGGCAAGACGAATTGAGAGTTCTTCTGGACGAGATGAAGCAGGAAAGATCAGCTCAGAACGGCAGATTCGAGAGGGTGTTGAGCGAGCAAACCAAGGTCATTGACCAGCTTGCACAGCAGCGTATTGCTGACCAGCAGACAATCGAACAGTTGAAAGCACAACTTGCCCAGATCGAGGACCGGTACAAGAGTCCGAAGAAGTAAGGAAATCCGGGACAGACTACGAATTAGCCGCGCTTTGACGCCGCAGGGCGCTTGGGGGACAAGGACACAAGCTTGCGTCCATCCTTTCCCTCTTCGTCACGTAGGGATCGCGCCAAAGCGTGGACATGCTATCCGCATCTGTGGCTGTCCCCCCTTTCACTTTTCCGTTCGTTGATCTTCCCTCATACGGCGCTCTCTTCCAGTGGGATGGGAATGCCGTGAGCGATGATGTAGGCCGCAAAACTGGCCGACTCGACCGTGCGCGCCTGCGCGGCGGGGAAAACGTGTAACTCGATGTCGTCGCCAGCCTCTTTTTGCACGGTGGCGCAAAAGCGGGCCAGGTCATCCGGTTCCCAGTTCTCAGCGCCTTCGATGAAGACGGCGAGATCGTAATCGCTCCATGCGTCGGCCCGTCCCTCGGCGCGCGAGCCGAATAAGTAGGCGGCCACGGGCCGTGCGCGCACTGAGAGCGCGAGCAGGGCGCTGCGCATGCGGTTCGCTGTCACGTCATCGAGCAGAGCCATCGAACGGTTTCCTCCGTTTGATCGAGAATACGCCGAGCCTGCGCTTCCGTGATTCTGGCCGTAACAGACGGGATTTCCTCTGGATAACGGGTCTGAATGTAGTAGTTTGAGAGCTCCCGAAGGAATTGGAGTTGGTCATCGGTCAGATCGAGCGCAGCCGCTCCAGCAAGCCGGACGAGCCCATGGATCCGCGGCGGTCACGCGCCTGACAATTCCCTCTATGATTCCGTCATCAATCCCCATGCTTTTCATTATACAACAGGTTCCGTCTCGGAAGCCGCAAGATGCCGATCCTGTTATTAGTGTTGTGATTCATCCTGTTGGCAACTTGTGGCAATGGCAGAGCGGCGATGCTCTATCCCCCTTTGAAGGGGGTGCAGGGGGATGTTGGGTTTCAACATGGCTGAAGTCTGTTCCGGTAACCTTACATCCCCCTGCACCCCCTTCAAAGGGGGAATATGTCGCACAATCTGCATTTGAGCCCTTCCACACGTCTCTTTGGATTTATCGCTTCCTTGATATGCCAAAGCTTTGATTCAGTACATCAGAATCGGCGGGTCCATTCGCTGGGCCAGCGTTCGATGACTACCTTTGTTTGGGTGAAGAACTCGACGGCGTGCCAGCCTTGGCCGTGCAGGATGCCGAAGAAACTCTCGTTCCATCCGCTGAACGGGAAGAAGGCCATTGGGGCGGCTACGCCGATGTTGATCCCGATGTTTCCAGCGGACGCCTCTTGTCGGAACTTCCGGGCCGCCATGCCGCTGCTTGTGAAGATGCAGGCCATGTTGCCGTAACTGCGCTGGTTGACGAGTTCGATGGCTTCGGCGAGCGTGTTCGCGTGGGTCAGGCTCAAGACGGGCCCGAAGATCTCGGTGTGCGCGACGCTGCTCGTTTGCGGCGGCCCATCGAGCACCGTCGGGAAGACGAAGAACCCGTTCTCGAAGCCCGCCACGCGCTTTCCGCGTCCCTCGACGAGGACCTTTGCGCCCTCCGTTTCTGCTTGCGCGATCAGGCCCTCGATACGCGCCTTGCTCTCACCACGGATGACCGGACCCATCTCGATGCCCTTATCAAGACCGTATCCCACTTTTCGCGTCGATGCCGTCTGCGTGATGCAATCCGTGAAAGGCTTCCGTGCCGACTCGACCGTGATCACCTGCGACAATGCGAGGCATCGCTGTCCGGCGCAACCGAAGGCGGCGTCGGCAACGATCCGCGTCGCCATTTCCATGTCCGCGTCCGGCATGATGACCACCGGGTTCTTCGCGCCGCCCTGACACTGTGCGCGTTTCCCATTGGCGGCGGCGCGGCTGTAGATGTATCGCGCCGTGGCGCTCGAACCGACAGAACTGATCGCGCGGATCTTCGGATGATCGAGGATTGCGTCGACGGCCTCTTTGCCTCCGTGCACCATCTGCAAGACGCCGGGAGGGAGGCCGATGCCCTCGAACAACTCGAAGATGCGCGTCATCGTCATCGGCGTCTTTTCGCTGGGCTTGATGATCGAGCAGTTGCCCGTCGCGAGCGCATAGGGCATGAACCAGAACGCGATCATGCTCGGAAAGTTGAACGGCGTGATGACGGCGGCCACGCCCACCGGCTGACGGAACATGTGTTCGTCAATGCCGCGCGCGATGTCCTCATTGTTGTAGCCCTGCATCAACATCGGGATTCCGCAGGCCACTTCGACATTCTCGATGGCGCGCTGCAGCTCACCCTTGCTTTCCGCGTATGTCTTTCCACATTCATTCGTGCAAAGCCGACTGAGCTCGTCCAGGTTTTCTTCGAGCACGCGTTTCATGCGGAAGAGGTACTGAATGCGCTCCGTGGCCGGCACGCGCGACCACTCCTTGGCGGCCTGCGCGGCCGCGTCCGCCGCCAGGTTGACTTCCGCGCCTGGCGACAGAGGCACGAGACACATCTCTTCCGTCGTAGCCGGATTCGGCACGCCAAGGTGAGCGCCCGCCAAAGAGTGAGACCACTTCCCGTTGATGAAATTCAGCAAACCGTCCTTCGCCATCATCCCTGCCCTTTCAGAAAGTAGCGTTCCTTCGCGCGCATGACTTCCCAGCCCTTTCGGGCCTCGCGCACGCTGGCCATCTCGCTGACCTCGGCGACGTGCACGTCCCACCAACTGTCGTACCCCGGCACACCGACGTAGCGGTCTACATGTGTGTGGACCACCGTTGTGCGATCCGTCTTTTTCGCCTCCTTGAGGGCCTTCGCGAATTCGTCATAGGTCGTGCAGTCGAACACGATCGCCCCGAGACTCCGCGCGTTTGCCGCGAGGTCCACCGGCAACGCCTCGACGTCCGCCCCTGCCTCATCGTCCGGCAGCACGCCGCTCTTCGGGAACGCGTACCGCGTGGCGAACCCCTTCTGCCCGAGGCTCCGGCTCAGGTTGCCGATGCTGTTGTACCCCTGGCTGTCGAGGACCACGATGATCAGCTTTTGACCTTCCTGAATCGATGTGACGATCTCGTTCGCCAGCATCAGATAGCTGCCGTCGCCGACCATGACGTACACATCGCGATCCGGCGCGGCCATCTTCGCGCCAAGCCCGCCGGCAATCTCATAGCCCATGCAACTGTAACCGTATTCCATGTGGTAGTTCTTCGGGTGACGCGACCGCCACAACTTGTGCAGGTCTCCGGGCAGGCTCCCCGCGGCGCATACCATGATCCCGTCCGGCGAACTCAGTTCATTGACGGCGCCGATCAGTTCGCCTTGGCTCGGAAGCGGCTTGTTTCGGATGCGGTAGATGCGTCTCACTTCCTCTTCCCATTCGTCATGCAGTTGCGCCGCCTGAACGCGATAGGGCGGCTCGACCGCGTAACCATCGAGGTGCTGCAAGAGTTCGCCGAGTGCCGCGCGCGCGTCTCCCGTAAGCGGCATTGCGCAATGCTTGAGCGCGTCGAACTCGGCCACGTTGATATTGATGAAGCGTACGTCCGGATGCTGAAACGCCGTCTTGCTGCACGTCGTGAAATCGCTGTATCGCGTGCCGATCCCGATCACGAGGTCCGCGTCGCGCGCGATGCGATTGGCCGCCAGCGTCCCCGTGACTCCGATCGCGCCGAGATTCATCGGATGATCGTAGCGGAGCGACCCTTTGCCCGCCATCGTCTCGCCGACGGGGATTCCCGTTTGATCGACAAAGTGCCGCAACGTCTCCGTAGCGTCGCTGTAATGTATTCCGCCTCCCGCGACGATCAGCGGACGCCGGCTCTCGCGAATCCAGTCCGCGGCGCGTTCGAGCGCGTCGCGATCCGGGCGGTTGCGCGGCACGTGCCAGACGCGCTCGTCGAACAAATCCTCCGGATAGTCCCATGCCTCCGCCTGCACGTCCTGCGGAAGACACAGCGCCACGGCGCCCGTGTCCGCCGGACTCGTCAGGACCCGCATCACCTCCGGCAGCGCAGTGATAACTTGGTCGGGCCGATTGATGCGATCCCAATACCGCGTGACCGGCTTGAATGTATCGTTTACCGAGATGTCTTGGCTGTGTCCAGATTCCAGTTGCTGCAACACCGGCGCCACGTTGCGCCGCGCGAAGATATCACCCGGCAGGAGCAACACCGGAAGTCGGTTTACGGTGGCCGTCGCGGCCCCGGTGACCATGTTGGTCGCGCCGGGCCCGATGGACGACGTGCAGACGAACGTTTGCAGCCGGTTCTTGACCTTCGCGTACGCCGTTGCGGTATGCACCATCGCCTGCTCGTTTCGCGTCTGGCGATAACGGAAATCCGGATACTGCTGCAGCGCCTGCCCGATGCCCCCGATGATTCCGTGTCCGAAGATGCCGAAGCACCCCGCGAAAAACCGTTGTGTGACACAATCCCGCTCGACGTGCTGGTTCTTGAGAAACAAGATCACCGCTTGCGCCATCGTCAATCGTCGAGTTGCCATCCCCGTTCTCCTTCTCCACTGGCCACAAACCCCAAAAAGCGCCCCTGAGAGTACCCCGCGCCAAACAGCACGTTCAAATCGCCGCGATCTCTTGTTCTCAGGGCGTGCTACAAGGTCGTATGGGACCCATATGCCCTATTCTCGCCTGCGAAACCTTGACAGCAATCGCGGCGCCCAGCGTGGAACACGTGCGCAGTACGCATCAAATGCCTCTCCAAACAGGGCATGAAGCTTTGGCTCCTCGTACGCTTGCACGAACGTGTGAAAGCCGGCGAAGATCATGCAGGCGTACACTGTCACCGACAACGATTCAAAGAACAGCGCCTCGCCAAGGATGCAGCAGAGCACCCCCAGATACATCGGATTGCGCGAATAGCGGTAGAGGCCACGGACGACCAGCGTTCTCGGCGGGTCAATGGGAGCCGGTGTACCTTTTCCTGCGGCGCCAAAATCGTAGGCGCACCAGGCATACGCGCTAAAACCGAGAAGGGACAGGAAAACACCCTCCCACTGCATTGGCCCCCAATGGGCGAAACTCCATTCGTGTGTCCAGCGAAGCAATAGCATCGGGCCCACGATCGCCACCGTCCCAGGCGCCAGCAAACTAAACACGACGATTTTCAGCGCGAGTTTCATCGTCATCCCTCACGATTCCGCAGGACGTCTTGCCGGGCGGAAGGCCGGAAAACCACTACCGGAGGTTCAGGTTGACTTGGACCTCCGTGCCGGCTGGAAGCTGCACAGCCTTGTGGGTCGTGCGGCCTTGCGGGATCTGCTGCTGCTCCATGGCCAGTGCAAGAATCGTGTAACTCCCCGGGTCGAGTCCGTCGATCCGAAACGTGCCGTCGGGCGACACGTCGGATACACCGGCGGGCTTGTTACTCATAATCAGGAGATCCTGGAAGGTAAGTTCTGACGCGTCGCTCGGGAACTCCGTCAGTGCGAGAACTACCGCGTGCTCGTCGGCCAAGACGCCCGCGACGGTTCCGGAGACAGCGCATGCACCCGAAAACAGGAAATCGCTCTGCACTACTTGTGATTCGCCCAGTGTGAGGTCGACGGAACGCCTGCGCGTACCTTCTGGCGAGAAGGCGCTCACCTTGAGGGTCACAGTGCCTGCGGGCAGGTGCTCCAGGCGGTAACTCCCATCAGGCTGCACATCCGTGCCGACCGAATACAGGCCGTAGTCACAGACGATCTTGGCCCGTATCGTAGCATATTCGGGAGGCTGTCCCTCGACAAGAACCACCCCTTGGATGACGCTTTCGATTGAGGGCAAGTCGAAATCCACGACCGTCGTTTGCCCTGTTACCACGTTCGCAATGGCCCGGGCCCATTGGGCGGTAGGGCGGTCTTCGTACGATTCCGCATCGAGCGCCTCCATTTCGATCTCCCCGAATGGGAGGTGGTCGAGTACATAATGTCCTTGGGCGTCCGTAGTAGCTTGCAGCACTATTCTCTTGCGCCCCTGATCCTGCGGCGCCCCCGGTGTGGGCACCAGGGCAATCGTCTCGGAGGCGCGCACGATTTCCCCCGGCGCCGGCGCTCTGCCGCGGCTCACGATTCCCTCAATCGTCCCGCCCTCATCCAGGGTTATCCGCACCTCTGTGGTCTTGCCCACCTCGGGAGAGACGGTGGCCGTGCCTGGGACGTACTTCTCGTGAGTGACCATAAGGAATGTATCGCTTGTCGAAAGGCCGTCGATGACAAAACGGCCCTTCTCGTCCGTCTGCGCCCGTGGATCCTCCGTCTCCGGACCGACAAACACCTTGGCATCCTCTATGGGCGCGCCCGCCTTCGTGATGACAAGCCCTTCCACGCGCGCGCCAGTTGTGTCCGTGGAATCCGGCGCGGGTGGCTCAAGGGGCGGTTCAGCGCCACGTCTCTGACTTGTTGTGGGTGGGGACGGCTTGGGTTCAGGCGACGGAGCATCGACCGTCAACGGCTCTTGCTCCTTCTTCGGTTTTGAATCGACGACAGTCTGCGAGGCAGTCTGTTCGCGCGCATTCGACGACAGGTACCACACGAAAAGGGCAATGCCGATCAGGCATGCGATGGTCAGTATGACCGTTAGCCTCGATTGCATTGGCAGGGAAAATCCTCAAGCTCAACGTGCAAAGCCAGCACATTGCCTCTGACCGACCTGAATCTGGCCGCATCCTTTTCCGTTATCAGTACGACGCTTTTCCCTTCCAGCGCTTCCTCGGGAAGCTCAGCGTGATCCGGCAGGGCGATGCGTTCAGTGATTCGGGCGCCGAGTTGTTCGAGCGTTCTGAAGAACGCTTCGGGATGGGCGATGGCGCATACGGCTTTCACTGGCCTGTCACGCAGGAACTCGAGTGCAACGACGTGGCGGTCTTTGAGACGCGACAGATGCCTCGGCGCGTGTCGTGTCGTTCGGATCGGTACATCCGGACACAGTGCCCTGAGCGTTTCGATCAAAGGGGAAAAGTCCTGCACCTGGTCGCACCGAGTCAACAGAAAGGCCGTGGCGCGGCGTAGGGCGTTGACGGGTTCGCGCAGAATGCCTCTTGGGATGAGGCGTCCGTTGCCGAACGGGTTCGTCGCGTCAATCACGACGATGTTCTCATCCCGCTCGAGCCGAACATGCTGGAATCCGTCGTCAAGCAACAGCGTATCGCAGCCGAGTTCTTCGATGGCCATGTGCGCCGCGGCGACACGATCCGCGCATTTCACGACCAGTACTCGCGGCAGGTTCCGTATGATCAAAGCCGCCTCGTCGCCCATGACGAGATAGAGGCCGTGGGGGGGCACCCATGACCCCGCGGCAGTGGGCATCTTTTCTTGCCTGCTCCCATAACCGCGCGTGAGAACGGCGACCTTACGCCTTGCGGCGATCTCCGTCCGTGCGCGTTCGATTACGGCTGGCGTCTTTCCGGTTCCCCCGGCCGTGATGTTGCCGAAGCTGATCACCCGCGCGGGCACGCGGACGCGCGCTTGCCGCCGGCGCGCCCACATTCCGATTCGAACTGCCGGCGTGCACGCCTCCAGCAATGCCGCAAGCGGAAACGGAATGGGTTCATTCCTTCGGACCTTCTCAGCTAGTCGGTAAAGGAAGGCATTCATGCCGGAGCAAAACGCTTGCCGCTGAACTGGCGCACCAATCCTTTCAGCTCAAGCAAGGTCAGAGAACTCAACGCCTCTGAGATTGATATGCGGCACGCCGATGCAATCTCATCCACGAAGGACCCGTTCGGCGACAATACCGACAGAATATCCTGCTCCAAGCTCGACACGGACGCCGGCTCACGCTTTGCAGCAGGTTGCGCAACGGCGGCCGGCGGCGCTGGAGCGGGGGAGACCGCCGCCATCTGCGGCGCGCCAAGGTTGACGCGCTGACGGACTGCGGCGGGCAATTCGATCTCGACAAGGATGTCCTCGACGGTCTCCACAAGCTTGGCGCCATCGCGGATGAGCGCGTGTGGGCCTTCGCTGTTGCGAATACCCACTTGCCCTGGGACTGCAAACACCTCTCGGCCCTGTTCCGCGGCTTGACGCGCCGTGATCAATGCGCCGCTGTCCGGCGGCGCCTCGACGACGACCGTCCCGAGCGTCATTCCGCTAATGATCCGATTTCGATAAGGAAAATGGCCCGCTGAGGGCTTGGTCCCCATGACAAACTGAGATATGACGCACCCGTGTTTGACGATCTCATGCATCAGATCGGCGTTCTGCGGCGGGTACACCACGTCCGCACCGCACCCCAGCACCGCAACGGTACGGCCTCCAGCCTCAATCGCGCCCCGATGCGCGGCACTGTCGATTCCGAATGCCATCCCGCTGACTACCGTGATGCCGCGACTGCCCAATTCCCGCCCGAATTTCTCCGCCATGCGAATTCCGTACGGCGTCGCCCGGCGCGTTCCAACGACGGCCACGCACGTCTCGTCTTCCTGGTGTAGTTCGCCTCGGACGAACAGCGCGAGTGGAGGATCATAGATCTCCGCCAGGCGCACCGGATACCCCGGGTCCTCGAGCGTGATCAGACTGACCCCGTACTCGTCCATCAGATGCTCTTGCCTCTCGAGGTCCGCCGTGTCCGTATACTGCGTGATGCGTTGCGCCAGCGCGGGGCCAACCACCTCGCGTAAGGCGCCTTCCGATGCCCGCAAAACGTCTGTCGCCGTGTGAAACCGGGCAAGCAGTCGAATGAAGTATGCCGTGCCCACGCCCGGCACCATGAGCAGTCGAAGCCAGTCCCGCTGTTCGACCTTTAGTCCCATGATCGGATGCTCGCTCCCAATGATCAGAACTCACCCTTCGCGAGGACATATGTCAGTCCCGTCGTCCTTTGACGGGAGACGACGTATGCTCATATAAGTCCCCCTTTGAAGGGGGATTTAGGGGGATGTATCAAGTCCCCTGCTGGCGACACAGTTATTCCACATCCCCCTGAATCCCCCTTCAAAGGGGGACTTTCAGAGGGGGACTTACACGGGTATGCCAAGTGTGAGGTTAAGCTATACAAATCTATCGTCACGCTTACTCCCGGGACGGCTCAGGAAGATACTCAACGTCGAACGGTAGCGGGCCGAAGGCGTCAGGCGGAGGCAGCGCCTGCTGGTTCTGCGTGTCCTGTAGCCGCGCTTCGTACCACGCTTGCCAGTCCGACGGCCGGTCGCCCAGGTCCTCCCCCGTCATCTTGTGCAACGCCTCAACCGCCGCCCGCCGCAGTCCCAGGTTCCGCCGCATGACCTCAATCAGCACGGGAATGGCCGCGTCGGCTCGCGTCTCTCCCAGGAGCGTCACGGCCTGCCGCCCCAACTCCTCGTCATTCTCGGGCGGCTCAATGGCTGCCTGTCCCAAGGCTCCCAGCGCCTCCGGACCTCCGAGCTTCGCCAGACTCTGCACGGCGGACCAGCGAATCTCCGCAATGGGATGGCGCGCCAAGTTTGCCAGCACCGGCATCACCATCGGGTCATTCATCGCCATCAGCGCATGGGCGCAGGCCGTCGCCAACTCGGCATCGGGCTGCCACGCACGAGCGACGAGCACCGGGACGGCCACGGTACTGCTCATCCGCCCCAACGTGTACGCGGCTGCCTGCTTCAAGAGCGAAGGCTCTTCTTCGGTCTCGAGCACACGGATCATGTACGGCTCAAGCACGTCCTTTAGCAACGGGAGAACGCTGTCAACACGCGCGACCGTCTCCGCGTCGCCCATGGACAGCGCCGCAAGGACCTTCTTCGACGCTGTCGCCGGTTCGAGCCTGTTCAGGATCGCCGCCGCCGTTTCGCGGACTTCCGGCGCCGGATCGGCCAATGCCGACACGAAAGTGTCGACATATTCCATGCCACCCGACTGTGCAAGACCTTCCAACCCCTGTATACGCGTGAAAACGTCTTCCGATTGCGCCGTCTCGACAAGGACCGTCGCCGCCGTATTTCCTGAAGGGGGAGGCGCTCCAGGCGCGCTTGCCGACGGAGCCGGCGCAACATCGGATTGACGCAGGACCTTTTGAGGCCAGAGAATTCCCCCCGATGACATCGACTTCTGAACCCGCGCGACCGTGGCCGCACGATCGCCCACTGCAATAGCAGTAGCGCCCGGTATCACCAATCCGTCAGGGCGCGTCGCCGCGCCATCCACAGCAGACGCAAAACGCGGAGCAAGGAGAATGACGAACGCCAGCAACGCCATCTGCTCCTTGAAAATGTTAGGCCTTGAACTCCGGCGTACCCGCGACTCGGAGGCATGCGCCAGCCAATGGCGGCCAATCCAAGATCCAAAATCCAAGATCCAAAATCTCCCGCAGGACGAACCCATAATCTCGGTTGCCGCGACACACCGCGGTGACTTCACGCTAATGCACCGATTGTCCCTCTTTCCCGCGGATTTGTCAAATCCCTTTGTGTGACAATCACTTAAACAAGAGATCCCCGCAGCAATGACCTGGGAATAGATCACAAGGACCGTTTGTTGACATAGGTAGCCGTGCAAGAGGCTTTTCCCCCAGCTTCTACACGGTCGCAGTCAGCAATGACTGGTTCCCACCACCGGCGAGTGCGTTTCGTGGTAGTCCCCCCGCTACCCGCACTCGCCTCCTTTTTGTCAAGGCTGGAGACCGTAGACTGTAGGCCGGAGGGGGCCGAGCCGAAGATCGCAGGATTCATTGCTGCTTGGTATGTCGAACCACAACATGGTGTGTTCCGCCATATCGTGGTCGGCCAGCACTCGCGATCTGCACGCGAATCATCGATCTAGGCAACAAATAACCCCGCATTGTGCTCTTGATCTTCATCCATAACATACTGATTCAAAAGTGCTTACAACGCTGACCATCGAGCGCTATAGCAGTGCGGAATTCGGATGAGGCGGTTTGGCATACTGCTTGCCTTTAGCATCGTGTGATGAGTTGAACCAGGAAGCTCGAGGATGCAATCGAGGTAGGAAATAGGAGACTAGTCATGGTTATCTTCACCAGAGTACTCGACATCATCAGCGCCAACATCAACGCGATGCTGGACAAGGCCGAGGACCCGGAGAAGCTTGTGAAGCTGATCATCCGGGAGATGGAAGACACCTTAGTCGAGATCAAGGCGTCCTGCGCAAGTTCCATGGCGAAGAAGAAACGCGTGCAACGCGAAATCGAGACGGTCGAAGGCCGAGCCAAAGAGTGGTACGATCGCGCTCAGCTCGCCCTGGGCAAGGGGCGCGAGGACCTCGCTCGGGAAGCGCTGGTCGAGAAACGCCGTTACACCGAGCGCCGTGACGCGCTCGATGTCGAGGCGGTGCAGTTCGACGATCTCGTGGCGCAATATCAGCAGGACATCCAGCAACTCGAGGACAAGCTGGCCGCGGCCCGCGAACGCCAGCGGATTCTCATCGAGCGCCATGCGCACGCCACCGAGAAGAAGCGCGCCGAACAGCACATCCGCCGGTTCGACTCCTCCGACGCCATCGTCCGCTTCGAGAAGTTCGAGCAGCGGGTTGACCGCCTCGAGGCGGAGGCGGACCTCGTGAACTTCGGCCGCAAGTCCGCTTCGCTCAAGGACGAGTTCGCAAAACTTGAGGGCGACGAGGAGATCGAGCGAGAATTGGAGGCGCTCAAGGCCTCGATGAAGAAGGAAAACCAGTGAGTCCAAAGGGAAACAGGCGACTAGGGAGAGCGCACCGTGAAGCTGTTAGTCAAGTTGATCGTTTTTGCGTTCACGTGTATGGTGGTTCTGCTGTTCGCGTTCGCTCTGCTCAGTACGGTGTTAGCGATCCTTGTTCCGAACCTCTTGCGCGGAATCAACCACGCGGTGGGCGATATCGTGCGTGGGCCAATGCATTTGATAGGGGATGCTTCAATGGATGTGGCAACTCTGTCGGTACTTCTGGTGTTCGGTATTCCAATTATCGCGATCGTCGGCGGCATCTTCCTGTCCGCCCTTAAGATCCTGAAGGGCGATGGGAAACGGAAATCGGCTTCCAACGATGCGGAGGAGGCCCGGATGATCCAGGATATCTACCACGGGCTGGTGAAGATGGAACAACGCGTGGAATCGCTTGAAACACTGCTCTTGGATAGGCAGCGGAAAGGAAACGAATCATGATGTACGAGTCTCATGGCGGCACCCGCAAAGCCTTGTATCGTTCCCGCGACGGCATGATCCTGGGTGTATGCAAGGGTCTGGCCGAGTATTCGGGTATTGCAGTGTTCTTTGTACGAACCATGGCCGTATTGGCCATGTTTTTCGGCTGGTTTTTCCCAGTGATCCTGCTCTATTTCGTCGCGGCGCTGCTGATGAAACCCGAACCCGTTATGCCCATCGACAACGACGATGATCGTGAATTCTACGACTCCTACACGAGTTCCCGCACCATGGCCCTGCAACGGCTCAAGCGCGTGTTTGACAGCCTCGACCGGCGCGTCCAGCGCATGGAAGACGCCGTAACGACGCGCGAGTACGATTGGGAACGCCGGCTGCATCAGTAGGCTGTAGACTGGAGACCGTAGGCCGGAGGGGCGGATGAAGCATCCAAGGGACGTGCATTCAGCTCCGTTCAAGCGATTCGTGATCATGGGGGAGAGTACGGTCGAGGGAGGACCTTGGTTGTCCGCTTCCGCGAGTGAGATCCCGGCTCGGCGGGAGCCTCGCCCTACCCGTGCGGAAAAGCTAGTCTTTCTCCTTCTCTTGGCCGCGCCAGACGATGTCGCCCGCCCTGCGGTCGACTGTTCCGCCGTCATCGGTGAGATTCGGGCCCACGCTGTAAAGGAGAAAACTCGCACTTGATGGTTGGTAACGATATGGCTGTCCCGTGAACGGGTCTACGGGTACGTTACCTCCGAGACTGGACGATATCGCGTCGAGCGTTGCCGGGAAGCTGCCGTTAGTCGCGTGGTATTGT
>Ga0315274_10006083_pt1 | contig 17604 bp, 23 predicted proteins | sample YL17G02_20_MG_FD_203700 | JGI IMG/M metagenome (GOLD analysis project Ga0315274, IMG submission 203700) | Sediment microbial communities from Yellowstone Lake, YNP, Wyoming, USA - YL17G02_20 | ecosystem: Environmental > Aquatic > Freshwater > Lake > Sediment | place: USA: Wyoming | collected...
ATCAAGATGAACGGAACGACGGCGATGAGGAATCCGATCGCGAGTCCGAGAATGAACGCGAGGAGTCCCTTCGGAGTGAAGAACAAAGATAAAAGGGACGCGATGAGACCGTTTAAGTCCGCTTTTGGCACGATTCCAAGTCCTCTATGTTCAATCCGTCGAGTATCCTTTTAACCTTTATCCTTCTATCAGCGAGAACCTTCTCAAGACCGACGTGTTTGTTCTCGACCATTCTTCCGCGATAATAGAAGCTCAATGCGATCACTACTTCTCCGAGAATGACCATGATCCAATTGAAGATCACATCGTAAAAATCCTTTGGGACGGTGATGTTTGACATGGAAAGCCAACAGTAATCCATACTTTCCTCCCTATATGTTCTTTGTCAACTGTACAAGGTGGTGAATGTTTTGGACGGTGATTGGGCTGGAAAGATCGTCGGTGCGGTAGTCGCTATCGTGATCGCGATCTCGCTTGTTCCAACAATCGCTACGGCGATTACGGGAACAAACACGACCAATTGGACGGCTCTCACGGGAGGCGCGGGAGCGGTATCAGTTTTCCAACTGTTACTTCTCGTCTTTGTCGCGGGAATAGTGATCGCGGTCGTGAAGTTCTTCCTCGCTTGAGCGAGAGCTTAAGTGACTTCTTCCGAAGAACCGTCCTCTCAGGAAGAAGCGGAAGGTCTTGGACGATGATTCCCTCTTTAAAAATTTAATAGGTTCGATCGATATGAGAGATGGAGAAGAGAGCGAGAATGAGCGGTTATCCCGAACCAATTCACTTCCTCAATTTGTCTTCGTGGTTAGCTCACGCGCTCGGAGTATCTGAAGCGATCGGCGAACTCTTCGCGTGTTTGTTCATCGTCGGAATCTTCGTCGTCATAACGATCGCTCTCCGAAGTCAATTGATCGTGGTGATTACGGGAGGCTTTATGGTTATGATGGGTTTGACGGCGATCGGATGGATTCCTTATTATGTGTGGATTCTAATCGCCGTGTACGTCGCGATCATGTTCGCGCGGAATTATAGGAGCTTGTTCTAATGGCCGATTCATATCCTCACGCTCTTTACACGCTTCTTCTATCAACCGTGATCTTCTTGAGCGTCTTCGTCCTAGTCGTCCGATTGATTCCTCCCGAAGCGTACAATCCTCTCAAAAACTACAAAGACACTCTCAATCCATCCGACTTCGGAGCGGAGTCAATCAATCAATACGCATATACGTCGAACTTCACGCTCTCGTACGATTCGGGATTCATTCTCAGTCCGACGAAGATTTGGTTCAACGACACGGAGATACACTTCACGTATTCGTCAGCGTCCGACGTGAGTAACGAACAAAACGCGACCATGATAAATATCAATCACTTCCAATGGTCGTGGTGGATATGGCCAACAAACGAAGCGTTTCATTCGACGTCCGCTCCCGACTTTGATTATCAAACGGGACACGGAACGGGAACTCCGAGCTTCTCGCCGAATTGGTTGATGCTACACTACGACAATAAGACGGATACGGCGACGTTCTCCGCAAAATGTGACCACATAAACCTTAAGCTCACGTTCACGTCGAACTCTACGGGATACACTCTTCCCGAAGCTCTCAAAAATAGGCAACCGATCCACGTCATATCGAATTGGAGCTTTGATTTTGCTTCAATGGGAGCGAACATTTGGACTCTTCTCGGATCGATCCTCACCTTCCAATCGATTGTGACGGAAGTCGCTCTCGTGAATCTTCTTCTCAACGCTTTGATCTCGCTCCCCATTTGGGTGAGCATCTCGTACATCCTTTATAAATTGATAACGGGATTGATTCCGTTCTTGTCGGGAGGGAGCGGAACTTGAAGCGTCTTCTACTTTTCCTTTTGATTCCCTTCCTTCTCGCTCCGATCCTCGCGACCATTCCGATCTCATATTCCGAGATCACTTATGGATCGTTCACGATCAATCCGCTCGAAGACACTTGCATCAAGTCAAACGCTCCAAACACTCAAGCATGGAGTAGCCTCGCCGATCTTCAACTTCTCAATACGACTCTCGGAGATTCAATCGGATACTATAAATTTAACATGACGACGGAATACGTCGGAGCGATCAACGTCACGAGCGCACTTCTTCGATGGTATATGTCGAACTTGGACTTTGGATCGCTCGGAACAGTTATCAATGTATGGAACACAAACAACGAAACATGGTTCGACCATAACATAACCTACAACAACGCTCCTCCGCTCAACATCATTGAAGTTTATGACACTCTTTCGACGGGAACTCCTCAATACTATTCTTTTTGGATTCCCTCGTCAGGCAACACGACTCAAGGACTCGGAGCGATTCAAGACGCATACAACAATAATCAAACGCGGACGTTCTGTCTAGGCTTTTATAGATACGACACGGGAATGGAATGGAGTTCAACGGACTCGACCACTAATAAACCGACGTTGACGATCTCGTACACTCAAACAAGTTCGTCCGAGGAGACGATGGATCGTCCTTCCCTCACTCAACCGACGACGTACGATTTGATCTTTTACGCGAAGGAAGACGCGCTCGTTAATCTTCAACTTCCTTCGACGAATTATGGATCGGACAACATCTCTCAGATTCAAGAGATGAGCGGAGTCGGTTATCGAGGATACCTCTATCTCAAATTCAATTTCTCGACTCCCGACCGAATCAACGGCGACGCGAACACGGAAAACTATTCCATGACGGGAATCAATTGGATCGGACAATCTCTCATCTTTAAACAGTATTGTCAATTCGCTCCGACCGATCCGAGCTTTGACGGATGGAACTCTCTCGACGGAATCCCTCGCGCGAACGAAACATCTTGGAATCAAACGGGAATTACTTGGAACAATCGACCGTCTCTTCGAGGTCTCATCTCCGAACCTCAATTTATCTATTCGATCGGATGGAAGGCATACGACATCTCAAACGAAGAAAACTATATCCGCTTCTCCATCGCAAACGGATACACGTACTCAATCGTTCATAAAGTCGATGATCGAATCTCAAGACAAACATACAACAATTGGATCATGTCCGAATACAACGCGCTCGTTCCGTACATCGAGATCGTTCTCTCTTCCGAACCTTCCGTCTTCGTCACAACGACCGCGCTCACTTGGACGACCGCTCCGACCTATCTCGCGAGGTCATGGAGTCTCACTCCCTTTATCGCGGGAAATCTTCTTTCGGCGATGATCTACACGGTCACGGTCGTCCCGATCTCGTTCATCTTGAAGAAGGGAGGAAAAGGAGACTTTATCAAGTGGACGATCATTATTGCGAACTTTGTCTTCTTGACTCTGTTCACGGTTGTCGGATGGTTGAATCCCGCGTTTTACGTGATCCTCTTGATCTTCACGATCCTACTTCTTGGAGGAGTCTTGAAACGATGAACAAAAAACGAATTTCGATTCTGATCTCGATTCTTTTCTTGTTCCTCATACAATTCCATGTTTTCCAAGCTCAAGCGACCAATGAGAGCGTTCTTCTTCCCATCATGCGCTTTAAGTCCGCTCCATTCGCGAGTGATCTAACCGACTTTTTCTTAGGTTATCCTCCGCATTATTTCAACGTAACACAACAAGCAAAAACCGATTTTGATTTCAACAACACGATATACGGTGTGGACATGGGTTTCAACGGAACAATGTACGCATACGAACATACGTTTGATGTCAAATACGCTGGAAGCTCTGCGACGAGGAACGACGCGTTTGTCGGAGAAGTACAAGCGTTTCTCCAAGTCACGTCCCAATCTGGAAACGGAGGTTGTACGTTAGGTCTTGTTGGTTGGGGTGGTGTTCTCGGAGCGGTCGTCTCGCTTCCTCTTGGGACTTGGGTTTCTGTCAGTATGAGAGTTCTCTTTAACTTGAATCAAACGAATCCAACCCCAAATTATAAAACGCTATACATGAACCTCACGACTTACGATTATGGCTTCGTCGGACAAGCCACTCATAAACTCTCCACTACTCACGGAGCGACTCATCGGACGGACGGAACTTTTCTCGATCTTCTTCAAACTGTCGATGGCGATTACGGCGGATATGTCCTCTTAGAATTGAAGAATCAAAGATGGTATGCTCCGTCGGATGTTGTTTCGATCTCAGTCTCTTCCATTCCGATTGACGCTTCGGTGATTTGGGAAGATGGAGTTTCATATGCGCTTCCTCACAACTTCTCCGCTTTGGGAGGAAGTCACACGATAAGCGCGACTTTGGAAGTGAGCGTCGCCGATCCTTCTATTCGATACTTGTTTCAAGGATGGAGTATCGACGGATCACCGACCACGAATACCTCGAATCCTCTAGTCTTCACTTCGATCGCGGACATGACGCTTCAAGCGATTTACACTCCCGTCGAGATTCCCGACGTGGTTAGTCTTTGGGCTAACTTTGGAATCGGAATCCTCGGATTAATAATGATGTTCCTCTCATGGTTCGTCGCTTATTGGTGTCACAAGGACGGAGATACGGCTAAGGGCATCCTTCTTTGGTTAGCGATGTTTATTATCGGATACGGATTCTTCACCGTCCTTCTCGGAGGCTAGACGTGAGTTTTATTCCTCAGATTGAGATGAGTCAACTTATCGGTCTTGCGATCTTCGGATTCTTCACGGGATTCGGTTCGGCATTTGCGACTTTGACCGTTCATTATCTCGTCGAGAAAATGAGAGAGAACGCGAAGAGGAGCTTTAATATAGTGAAGAACCATACAAAGAAGGAAGAGGACTCTTCTTGATATTTCCGTTTGTTTTGGCAAACATCGCGACGGACTTCTTCACGGAACTTCTTTACGGAGGAGGAGCATGGTTGTATCTCTTCCTGATTCTTGCGATCGCGTTCCTCGTCTCATGGAAGGTCTTTTGGTTTTCTATTGTTTCGATGGTTGGAACGATCTTTATCGGGATTCAATACATCACGTACGCAAACACGAACGGATGGACAAACGAAATCGTCTATAAAGTGATTCTCCTCTTCTTTTCCGCGATCATTTTCCTTTATGTTTTCGCTCAAGCAATACGGAGGGAGTAGATTGAGACCTCGAACCTTCGCGTTTCGATGGTCAACTGTTTTCGCGGTCTTGATCGCTTTTCTCGTTCTCTTCGCTCCGATCGGATCGGATCACTCGAACCTTTTTGTTTATGGTCTTCTCGACACGATGGATATTAAATGGATTGAGGTTCAACAATACAACGGAAGCGCATGGAATCAGGTCAACAATTACACGGCGACGGGAGGATCGGATCGAATCCTCGCAGGTCAAAAAGTCAATTTCACCGTCGAAGTCTCCTTTAACAAGACTCTCGCGTCCACGATTGGCGACGCTCAATCGAATACTCGCGTCAATGGAACGATCGGAATCGGAAGCGACCACTCGATTTGGAATAACGTCGCTTTGAATTTGAGCGCGACGTATCAATCGGACGCGACTTATTGGTATGTGTGGTTTGTTGGAAATTGGACTTCTTCTCTCGCGGTCGGAGGATCGACGTATAATTGCACGTTCACGTACGAAGGGAACTATTAGTCGCGATAGTTCTCCTCTCGTGTTTCGCGGGACTCTTCTCAACTTCAATTGAAATAGCTCACGCGACTACTCCGCGAACTCTCTTCCTGAATCAAACGATTTATTTGAAGTCCACGTCGAGCGATCTTCAAGGATACAGAACCGTCTCGGTCGTCGCTCCAACAAGTCCAACGAACAAGACGATCCGAGTCTCCGCGTCCTCGGTCGGATCGTACACGGTCGGAGCGTGGATTAGTTCCGCGACTCTACTCTTCCAGAATCCAATTACCGTCGATCTCAACTATAATTTTCAATTCTTGATGTACGGCAATTCAACGAGGACGGCGAACGCTTCGTTTTATTGTTCTCTCGGAGTCTATCGGAACGGAGTGGAATCGACTATCTTCAACGCTTCGACCTCGGACAAGTTGACGGAGAACGTCACGGGATACGGATGGCAATACGCTTTAAAATCTTCCTTCACGTTCTTGTCGGGAGATCGACTTTTCTTCCGTCTCTATCTCTACGTGTCGAAAACGGGAGTCTTCGACTTCTATTATGACTCCGCTTCATGTCGCTCGTCAATCGTTGATCCTCCCGTGACAAGATATTTTCGAGGAACTTCTCAGATTCAAGCAAACAATTTTTACGCGACGAGTTACACGGTGAACGTCGGAACGTACAAGAGTGGAACAGTTGGGAGTCTCTATACGCAAGACACAACGAACACGCTGAACGTCTCTTCCGCGATCGTCGGAATCAACAACGTGACAAGCATTATTTTGATAGGAAACTTTTCAGATGCTTCCGCGACGTACTCGAATAATCTTCCCTTTATTTCGGTCGAGTATGCTCACTTCTATAATGGATCGGGAGGATCAACAAAACTTCAATTCTGGAACTACACGAGCGGAGCTTATCAAACGAGCGGAGAGATGTACGATTTTCTTTCAACTCCGACAACCTCAACTTTGAAGTATGTTTATTCCTCAGTCGGTCTCACTCAATTTCGAGGAGGAAGCTCTCCGACTTACGAATGGAAATGCAACATAACGACGTACAGTTCGATAAAGACGTTTCACACGGCCATCGATTATCTCAAAGTTATTCCTCGATGGTTCAACCTTTCAACGCAATACACGACCTCTGACACTATGGGAGATTGGAACGCGAATGTCCCTAATTGGATATTTTCAATCCGTGTATGGAAGGTCAATTCAGATAGAACAGAAACGGAAATTACTTCGGGCCTTATCGCAAACGTCACGGCATCAACGGGCTATAAAAACAACACTTGGACTCCGACAAAGACGAGCGGAATAACTGCCCTTTGTATTCGAATCTACGCGCTTTCTGCTCTAGATTTTACCGCTGATCCTAGTAGCGATGGAGGGACAGCTCTCGTTTTCTATACGGAAGACCTCGGATCATCAAATGTTCTTGAAGTCAATCAATGGAACGTCTTCTATCATTTCACATATTACGGCGCGCCCTTCAGAATCTTGGTTTTTGATTGGGGAGACACTTCTCATAATGGAAGGATCGAGAATGTGTTGATTGACGCGGGAGCGGAATGGAAATTAATTTCGACTTGGACGATGAATCTTCAAACACGTCAATGGAATCTCGTCTCTACTTGGAGAGAAGACTTATCCGCGAGGAAGTGGAATCTCATCGCTACTTGGACGGAGAACCTCGTCACGAGATCATGGAATCTTATTTCGACGTGGACATCGAATTTAATTACTCGTCAATGGACTTCGATCTCAACTTGGAGCTTCGATCTAAAAGGAAAAGGATGGTCGTTAATTTCAACTTGGACTTTTGGTCTCAACACGGGAGCGACGGATGAAGAGAACTTTATGACGTGGCTTTATTTCTTGTCGATCTTGATCCTCGCGCTCTTCATCATTTTCTATACAGCTTTAAAGAAATAGGATGGAAGCCTTCTCCCTTCTCCGCTTCCAAGACTTCCAAAGACTCGCGGACTAGACTAACCGTCCCAAAAGGAGATCGGAGATATGGAGAATGTCGATCAGTCCAATCGATCGCGCATGGAAGGTTATGGATGAAGTCCGAATCCAAAGATCGAAGAGAAGAAGTAGATCGACAACGAGAAGACAAACGAGACTCCGACGACTCCGAGTCCCATTCGAACCGTCATCATTCCGACGCACAACATACGCTCCTTCTCGGAGACGACCTCACGGAGCTTCCCGATCTCCGCGATGTTCTTCCCGATCTCATTCGACAACGCAAAACGGATCGAGTTTTGAACCTTCACGAGCTTCTCTAATTGGATCATTCTTCGACGAGCGAGAATCTTCTCGACGAAGTTCACGCGCTTAACTTGTTTTGATTCCATATGATTCACCTTGAAACAACGTCCTCACGGAAGAATATAAAGACTCCTTTTGACGTGTCCAACACATCAACGCTCAAACGTGAGCCCTCGTGTATTTGTGTTCTACAATTACCGGACGGCGCCAGCGTTCAAAGTCCATTGTTTGAGAAGAATGTCCATGCGAAGTGTTCAACACTTCGGGAGCTTGTTGTTCTACAAGTCGGAAGCCCGAAAGACAGAAAAAGAGGGAGGGTTATCTCATCTTCTTCCGTACTATACAGAGCGCGAGGTATGACAGAACGGCGACGATCCAAGTCGTGAGAAGGATTGACATGGTCGGAGGATAAATCGAGATGAACCAAAGAAGCGTAAAGACTCCCGCCATACTTGACGGGAGCGCATACGCGAGAATCAATTCGATAAGTATTTGGTTTTGAATGATTCTCTTCGGTTTTTTCCGAGTCCACGCTTCGATACTTGCGACATGATCGTCGGTCATGTTTTTACCTCAAGTAAGGTCTTGCCACGCGAACCATAGCCAAAATGTCGCGCTCACTACGAAGGAAGATGAGAGAATCAAAGCGACGCTTATTATTCTCGTCTTCTTCTCCTCCAAGTTGTCTTCACGGTTTGAAGATTTAACACTTTGGAATTTCAATACTAGAAGAAGATTCTATCGACGTAGAGGAGAAGACGGAGTCCCTCGATCAAAAACGATACAGAGGTGAATCATGGAATCGCACTCAACCGAAGGACTCCGTCCTTGAAGTCTTTGTCGGGAGCGAGAATATATGTCTTATTCTGGATGGAATCTTCTTCTAGTCGAGTCGTCTATCTCATCTTAAATAGTTGAAGAAGGAAGGAAGGGAGCGAGGAGAATTGTGGAATTGAAGGCGCTTGAAAGTTTGCGCGGAACACTTCTCACGCTCAACGTCGAACGTGAGAAGCTCAAGAATGATATTCTGAGAGCGAAGCTCGGACTTCTCCGAGAAGAATTGAAATTCGTCAAGAAGGAGAATAAAGGTGAGTCTTGAAGATCGTCGTCGAAATTGGATCAAGCGCGTCATTAAAGGGAGGAAGACTCGTCCTCTTTTCGTACGTTTCGCGATCGCTCCCTTCCTTCTCGCAATTGTTGGACTTATTGGCCTTCTCTTTGTCTGGTTGTGGATTCTCGATATTTTAGGAGCGGAAGTTCCCGATTGGAATAGAAGAACGAACGCTCCTTGATGTGATCGCGATCGAGTTCGAGAGACGACGAATCAATCAAGCAATTTCTTATAGAAGCAATTTCCAGAAAAATAACACGTCTTCGTCCCTTGCGTCTTCTCTCGACAAGGTTTCGAGAATTGACAAGCTCCCGTGATCGTTTTAGGTTGAGAACTCAATATCGAATCACCTTTTCTCCGTTCTCCCGTTCTTTGTGGTTTTGTCTCTTGACCATGCGAATATAAAGATTGTAGCATTTCCTCGAACAAAAGTTCATCGTTGAGGAAGCGTGACTTTTGAGTCGAGGAAACTCGGTGAAACATCCTCGACACGTACATTTGACGTACTTGGAAGGATCACGTCGTCGCATGATTCTTTTTCTCCTCGAACCACTTGCATTTATGAAGATGGAGTCCATAATTCCATTTGCATCTCGGTCTAGGTTGTCCGTTGTAGCTTTGTGCGCGTGCTTTAGGAGTGTCGATCTCGATCTCGTTCGCACAACGAGAACAAAGACTCGTCCGTTTTATCATTGATAGATCACTACGTCTTCCGCGCTTTGACACTTCGGACACTTGACGAATCGGTCTTGAGTTGGAGTCGGTTTTGATTGGAAGACCGTTGAGTCCGCGAGACATAAGAACGCGAAGCGATCGCGTCTCAGTCGCGGTTCGATGTGGACTCCTCGTCGGATCGGTTCTTTCGGATCGTCGAGAGTCTCGACGATCTTCTTCTTTCGAGTTCTTCGCTTCTTCAAGTTCTCATCTCCGACTCCTTCACGTCATACGTCAATCCTTCAACGAGAACCTTTTGAGCGTAGTCTCGGACGTTCTGTTGTATTCTTTGAAAGCGGTGACTTCTTTGAGTCAAGCTGAGATAGTGTTTTTTGATTACGTCGATCGCTAACCATCCTCTTCCCATTAATCCGACTCCTTCGTTTTTGCCGAGGAATTGTCCCGCGACGACTTCAAGAGGGACTCCCGCTTCCCACAACATATTTACGTGGAGCTTGTCCGCGTCGTGACATCGGATCGTCGAGAACTCCTTCATCAAGGACGGATCGACTTTTCCCCCGTATTCTTCCGCGAGGATTCTTCGGATCGTAGCGTACAGCGTCTTGAGTTCGTCGTATCCATTGACCACTTTGTCGTCGGTCGGTTTTCCTCTTTTGATCCACAACGCGCGAAGCTCTTCTGGAAGTTCAGGGAAGAACACATCGAGAGGACAATTTCTCCACCATATTCCTCCGTGAACTTTGGTCTCGAAGTCATCGACGTTATGGAAGTCGTTCTTAAAGTAGCTCCATCGAAGACCGACCATTCCCGCGCTCGAATCTTTCGCTCCTTCCCGCGCTCCCGTTTGAATATGTATTTTGAAAATCGTCGCTTCGTGTTTGAGTCCGCGTTTGTTGAGAGCGTCGATAATCATCTTGACCTCCGCTCCGAACAAGTCCTTCTTTCGTTGTTGAAGTTTTGCGCGGAACATTCCGACTCCGACGTATTGGCTTGAGGATTCGTCGCGAATCTGAGGAGCGACTTTTCGGATTCCGTCCAACATTTGACTTTGCGCTCCTCCCGTGAGAGTCGCGAGATAATCGTGGACTTCGTCCGCGCTCCATTTTTCAGGGCTTTTATAATTCGTCCATGTCCAGAATCGGCGAGTGTTGATTAACGTAGCCTTCCAATTCTTGAGACCTTCGCGCTTCGCTCGTTTGATGTAGTTTTGAACGGTCTCGTAGTCGCTTATTTCAAGTTCTTCAACGAACCATTTTCTCGCGCGTGGAGTCGTGAGAAGAAGCTCTTTGATTGATTCTTTGAAGGGTTCGAGGTCTTTAAGAACTCTCCACATCGTATCGTTGCTTATTTCGTAGTCGTGCGCGATCCTTGAACATGGTCGTCCCTTCAACCATGCGTCTTCGAGGATGTTGAGGACTTTATCCGTCGCGAGAGACATTTGTTCGTCCATGTTTTTTCCGTCTTTCGCGAATGAGGATATGAGGTTAGGTCTTCCTCCGAGCTTGTCGTTTTTGTTTTTGCCTTCGATCTTCTTTTTGATATACTCCAAAAAAGCGGAGGGAAGTTGAATCTTCGGAGGAGCTTGATCGGATGTTGGTTTTTCTTGTGCGTTCACTTGATTCACCTTGAGAGTATAGTGTCGCCGATCCTATTAAACCTTCGCAAAACCTCATCGTTGATCCGTGTATCTTCTAAGCATGGAGTCCGTATCTTATCATCGTCTCGATCGCCAATCCAAGCATGAACGCAAACATTCCGACATAGACTCCCAACAAACATCCGTATCCGATACGCTCGTTATTTCGCGTCGTGATCTCCATTCGACGATAACAATAGGGACACTCGTATTTGAGTCTCGTTTGAGTCATGTCTTCGCGTCTTGGACTCCGACGGAGAATCATCTCCGCTCGACAATCTTCATTTGGACATCGAGGAGCTTCCGTGAGAGGATGTAAATGGTCAAATAACATTGAATCACCTCCGTCCTCTTTCGAGCTTGATTGATAAGGTCTCGTGTGTATGGAGGACTTTGAACTCGTCGAATCTTTGGATCACGACGCGGACTTCTCGGAATCCATGTCGAAAAAGAGTGTCCGTGAGATATTTGTGGACGTATTCATCGACGCTCCGATCGGGAGTCTCTTGGAAGGTCTCTCGAATAATGTACGGTCTCGACGTGGAAGAACCTCTCGCGATAAACTTGAGCTTAAACATTATTCCATTTTCCTCCCGCCGTAGAGGTCGAGTTCTGAATTGAGACTCAATCGCAGAAGACACGCTTCCTTAGGAGAGAGAATATTCTTCTCCGCGAGAATTTCGATGAGCTTCTCGATCGCTTCACGTTTTCCCATTTACCTCACCATTCACCGTCGCGATCGTCCTCATCCCAATCTTGAGGCCAATCGTCTTCGGTTTCGATCTCTTCTTCTTCCTGATTCATCGAGATTCCTCCGTTCGATATTGTCCCTCGATAATTCTTGGAGCGGTTTTGTTTTCGAGAGCTTGATATTCCTTCAATCGAGGAAGAATTTGGTCTTTGATCTGTTGATGTTGTGCGTTTTGAACATAAGGAAGGAAGGCGATCACCTTCGCGGTTCTCATCGCGTGTGCGCTATTCAAGTGTGTATAGATGAAATGATACATCGCTCTCATACTGACTCGCCAATTCACTCGTTCGGGAGTCGGAGGTCTTCCTTTCGGTTTCGCTCTGTCCCATATAATCGGAGCGTCAACGTGTGCGTTCACTCTTACGAGATGGCCTTCGATCATTTCTTCGATTGTGAAGAAGACAAAGATTTCGCATGGTTCATATCTTTCTATTCCGTCTTTGTTCCATCTCCATGCGACATCTTGGATTCCATATTCGGCGAAAACTCCATCGATTTCAGCTTTTGTTCGAATTGGACTTATTTCTGTGTCTTTGTATCTGAGAAGTTCGTCGTCGCTGTATATTTTTTCGGGAATACTCTCAACTTGATTCATTCAATTCTTCCTTCTTTTTTTGATTCTTCTTTATCTTCCTTCCAAAGTGTGACGACGTTCCCGACGAGAACCGCGAAGACGAGGAAGATCAAGAACATCAATCCGATCGCTTGAGGATACAGTCGAGTCGAAAGAAGTTGAATACAAGCGGAGACTATGAAGAACGCGGGAAGGCCAAGACAAACGATCGCGAGAATGTTCCAGATAGCGATGTCTCTCAAGCGTATTGACTCTCCTCTTCTTGACGTGGTTTCTTCTTCAACCATCGAACATCCTTCAAATATTTCTCAATGAACTTCCGAACGTCTTCCTCTAAGGATTCAAGATTCTTCTTTCGTTCCTTGAGTTCGAGGAGAAGCTCTTGTTCTTGAGGACTCGCGAGTCCGCTTTTCAGATACTTCTCGATAAGTTCGTTGACATTCTTTTGAGCTTGAAGGATGGTCTCGAACTTGTCAACCGTTCGGAAAACCTCTACTCTCTCGGCGAGAGTTTCGCATTCTCTCTTAAGAGCATGGAAGACTTTGTCGAGTTCTCGATTCCTCAGATACTTCGCTACGCTCGTTTTGTCGCCGACTCTTTGAACGTGACAGTCAAGACAGATCGCTCCGACTCCTCGACCGTAAATCGCATATTCTCCCGCTTCTACTTCTCGACCGCATTTGAGACATTTTGCTTTATAGCGGAGAATGATGAGCTTCATCATTTGAGCTTCGTCGGTCGAATGGCATTTGAGAAAATGTGTGAGCGCGTCGATGATCTCTTCGTTTAAAGTCTTGACGTTCCGTTGTTTCATGTCTTCTTCAAGAGCTTTGAGGAGCTTGTCGGCGAGTCGAAGAGATCGGACGCTTGATCCGTCTTCAGTCAAGTGAGAGAACCTTCTCGAAGTTGCTTGATCTCTCGAATGAGCTTGAGAACTTGATCTTCGATGTCAAGAATCGCGTCCATGATCGCGTCGATCCTAGCTCCTTGATCGAAGAGGTTAGGATGAAGACGAATCGACTTGAGATGAGCGACGGTTATCGGAATGAGTTCATCGTTACTCAAAGAATTTCCCTCTCTTGAGACTTTTCGTCAACCATCGAACCATGACAATTAAAAGATAGCTCACCGTTCCAGATGTTATTATTCCGAAGATCACGGTCGCCGTGTCATTGATGAATTGAAGAATCTCATTCAAGAAGTCGCTCCCTCCAAAACTGTTTTGATCTCTTCTTGTGTGTGGACTTTGAGAAGGAACGAATCGACGAGACTTTTGATCGCGTCGGGACGAGTCTTCTCAAGAACATTCGCGACCTCGGTGAGACTCTCGTGAGTCTTATCGGGAAGCGAGACGTTTCGGAATCCTTTTTTTGTCAACTTCTTCTCCTCTTTGTGTGGAGTCGGAAGGTGAGTCGGCAAATGAAGAAACCGTGAACGACTTCTAAAACTTAGAAATCATTCGTTCCGACTCCACGCTTCTAAAGTTACTCGCGGTCACAATATAAGTTTTGCCGTGCTGGATTGGTTGTAGTTTGTCCGCATGGACTTTGTAATACAGGTATACGTCGCAAAAACTACACTCACTATGGTCTTTGTAGTATGGAAATTCACGGGCTTTCTAAAACTCTAGGTTTTGCGATAGGTTTTGCGACGTATCACGTCGCATAACCCCATCACTTTTACATCGTTTGTTGTGCCTATGCACAAAGGTATTCGCAAAACAAAAGTTCAGCGATTTGTTATGAAGTAGAACCTCCACGATGAGAGGAAAGCGGAAAGGGTTACGTGTGTTTCAAGTGTCTCCTAATCAAGTCGCGAATCCTTTTCGGTCTTAATCCCATTTCTTTTTGGATTGTCTCGTAGCTTCCCGTCTCTCCGTAACGCTTCGCGACTCGGCAACAAAGTTGAAGTTTGTCGATCTCTACGGGCGCGTGTAACCTAAAAGAAGCTGTATCTTTGGAATTGTAGCGAATAGAAGTCGCGGGAGTGTGGAAGGCATTAAACGACGTTTTTGATCTAGTCAAAGAGATACGAGTAACGCTCCGCGATTGCTTGTAGAGTCGCGCGTCCAGAATGTCCGTGTTTAAAAAGAGCGAATCGATGAATTGTTCCGAAGGAGCGACTCCGATAAATCCCGCGTCATAATGACGGACAAGTTGAACCGTATCCATGATAAGTTGATTGAGTTCGGACATGAACCGCATCTTCTTAAGAATTTTGCCGAGTTCATCGAGAACATAGAGCTTCCGAGACTTGTCACGCTCGAACCATGCTTGAAGATCATCGTAGTTCGTAATTTGCTTTTGAACCATGAACGACTCCGTCCAAATGTTCGTTGCGATGTTCCTTCGGAAGTTGAGAGCGTAACATATCTCCGCGAGAAGAAGCGAGACGTTTGTTTTCCCTTGATCCTTCGCTCCCGACACGAAAATAACGAATCCGTCTTGATTAAGAACGAAAAGAAGGTCTCCGAAGACGTTGAAGAGTCGAAGAACTATGTCGTCGATGTTCTGAAATTTGTCAACGACTCTCGGTTGTAGAGGTCGAGATATTAAGTCCGTCTCTTGCACGTTTGATTAACTCCCTCACGCTTCGCGCGTCCGTACGCTTCAAGGTGTCTCCAAGCTTGAGACTCATTTGAGTTATCTCAGTCGTTCCTTTTAAGTATTCAAGTTTTGCGCGAGTGTCCAGAATCTCGGCGATCGCATCTTCGGGACTCAATTTCAAAAGTCTCTCGAAGCTCTGGATAAACCATCGTCCGAACGTCATGCTCGTCTCCTTCATCGCGAAATCCTTGTATTCCGTGTGACGTGCGCTTATCTTCCCTCCGAGATATTGCGTCTCAAAGAACTCGAAGTCGCTCATTCCTTTTTTGCGACGATGTTCACTCATTTGTTCTTCGTCTCCTTCGCTCCCTTGTTGCTATTAAAGAACATCTCGTCCGCGTCCTTTTCTGCCTTCTCCTTGCGTAATTGTCCAATAAACAACGCGCTCACTCCAAGAACTCCGAGTCCGAGAAATGTCCATACGTCATTGATCCATATTGAGAAGAAGAAGAGCGTCCAAAATACGAGTTCGAGAATCACCATGACGACGAGCGCGAGAAGAATGAAGGTCTTCTTTTTTACTTTCGTCTTGTTTCACCACCGTCGAAGCGTTCAAGATACTCGAACATCAAGTCGATCATGTTTGAGATGTCCGCAAGTTCTTCTTTGATCCGTTGATAAGTCGCTCCCTTCAAGAGAGCGTCTTCGAGTTCACGGAGTTCGTCCCGATAATGACAAAGAAGATCGGGAAATCCGTACTTGTCGTTTTTGTGTTTTGACGCGGAGAGCGAGAACTTGAGAGCTTTCAAGTCTTCGAGCTTCTCCTTCGCGCGTTTCAGTTTTTCAATGTCAATATTCACGTACATTTTGATTCCTTCCTAATTGTTCTGAGGCTTGTTGCGACTATACCAATGCGCTTTTCCTTGTTCTTGCGGTTTCGTCTCGACGTTCGGAATGTTCCCGATCGAAATCGTGTTCGTCGGGACTTGACTCGCTTCCGACCTCTTGAGAAGAATGTATTCTTTACGTTGTTCTCCGTCCTTCGCGATCAAATACGTGTCTTCTTGATCCGCGACATCGATAAGGATGTCGTATGGATTGAGTCCTCCCTTCGCGAGTCGTCCTCCCTCTTGTCCGAGAACTCTAAAATACACGTGTCTTCGGATTCCCTTCACGGCGATTCTCGTTCGTTCTCGAATGTCCTTGACGTTCATCATTCCTTGAAATTTGTCTTCTTCAAGGTCGAGACCGAGAACCGCTCTTTGAATCCACTTCAACGCTTCCGCAATTTGTCGAAAAACCTCAAGGTTGAAGCGTCGCTTCCGTTGTTTTTCAAGAGGGAGCGGAGCTTCCTTTTTTATTTGCGTCTCCTTCTCGATGGTTTCGAGCTTCTCTTCTATGTCGTGAAGAACTTCGTCGTCTTGAGTGGTTTGTTGTTCCGTCATTTAACCGACCGCTCCCTTCCAATATTGAAGGAGCGAGATCAAGAATGTTCCGACTACGAGAAAGAGCATGATCCAAGTGATTCCGTCGGTCTTGTGTTCTTCGGGTTCGCCGAGACTTTTCACGACTTCCGCGTGTGTTTGCCGATACTCCGTCTCGCGATCGTAAAGAGGAGCATCGTCTTTTTCGTTCTCGTAGTCATGGACGACCGCTTCCTCACTCCACGGATAAATATCGATCGTGTCTTGTTTTCCTCCGAGGAAGGTTTTCTTTGTGCGATAGACCGCTCCGACCGTCCCAAAATGCGCTCGCCATTCTGGACGCTTCTTTCGTTCATTCTCCTTCCAGATAATCGCGCTCTTCCCATCGGGAAGAACTCGTCTCGTGACGACAATTTCGCCGAGAGGTCTCTTAATTCTGATTCGGATTCTTTGAGTCATATTCATTCAACTTCTTCTCAATCAATTTCGCGATGTCGATCGCGTCCTTCGGATTGATCTTCTCGCTAGGCCAATCTTGGATCGTGTCATAAACGATCGTGAAGTATTGCGCTCGTCTCTCAGTCGTCGCTCGTTTGAACGTATCCACTTTTGAGAGTCTATTTTGAAGAAGAGCGGTGAAGGAGTCCTTCTCCATCTTGACGGCAATTTTAAAGAACCATTCTTTAACGTCGATTCCCGACGTGACGAGCTTCTTCATCTCGCCGAGTTTCTTCTTCGCTTCGACGATCCTCTTCGCCGAGTCGCCGAGTCTCTTCAATTGTCCAAGTCGTCCCAAAATCAAAACCTTTAAGCGTTTTCTTTTGTGTTCTCGCGAGGACTTGAAGGATTCCCGCGAACGAGAGTCTTGATCTTTTTGAAGTCCACTTGATTCCGTAGAGCAACCAATACAGCGAGAACGATCACGATCAAAGCGATCAAGATGAACGGAGCGACGGCGATGAGGAATCCGATCGCGAGTCCGAGAATGAACGCGAGGAGTCCCTTCGGAGTGAAGAACAAAGATAAAAGGGACGCGATGAGACCGTTTAAGTCCGCTTTTGGCACGATTCCAAGTC
>Ga0315274_10006084_pt1 | contig 17602 bp, 19 predicted proteins | sample YL17G02_20_MG_FD_203700 | JGI IMG/M metagenome (GOLD analysis project Ga0315274, IMG submission 203700) | Sediment microbial communities from Yellowstone Lake, YNP, Wyoming, USA - YL17G02_20 | ecosystem: Environmental > Aquatic > Freshwater > Lake > Sediment | place: USA: Wyoming | collected...
GAGAGAGAGAGAGAGAGAAGGAGGGAGGGAGGGAGGGAGGGAGGGAGGGAGGGGGGGAGGGAGGGAGAGAGAGAGAGAGAGAGAGAGAGAGAGAGAGAGAGAGAGAGAGAGTGAGTGAAAAAAATTGAAAAAATTAGAGAGGAGTGATTTTAGTTTTTCCCCCTCTTCTTCACGTTTTTCTTCCCTCGAAGAAACCCGAAACGACAATGAAGGGAAAAAACTTAAAGAAAATCAGTCAACGCACCGGATGTACGCCATAACCCCTACGAACGCCGAAACGGCAAACAGCGTCGTCACAAGGTTGACGAGGCCGAAGCCAGCATCCACGATCCTCTTCGGGATGTCGACGTTCTCTCCCAGCACACCAGCGACCAGCGAGAAGATCGCGACGGCGAACGACCCGGCCGTGATGACGATGTCGAGCCTGATCAGCCTGTTCCTCGCCGAGTCGAGCTCGATGTTGATGTACTCCTCCGTGTCCTCGACGAACTCGTCCAGGGCCACGAGCCTGTCGTAGGCGCCATCGACCGTCATGAAGTAGGACTCGAGCAGGTTCTCGACCGTCTCCAGGGCCTCGGAGTTCTCTTCTTCCTCGGCCGCGGCGGCGGCGGCGGCGGCCTCGGCCGCCGCCGCCTGCTCGGCAGAGAGCGGCTGCGGAAACGCCCCGGTGCTCGTCAGGGACGAGATCGAGGAAAAGGCCGGGCGGGCAAAGGCCACCGAGGGTCTCCTCGTGAACGCAAAGCCCGTGCCCGGGGTGCCGACGAAGAGGGACTGCGGGACCTGCGCCGCCGACGCCGCCGACGCCGCTCCGCCGGGCCGCGGCGCAGCAACGGCGATCGCGGCCGTCGAAGGAGGACGAGGAGCAGAAGCCGGCCCGCCAGCATGAGGGAACCCGCTATTTCCTCTTCCTGCGTCCGCGCCGCTCTCCACTGCGGCAGCAGCGGCCGCAGCGGCAGAACAAGCCCGCTCCCTCTCCTCCTCAAGCTCGAGCTTGCGCGTCAGGCACATCCGGAACATGTCCTCGTCGTCGTCCAGGAACCGCTGCAGCTCCTCGCGCACCGACTGCACCCGCGTCAGCAGCCTCTGGTGCCTCGTCTTCAGCTTCCGGACGCGCTCCAGCGCCGGCTGGGACACGGTCTTCGTCAGCGTGTCGAGCGCCGGGGACAGCACCGCCTCGAGCTCTGCGACCATCCGCGCCTGGTTGGTCGTCGTTTCCCGCAGGGCCGCCTCGAGCACGGCGAGCTCGAAGGGTAAAGGCGCGACCTCGTGCTCGTTCTCCGAGTCGGCGATGCTGCCAGGGGCCGGGAGATGGTTTGGGGGGGGGTGGGGTGGGGGCAGCCCCCCTGCTGTTCCTGCTGTTCCTGCTGTTCCTGCCACGTTCGAGTGCGACGGCGACGTCGACGCCGACGCCGAAGACGACGAGGCTTGCTGCTGCTGCTGCTGGTGCTGCTGCTGCGTCGGAGAGGTCGGTCCCGCCTGCCTTGCAGCAGCATGAAACGCCCCTAATCCCCCTCCGGAGTTCGATCCGTTCATGTACCTCGCCGCGTGCGCCCTCGCCTCCGCCGCGGCCTCGACGATCGCGTCCCGCAGGGCGGCCACAAACCTCGCAGCTGCCGCGTCGGCCGCCGCGGCCTCTGCCGAGAGCGGCAGAACTGCTGCCGCTCCTGTCGCCAGAGTCTCCGGAGAAGGGATCAGGACGACGTTGGCCGTGATGATGGCCCGCACGTGCTCCATCCGGACCAGGATGGCGTTGTCTCGGACCACGATCACGGCGGCGTCAGGCGTCAAGGGAGCGGCGCCGGTGGCTGGCGCCGGGGCGCCCCCCGCGGCCGCGGCGGCGGCGAGCAGGGCACCAGAGGCGTCCATGAGCCGCATGTCTCGGATCGGGATCCCCAGCTTGAAGCGCTGGATGATCCCTCGCTTGTCGGAGATGACCGAGGTTCTCCGGCCCGTGGCGTCGATGACGGTCCACGTGGTTCGGCTGGTGCGTTGGTTTGAAAGAGTCAAGGTGTCGAAAAGTGAGTTTTTTTTTCCTTCTCTCTCCTGGTCGTCGCTGCTGATTTCGGCGAGGATTGCCCCTTGTCGATCGCCGAATCAAACTCAGCTTTTGAAGGGGAAAACACGCACCGAGCCCTCGCCGACTCGCGCACGGGCTGGCCTGGCTTGCGCCTTGCGAGGCTCTCGAGCCTGGTGTAGTAGCCAGGGCCGGTTCCCCCGGCGCTGCCGCCGTTGAAGCCGACTGCGGAAGGTGGTGCTCCAGCATCGTCGCCGCCCGGCAGGGCTCCTCCCCCCCATGAAGACGTGCGCGTGAGCGTTCCGGGAGAGAAATGGCCCTGGGACGTGCCCGTCGGGGTCTGGGAGCCCGAGCCGCCGCCGTTGCCGCTGCTGCCCAGCAGGGGCTCGTTCATCGGCGTGCTCATGGCCGATCTTCTTTTCTTTCCAAAAGCCGATGACTAGTGCTCAACGAAACGTTCCGAGGCCCCTTCGACCATCACTCTCGCTTTTTTCTCCTCTCGCTTGTTGTTTCAAAAAAAACTCGGCACACGCTTCTCTCGCGGGCCGTAGCTTTGCCTCTCTCTCTCTCTCGACACGAGATTCAGATCCGCGTGCGCTTCTTCCGTTTCTGATCTAGCAAGCAGCGAAGAGGGAGGCGTCATGAACGTGGTGGCGGCGACAGCGGGACCAGCAACAGCAGCAGCAGCTCAAGGCGATGTCACCGACGTCGATGCATCGACGCCGCCGGCCCCGGTCCCTCGCCCGCGGCACTTCCCCTGCCTGGGAGACGCCCCTGGCCCTCGTTGTGGGCACACGCTGACGTCGATCACCGGCCCCGATGGGAATCTGGCTTCCGCCAGGCTCGTGCTGTTCGGTACGAGAGAAGAGGAAAAGAAGAGAGCGATCAGACTTTTTTTAGATGGGATCGCCGACGCTCGACTCCCTTGGCCCTTTTCGACGGCCTCTCTCGCCTTATCCGTGTGCGGCAAACTTGATCCGACGCCGCCTTTGTGCTATCGAGACTCACCCGGAAGCACACGAAGCAGCGAAAGGCGGAGTAGAGCGCGAAAAGGCTCGACTTGTTGCTGCTTCGATGCTGCTGCTGCTGCTTTGCTTGGGGAGGAAGGGGGGGCCGCCGACGAAAACGGAAAAAAAACGCGTCGTCAGCAGTCTCTCAACCTCTTCTTCTTCCTTTTTCTTTTTCCTTTTCACCAAAATCAAAACAGGTGGCGCCACCGCCCTCGAGGGCACGGCGAGAGGTGACGGAGCACCCCCGGTATCTCCGGGACCTTCCCCCGCTGCTGCAGCTGCTGGATCAGGTAAGGAAGCAGTAGTAGTAAGGAGCGTTGAAACCTGCCACGATTTTGTTGAAAATGAGCAGCAGCAAACAAGCCTCTGCTCATTTTCCACCCCCACACAAACACACCACACCCACATCTACAAAAACAGGAATCCGCCTCGCCGGGGCGACGTCCGACGTCCACATCCTCGACGTCCGATCGGGGAGATGGCAGAAAGCCACTCCCTTGGGAGAGCACCCCTCGCCCCGGGCCGCGCACGCCGCCGCCGCGGTCGGCTCGATGGTCGTCGTCCAGGGCGGCATCGGGCCGGCGGGGCTCGCGTCAGAGGACCTGCACGTCCTGGACTTTACGGAGCCGGACCGCCCGCGCTGGCACAGGGTGATGGTCTCCGGCCCGGGCCCCAGCGCGCGCTACGCGCATACGCTCTCCCTGGTCGCCAACCGCTTCCTCGTGGCGGCCGGGGGCAACGACGGGAGGCAGACGCTCGCCGACGCGTGGGCGCTCGACACCAGCGACAAGCCCTACCAGTGGCGCCGGATCGACGGGACCCCGAGTGCCGCCGCCGCCGCTGCCGCTGTCAAAACCGAGGAGGAGAAAAGCCAGGGCGGCGGCGCAGCTTCCTCCTCTTCTGCTGCTGCTACCACTGCGACCCCCGACTACCCGGCCCCGAGGATGTACGCCTCGGCGGCCGCGCGCTCCGATGGCCTCCTGCTGCTCTGCGGTGGTCGGGGCGCTGACGGCGCGCCTCTCGACGACGCCTTTGGCCTCGCGAGACACCGCGACGGGAGGTGGGAGTGGGCTGCCGCGCCCGGAACGATGCCAGGCGCGAGGTACCAGCACGGTGCCGTGTTTGTCGGAGCGCGGCTTCACGTCTCTGGTGGGGCTGTTGGTGGAGGGAAGCTCGTCGATGACGGCACCGCTGTCGCCGTGCTCGACACTGCGGCCGGCGTCTGGTGCGTGCCGGAAGAAGAAGAAAGGGGGGAAGGCGGCGACGCTGCTGCTGCCTCTGACGAAAACGGCAAGGACGCGAGCACGACCGGCGGCGACGATAAGGCGATGGACGTCAAGAAGGAGGAAGACAAGGAAACCGCACAAGGAGCAGCAGCCGCCGACACCGAAAACGCGCCGCCGGGGGCGCTCGCCGCGGGCGGCAGGCGCTGCAGGCACGCCGTCGCGTCTGTGGGGCCCTTTGTCTTCACCTACGGCGGCCTCCGCGGCTCGACGCTCCTGGACGACTTTTTGCTCTCCGACGACTCTACGGGAGGGGAGCTGTCTATCTACGACCCTCGGTCTCCTGCTTGGTGAGTTTTGTTTTTTTGTTTTCGAGAGCGACCGAGTGAAGAAGAGGCCTTTCGACGGCAACTTTCGCGAGCGTTCGACGCCTTCTCCTTGCGCAATTCCGGTTCGACGCGCTGCGTTCGATGTGTTGCGCTCTGCGCTTACTTGTCGTGCCCTTTTGAAGCGTTGAAAACGAGCAGCAAAGGTCGAAGAAGCCGGGAACCATCAAAAACGGGTCCAAAACCGCGCTTTAGGCTCTTTAGACGACCTCACGCGCTTGTGTTGTTCTCATTTAGGACTGCATTGGATGCGCCGAGTCTATGGGCATCGTAAGCGCCGCGAAAGAGCGTGACAGCGAGCGGAAAGGATCGGAAATGCCCGAAAAGCGCGAAATTTTGCCAAAAAAACACAGTTTTTTGCTCTCTTTCGCGACTTTGACGCGCTTTCTGGCGGCCCTGCGCTGGTTTTCGGTCTCTCTCCTTTGCGCTCGCGTGTTAGGCGATCGTAGGGCTATCGATTGAGCATAGCGGCGAGGCAAACTAGAGGCGTCTTGCGTTTTTTCCACCTCGAGAACGCTCAAGTATGGGCTCTCAAAACCCCAGCCCTCCAGCAGAGACCCGTCTCTGCTGGCAGCGGCGGCGACAGAGTTGCTTTTGGAGACCCGAAAATTCGAGTCGCCCTTTTCCACGTCTGATGCCCACAAGCTGCTCCTTATGATGTGCTGAGTCGATGTCGCGCGAGGGGAGGGCTTGGGGTTGAGTGAAATGGGAGGTGAAGAAGCGGCAAAGATGCTTCGTTGACTTGCCTCCAGTGGGGGGAAAAAATAACTTTCCACCATCCTCTTTGCTCACCCCCAAGAAATCGACCATCGACCCCCGCTTCAAAAAAAACCCACACGCACAGGAGGGAGTGGCTCGAGACATTCCGCGGGTCGGTCGGGGCAGCGGCGATGTTGGCGGAAGCAGCAGCCGAGGAGGCTGCCGCGGCGCTCAGCGTGCGGCGCGTCGGCACCATCGACGACTTGCGCTGCCTCGACGAGGACTTGGGCACGTCCAATCCTGCTGCTGCTGCTGCTGCTGGCGGTGCGATCGCAGGGGCTGCAGCTCGGTAAGTATTCCGGAAAGAAGGGAGCGCGACAGGAGACTTTTGGAGTGTTTGGGTGGAGTTGAAGAGTTGAAGAGTGCGTGAGTGCGTGAGTTGAAGTGCGAGAAACAAATTGCTCTCACTCAAAAAGAATCGCCGCATGATCTCGAAAAATATATCAAATCGAATTCGTTCTAGGTTCCAGCGCGGGGACGTGTTCAGCGAGGATTCCGAGTCCCCCTACGTTTTGTCTCTGGCGCAACGCCGCTCCGGAAGCGCACAGCGCACGCCCATCACGCCGGACGTCAGGCTCTACCACCGCGCCGTTGTCGTCGCGCAGGAGGCTACAGGTGCGAAGAAGTGCAGAATAGCATTTTTTCGGCTCTTGCGACGCACAAGGAAAGCAAAACAAGCACTGCGGCGAATCGCTCGACCGAAAAGCTCACCTTTTCAAATCTCTTTGCGGCGAAATTTTATTTATACGCATCAGGCTCGCTCCGTGGCATGGTCCGCCAGCTCTCTATCGACCAGTTCGAGAATGAGAGCCGCCGCGTCAGTATGGGCACGGACAGCATCAGCAAAGCCCTCCCGTCGCCGATGTTTGAGCGCAACAGCAACGAGCCCTGCGTCTCAAAGGTGAGTTTGCGGTCCTTGTTTCGCCGCACTTGTGTGCTGCGCACGTTATTATGTATCTAAAGAACGCATGCGTCGCATGTACAATCGCTCACAATGACTGCAACATCCAAAAACACGCAGCTCGTCCTCCGCGAACTCCTCCACCCGCGGACTTGGAAGCCATCCGAGGACCGTTCCTTTCTGCTCTCTGCCGAACAGATCAACCAGCTGTGCGACACCGCAGAGTCGATTTTTCGAGAGGAACCGAGCGTGTTGCAGTTGCAAGGTGAGCGTTTCGGTTTTCTGAGGTGGTGCGGCGAAAGTGCGGCTCACGGTCGTGCGGTGCTCGTTTTCTCTTTCCCTGCAGTTTGTTATGTTTTTCGGAATGCGGCGCAATTGTTTACATCGAGAGCTCTCTGTTCTGCCCTCTCAATCCAACCTCAAGCTCACTTCTCCGCATTCTCAAAACTCCCAAAAACGCTCAACTCCTGTCCCCGTTCGTCCGTTAGCCCCGGTGAAGATCTTCGGGGACTTGCACGGGCAGTTTGGCGACCTGATGCGCCTTTTCGAAGAGTACGGCACGCCGAGCACTGCCGGGGACATCACGTACATCGACTATCTTTTCCTCGGCGACTACGTCGACCGCGGCTCGCACTCGCTCGAGACCATCTGCCTGCTGCTCGCGCTCAAGATCGAGCACCCCTCCGCGGTGCACCTGATCCGAGGCAACCACGAGGTGGGTATTTCGTCGATTGGTTCGCTTGGTAGAGAGAGGAGAAGGGGAGAAGAAAGCGGAACGCGAGGGACCCCTCTGGTCGATTTTTTTGTCCCGGCGGAGCAACTCGAGGCGCGTCGACCTCTTCTTTGTCAAGCTCCTCTCTCTCTCTCTCTCACCCCTTTTGCTCTTCTCAACCTCTCCAGGCCGCCGACATCAACGCCCTCTTCGGCTTCCGCCTCGAGTGCATCGAGCGCCTGGGCGACCCGCACGGCGTCTGGGCCTGGACGCGGCTCAACGCGCTCTTCAACTACCTCCCTCTGGCCGCGCTCATCGAGGACCGCATCCTGTGCATGCACGGAGGCATCGGCAGGTCCATCAGCAGGATTGAGCAGATCGCCGAGCTCCAGCGGCCCTTGAAGATGGAGGACGGCGGCCTCGTGCTCATGGACCTGCTCTGGTCCGACCCGACGACCAACGACGCCGTCGAGGGCGTGCAGCCCTCTCCTCGGGGCCCCGGGCTCGTCACTTTCGGGCCCGACCGAGTCATCGAGTTTTGCAAAGAGAACGAGCTCCAGATGATCGTCCGCGCGCACGAGTGCGTCATGGATGGCTTCGAGAGGTTCGCGCAGGGACATCTGATCACGCTGTTCTCTGCGACAAACTACTGCGGGACCGCCAACAACGCAGGTAAGGAAGAGGAAGAGTTGATTTTTTTTTCAGAGAGGGGGTCGAGTTGGGCGTCAACGACAACACCAAAAATCCGTGCTTGCTCTTTTTCGCCGCTGGCGCTCCGTTCCAAGCTCTGCCACACCCCAAAGAGCGTTCAGCACTCTCTCAAGAGTGCATTCAAAGTGGTTTTGAAGCAAAAGCGCGACTCGAATTTTCGGGTCTCCAAAAGCAACTCGTGTGTCGCCGTCGGCCGCTGCCGGCAGAGACCTGAGGGCTTTGAGAGCCCAAACTTGAGCGTTCTCGAGGTCGAAAAAAACGCGAAACGCCTCTATTTTGCCTCGCTGCTATGCTCAATCGATAGCCCTTCGATCGCCCAACACGCGTGCACATCAAAAGACCATTAACCAGCGCAGGGCGGCCAGAAAGCGCGTCAAAGTCACGAAAGAGAGCAAAAAACTGTGTTTTTTGGCAAATTTTCGCGCTTTTCGGGCATTTTCGATCCCTTGCGCTCGCGTCCATGCTTTGAAGCGGCACTCAACCGATGTCCACAGACTTGGCGCATCCAATGGACTCTGAAATGGGGTAATCGCAACCTCCGGCGTCGTCTCGGCTCATTTTTTCCGTAAAAAACGCGAAAAAAACGACCAAAAACAGGCGCTATCCTCGTCCTCGGCCGCGATCTCGTCATGGTCCCGAAGCTGATCCACCCTTTGCCCCCTACGCCGACTTCTCCCAAGAGGTCGGGCTCGTTGGCGGGAGGCGAGGGCTCCGTAGAGGGGGGCGTCATTCACGAAGAAGGGCTCGACGGAGGCGCTTCGGGTTCCGCAGGAGGTGCTGGAGGCGGCAACTTCTCCGTGCTCGACACCTGGATGGCGTCTATCAACGAGGAGAGGCCCCCCACACCGCCTCGAGGAAGGGCAGGGACTGGAGTGCCCAACTCGCTGGCGTTTTTCGAGTGATTTTTCTGTTTGTTTCTGTTTTGTTTTTACCTCGACCCCAAGAATTTTTTTGGTCCCTCTTCTGCCCCCCACCCTCCCCCCTCCGTCCCCCGACCTCATCACTGTTACTTCTACTATTCTGACGCGCGCCGATCCAGCACTTGTCCCCCCATCTTTTACTTTAGAGGAACGATAATGAGTCTTGTAAACACGTCCCCCGGCTTTTTTTCTCTTTTTCCGCCTTGGCTCTCTTCACTATTCAACAACACTTCTCATCAAAAAACGTGAATCTCGACCTAGTTCTCTCCCTTTCTCGACCATCTTTTTTCTCGATCCGGGCTGACCTGCGTGAAGACGCGATGTCCGGCGACCCCAACGGAGGGCAGCACCTGCAGGTGCGTTGACGGAAAGCTGAAGCGAGGGAGAAAGTGAAAGCAAGGAAAGCAAGCGAAAGCGGCGAGTGAAAACCAAGCCTTCTTTCCTCGCGGTCTTGGCTCTGTTTCCGCCCTCAGTTCATCTGCATTTGCACCCTTGTGATCTTCGGTTCAGCGCCTTGGCAGAGGCGTGGAGATGAGGAGAGCAGTCCGTCTGGATGATGTTCAGAACGAGTAAGAAAAGAGACGCAGTGGCAAAATCCAATTGCGTCGTGGTCGAGAAAATAAACCAACGATTGCTCCTCGCCCCTTTTCCCTCGTCTCCGTGACCCCTTTTGCCCGTCTTCTCGCAAAGCCGCGCCCGGAAGTCGCATCGGGCGTATTCTGGCGTGTCGCAGGCGCAAAGCACCAAGCAGGAGAGGGCCGCAATGCTGTCGAGAAGCAGACGAGCCAACGGCAACCAAGCCGACGAATTTGGTCTTCGTCGTCGCTCTCTTTCTTCGACCTCAACCCCTCCTCTTCTTCTCTGTCCCCTAACAATCAAAAACACAGGACGCGCTCGCCATGTTCCCACCGGGATCTTACCCCTACGGCGCCGCACAGGCCGCCGCAGCGGCCGCAGCAGCTCAGTATGCCGCCGCCGGAGGGCACCAGCTCCCGAACAACGCCTCGGGCTCCGCCGCCGCCGCGGCCCCGCCGCCGCCTGGCGGCGGCGTCATCCACCAGCACGCCACCGACGAGTCGATGCGGGAGTTCTGGCAGGCGCAGATGATCGAGGTGCAGGGCGTGGGGACCAACACGGAGGACTTCAAGAACCACCAGCTGCCGCTGGCGAGGATCAAAAAGGTTCGAAGGTTCTTTTTGTCTGTTCGTCGCTCTCTTTACTCTTTCCCTTTCCTTCTTTCTCTTTCCTCACTCGCCTCTCTCCCGCGCTCTATTTTCCTCCCTTTTCTCCCTCCCCGTACGAAAACCCCTGTTTAGATCATGAAGTCCGACGAGGACGTGCGGATGATCTCCGCCGAGGCCCCCGTCCTCTTTGCCCGCGCCTGCGAGACGTTTGTTCTCGAGCTGACGCTGCGCGCCTGGAGGCACGCCGAGGAGAACAAGAGGAGGACGCTGCAGCGGAACGACGTCGCCGCGGCCATCACCAGGACCGACGTGTTCGATTTCCTGGTCGACATCGTGCCCCGGGAGGACAGGGCTGCTGCAGGCCCCGGTCCCGGCGACGGCGGAGGGGCGGGCGGGGCGGCGGGTCCCTCTGCAGCCGGCGGCGGCGGCGGCGGCGGCGCGGCCGGGGGGAGCTACTGGCCCGGCGGCGCGGCAGGAGCAGGGGACCTCGCGAACGCTGCTGCTGCCGCTGCGGCGGCGGCGGCGGCGGGCGGGGGCGTCGCCGTGGACCCTGCGATGCTGCAAGCGTACTATCAGTCGCAGTCGGCGGCAGCGGCGGCGGCTGCTGCCGCGGCGGCGCAGCAGCACGGAGGAGGAGGGCAGTGAGGAGAAAGATGATTCCTCTTTCTCTCTCTTGCCTGCTTGCTTTCTTGCTCTCTCTCGCCTGTGCGAGACTCGATGAGAGCGCCGCTTGCCTGCCTGCCCGAGTGAGAGAGACGAGAAAGAGAGTCTCTTCTTGTTTTTTGTTTTTTCATGCAATTTTTCCCCCTTTTTTACTTTTCAAAAAACCTTTTTTTCTTTTCACGACAACCAGTCCCTCGCATCGGGACCTCCCTTCCCTGTTCCTCCCGCTGCTGCTGCTGCTGCTGCGGAGGCCCTCTCGCTGGCCTGCTGCTTTTTGACGGCTTTGCCGTAAGGGGAGGCGTCGTGCTTGGCCTGGCGCGCCTCGGCCTGGAGGGGGAGAAGAAAGTGTTTTGTTGTTTGTCGAGGTCGAGGTCGAGGTGAGAAAAAGAAAAACGCGGTCTCTGCCCGTTCTCTCTCTCTCTCTCTCTCTGTTTTCATTTCAAAACACGCTTACCGCCAGCACTGCTCGCGCCCGCGCGTCCTGGGCCTCTGCCTGCTCGGCCGCGGTCAAGGGCTTTCGGCTGTTGGTTAGTTTGATTTTTTTTTTGAGAGAGGAAGAGGTCGACAAGGTCGAGAGGTGGGGACCGACGTCAAAGTTTTCTCTCCGCCTATCTCAAGCGCGATCTCGTCTCGCTCCTCTCTTTCTCTCACGCGCACAAATACACTCACCGCACGACGTTCCCCGAGGCGTCGGTCTTCGTCGCCGGCGCGGAGAGGCAGCCGCCCATTTCGCTCGATGAACAGACTGGTGCGAGGTACACGGAGATTAGCACAAAATCTTCGCTCGAGGTTTTTTTTCCCTTCTGAGCCCCGCCATTCGTCAAAACTTCAAAAAAAACGAGGCGAAACCTTTCTTTTTCCTCTGCATGCGTCCTTTCCCTCTCGTGGCGACGACCAGGGACGACAGTAATCAGAGCGCCAGCGCCGCAGCAGACCCCTCTCGCTCCTCCTCTCCGCCACCTTTGTTCCGCGAAGAGGAGAACAGAGGCGAAGACGACCAACAGGGAAGAAGAGACGACAAAGCCGAAGAATCTCCTCTCGAAACCGAAAAACTTCGCGCCGGCATACAGCACCTGCTGTCTTCCGCCCCGGCTCCTTCCGCCCAGTCACGGCAGCAGAAGAGACGGGAGGATACCCCCAGGAGGCGAGCGACACCGAGGAGAGCGCCTTCTTCGGCGACGAAAAAGACGCCTGCATCAGCTTCGGCCTCGGCGTCGGCGTCGGCAGCAGCGAACGCTGACGCCGGCAATTCATCTTCTTCGCGGCCCTACAAGGCGCAGCTCGCGCTCTTTTTGGTCTCCAAACCGACACTGATGCCTACTGTTGCGAGCTCTCTGCGCTCCCGTGCGGAGAACGAAGGAATGGAGGACCAGGTGAGTCGGTTTATTGGGAATGAGAAAAAGAGCGAATTGCGATATTCGCTTTTTGGTCGAACGAAACCTCACGACGCGCACGCTTCGTCAAACCTCGGCCTTTTCTTCCGTAAAAACAAAACAAAAAAACAGGCGCCTCGTGCGGCAGCAGCGGCGGCAGCGGCCTCTTCGCAGTGCCCTCCTCCCGTTCCGAAGGAGTTTTCCGCAGCAGCAGCGGCAGCAGCAGCAGCAGCGGAGGCCGAGGCGTCCCTAGCAGCACATGCAGCTGTGAGAGCAGCTTCGCCCGGCGCGCCTCCTCCCGCTCCCGCCGCTCCCCCGCCTCCTCCTCCTCCTCCTCCTCCTCCTCTCGACCCGTTTGCGGCATACAAGGCGGCCCTGAACGCGATGAACGCCGCGAGGACGGCGAGGGCCACGGGATCTGCTGGAGACGGGGCTCACGCTTCCGCCTCGGCGGCGGTTGTCCGGGCGGCCGCGCCGCCGCAGCCCTCCCAGCACCGGCAGCAGCAGCAGCACCTGCAAGCGCAAGCAGCTCCTCCTCCCTCTTCTCCGGGAGCTGCTGCCTTTGCGGCGCCATCGCCGCTCCGGACGCAGCAGCAGTATCAGCAGCAGCAGCAATCCTGGGCGAGTCCTGGACTGCAGCCAAACGTCAGCGACAGCAGCAACGCCCGGCGCCTGCCCTCCTACCCGCGGCCTCGTCCGACGCCGCAGCTGCCCCCGGGAGGGGCCGACGACTGCTACAGCGAGTTCTCGAGGCAGCAGGAGGCCTGCGACTGGGCGGATGCGGTCAACAGGCTCGCGTTCGCCGAGGAGGCGAGGAAGCGGGCGGGGCGAGAAGGAGCGCAGGGCGAGGGAGAAGGGAGCGGAGGCGCGCTCTCGACCCCAGCCTCCCCGTGCCCGCCGTCGGCCCTGGCCGGCGAGGGCCGGCTCTTCGACTGCCCTTCCGGGGGAGTCGGAGAGCCCTCCTCCCTGCCCGACCCGGCCCTGCTCGACCCCGCGTCGCTGCCCGCGGCCCCCTTCGAGCCGGTCAAGGTCTTCTGCACCGAGGTCCCCGTCGACAACCCCGGGCAAGCGGCGGCGGCGGCGGCAGGCTCTTCCTCCTCTGCTGCTGCTGCTCCGGAGAGGCCGACGCACTACCGCAGGTTTGTCGCCGCCTCGTACCCTGCCTTCCTCCGCCGGTACCTGTCTCCGATCGCCGCCTCGACCGGAGGCAGGCACGTCTATGAAGTGTTACGAGAGTCCAGACCCTGCCACGCCTACTTCGACGTCGAGTTCGCGAAGCACGCCAACCCGAACGCCGACGGCGACGCGCTCGTCGACGCGCTCGTCGCGGCGCTGCGCGCCGAGCTCGCGGCCGTGGTCGGCCAGGGCGCAGCACGGGCGGCCCTCGTGCTCGAGTCGGACTCCTCGACGGCGACCAAGTTCTCGAGGCATCTGCTGATTCGCCTGCCAGGGAAGCTGGCGTTTAGGGACAACGCCGCCGTCGGGAGGCTCCTCGGGGAGGCGCTCTCGAGGGACGGCGCCGCGGCTCGGCTTGGCGTCGCCAAGGCCGAGAGCGGAGGGGCAGGAGGAGGAAAGCTTTCCTCTCCTTTCAAGCTCAACGACCAGCGAGTCGCCCCCGCTGCTTCCCGGCCCCAGGCCTTCACCTGGGTGGCCGACACGGCCGTCTACACCAAGAACAGGCACTTCCGCGTGCTCCTGTCGAGCAAGGGCGGCAAGAACGTCGACCTCGAGCCGACGGGCCGCTACGCGCACGCGCCCGGGGCCGCCCTGGACGCCGCGGAGACGACGCGCAGAGACCTGGTTCTTTTGAGTCTGGTGGCCAACGTCGAGCCCGGGACGAGGCTCGTCGACGTCGCTCCCGGAGGGGGAGGAGGAGGGCGGGTCGCGATCGCCGGCGTCGTTTCCGGAAGCGGTTTCGGGATCGGCGGAGCCGCGGCGGCGAGCGCCGCCCCCCGCCTCGTCAGCAGGGAGACGACGCTCTACCGCTCGGGGGGCCGCGCCATCAAGTTCGAGTGGAAGCACCACGCCGCCGACCTGCGGCAGCAGCAGCAGGGGGGAGGAGCCGGGGCGGGAGCGGGGGAGACCACCTGCGATCCCCCTCGGTCCCAGGCTCCGCAGCCCGACCCCCGCCTCGTCGAGGCCGCGCTCGCCGCGGTCCCCTTTGTCGAGGCCCTCGCCGTCAAGAGGGCCGGGTCCACCGCCCCGGGAGCCGCAAAGGGGGACGCCCACGTGCGCTCCGCCGCCGTCATCGGCGCGACGGGAGGAGAGGGAGGAGGAGGAGGGGCAGCAGCGGCGGCGAAAGAAGGAGGCTCGGAGCAGCAGCAGCAGCTTCTCCCGCCGCTCCGCTCGGCCGTCGTCGCGTTTTCGCTGCTGGGGCCCGCGTCGCACTGGTGCGAGTTCGTCGGCCGCCGCCACGGCAGCAACCACGTCTTCTTCGTGCTAGACTTCGGGGCCGGGACCTGGGTCCAGAAATGCTACGACCCGGACTGCGCGGCGAGGAAGGGCGGCGTCGGGGCGCTGCCGCAGGAGCTGAGGCTGCGGGTGGAGAAGGAGTGAAGAAAAGGGAGAAGAGGTCGAGGAAAATGCAAAACCATAAAAAAACACAATTGAAGAGAAGGCATTTCGCGCGCCCCCTCTGCGGTGCTTCCGCCCGCGCCTCTCTCCCTATCTCTCTTTCGACGACGCGCATGAGCATACGGGACGATGACGATGGAGGCGGGCACCCGCTGGCCGCGGCCTGGGCGGTGAGTGAGGCGAATCGAGACGAGAAAAAAACTAGATCGACGCTCTTCTCCAAGCCAATGGCCCGTCGGTCTCTCGTTTCCCCTCCTCTCTTCTCTTCTTCTCACGCCAGGTACCGCCCTCGATTCCCAATTCACATGACACGCACAGGAAGTCAAGTTCACGCGAATCACGGGCTTGGCTGCCCTGGAAGACGCGCGAACGGCCCTCGCAGCGCTCGATGCGCTCGTCGTCGGCAACGGCGACGGCGAACGAACCGGCGGCAACGGCGACCACCGCCGGCACCCCGCCGTCTTGCGCCTCCTCTCGCAGTGCCCCTTCCCGCAGCTCGCGAGCTACGTCGCGAGCGGAGGGGAGAGAAAGAGCTCTCCCTCCTCGGCGAGGAAGAGCAAGGGCAGCAGCGAGAGAGGGAGCGGAAGCTCCCACTGCTTCCCCCCGGCCGGAGGGAAGAGCGCCCGCGGCGCGGCCTCGGCCGACCGGAGGCTCAGCGAGGCGGCGCTCGTCCTGAGCTGCGGGGCGGAGGCCGCGGAGCGCGCGGCGAGGGCGGCTGGGGACCTCGCGTCCCTTCCGGAAGAGGAGGTCGAGGCCCTGCTGGTCGAGGCCCTGCTGGTCGAGGAGGCCGGGCTCGGCCCTGGTGCCGCTGCTGGTGCCGCGGAGGCGGGAGACGGAGGGGAACGAGACGGAAGCGAGGACGGAGACGAAAGCCCCGCCGCCGCCACCGCCGCCTCTCGCCTCCGCGGACTCTCGCTGGCCTCCGCGGCCCCCGTCTCGCTCGCCGCCGTGGCAGACGCGTTCGAGCTCCTGGCGAGGATGCGCCGGGCAGTCGCCTCGGGGGAAGAAGAGAAGAAGGGGGAGGAGGAAGCGGAAGAACAAGATACCGGCGCTGCTCCCTCGGCTTCTCCTTCTTCTCCTTCCCCTTCCTCTCAGCCTCTCCCTCCCGCGGCTTGCCCCTGGTCTTCGCCAGATCACCTCCACAGCTACGCGCTTTTTTGGGAGCTTTCGCCCTTCGTGGACGAGAGGGACGTCGAGGTGGCTCTGGCGGTGGAGAGGGCGGCTCGGAGGAAGAGGAGGAAGAAGGAGAGTGAAGAAAAGTAACAGAAAGCAAAAACTTCAACTCACTCCTTCTCTTTTTTCTCTTGCTCTCTCTCGTCTCGCTCGCTCAGTTTTCCTCTCTATATTATCGCGATCCGATGACGGCAGACCGCGCCGCGGCGTTCAAGGCCGCGCTCGGGCAGCTCAACTCGCAGTTTGCGAGGTAAAGAGAGAACAGTTTTTTGTTTGTTTTGGGCGTCGATCCATTTCTTGCCATCGACATTTCCTTCCGCTCATGTCCCTCTCCCTCAATGCCTCGCTCGCCCCTCTCCAAACCAACCAACAGCTGGGTCGCGGAGCAGCAAAAAGAGGCACCCGACGCGCTCTGGGCCTCGGGGGCGCGCTCCTACTGCGAACACGCCGCGGGGCTCGCAACAGAATTCGGTGACGCCCTTTCGTTGTCGGCCAACGGCGGCGCCGGCGAAGGAGGAGGCGACAAGCAGCCTTCGGCCAAGAAGGCCAAGCCGGCAGCGCCTGCTGCTGCTGCTGCTGGTGTCCCGGCTCCTTCGACCTCCGGAGGTCTATTTGGTGGGCTCGGAGGAGGAACGGCGGCAGGGACGTCGACCTTCAACTTTGGCTCTGCAGCTCCTGCTGCTGCCCTGGCGACCTCCTCTCTCTTCGGCGCCCCTCCCGCCGCGGGAACGAGCCTCTTCGGCGCCCCTCCCGCGCCCGCGGGAACGAACCTCTTCGGCGCCCCTCCCACGGGCACCTTCAATTTTGGCGGCGGTGCTGCTGCTGCTGCTCCTCCTGCAGCGGGAGGAGGAGGCGGCTTCGGCTTTGGCGGCCCCGGCGGAGCGGCGGCGGCGGCGGACGACGACGCCGAAGCCGAAGAAGAAGAAGAAACGGAGACCGTCCTCGACGGCGGCGCGACCATCCTCTTCAAAGAAAAGGCCAAGCTCCACACCCAGGGCCCGGACAAGAAGTGGGTCGACAGGGGGGCCGGGGTGCTGACCGTGCGGGCTCCCAGCGGCGGCGGCGAAGGAGGGGCGGCGGGAGCCTCGGCGTCCTCGAGGCGCCCGTACCTCGTCTTCACGACGGACTCGGGGCGCGTCCTCCTCAACGCCGGCTGCTACCGCGGGCTGGCGGCGATGAAGGCGAGGAAGCCGCACATGGTGACCGCGTCGCTGGCCAACGCCGCCGCGGGGGGGGGCGAGGGCGGCGGCGGGGCGGGCGGGGGAGGCGGCGCCGCCGCAGCGCCGCAGATCTCGCCGACGCTGTTCAATCTTTTCGCCGAGGGTGCCGCGGACAAGTTCGTTGCGGTCTTGAAGGAGGCCGCGTCGAAATGAGATCGGTGCATGTAAATCGAAGAGGCGTAGTGTGTGGAGACGGGCAACGAAAAGAAGGGGTCGGGGTCGAAGAGAAAGGCGGAGGAAAAAAAGAGAACCTCCCTCGCTCACACTAAAAAATAAAAAAAAGGCGAGGCGAGAGGCATCAGTGCCCCCCCATCTCTTGCTCATCGTTTCTCCCCCCTTCTTCTAACCTCGTTCTCCCTCGCTCGGCGTGGTATCGATATGGCGGCCGCAGCCCTACCGCGGCGCATTATCAAGGAGACGCAGCGCTTCCTGACGGACACGGGTGAGGGTGGATGTCTCCGCGGGGAAGCGTTTTTTTCTTTTTTCCTTTCTCTTCTTCGCGATGCCATTTCGCCCTTGCTTTCCTCACCCCCTCTTTCACTCTCTCTCTCTCAACCTCTTTTCAATTTCAGTCCCGGGCATCAAGGCAGAGCCTGACGAGCAGAACCTGCGCTACTTCAAGGTGGAGATCGACGGGCCCGCGAACACGCCGTACGAAGGTGAATGATTTCTCTTTCTTTGCAACCGACGACGACCGGCGGCGACGACGACGACGATGAAAAAGAAAAAACGATTGCTCAACCTCTTCCTCTCTCTCTCTCTCTCTCTCTCTCTCTCTC
>Ga0315274_10006086_pt1 | contig 17602 bp, 13 predicted proteins | sample YL17G02_20_MG_FD_203700 | JGI IMG/M metagenome (GOLD analysis project Ga0315274, IMG submission 203700) | Sediment microbial communities from Yellowstone Lake, YNP, Wyoming, USA - YL17G02_20 | ecosystem: Environmental > Aquatic > Freshwater > Lake > Sediment | place: USA: Wyoming | collected...
CGCGCACAAGCCGTTCATGTTGTCCATGAAGTTGCAGGCATTGGTCACGGTCAGAATCCAGAGGAGCGTGACCGCATAGCTGAACAGAGTGTTCTCGACGAAGAGCGTGATCCGGACCCCGGAAGCCGCCACGAGGCCGGCGATGAGAAGCTGGCCGCTGAACTTCGCCGCCGGGCGCAGCTCATGGCGGTCATCCAGCCACCCCAACACGCCCATCGCGACGGCCCCGACGAGGATGGCCAGCAGTTGGGCGGCGCGTCGGCTGAACCCGTAGCCCAACACGCTCGCCGTCTGAGCATCGAACAGCCTGGCCGTGATCGAAGGGCCTTCGCCCGTCCCGACCCAGGGCCCCGCCGACCAGACGCCGCCCATCAGCAGGGGCGCCATCATGCCGGTGAGCACAGCCAGTCCCCCGGCGAGCGGGATGGGCGCATCGTGGATTTTGCGGTGGCCAGGGTCATCCACCAACCCGGTTTGCAGGCACCACTTGCGCCAGAGCGGCATCGCCAGCCCCGTGACCGCAAAGGCACTCAGGAAGGCCGCCCCATAGACGTTGAAGGGAAAGCTCATCGTGCGGGCGCCGGGGAAATCGAGGCCAGCAATCGGAGGTAAAGCGCGTGGAGATCCTCCACCATTCTTTCGACCGGAAAGCCCTCGCGCACGAGCGCGCGGCCCCGGTCGCCGAACTGGCTCCTCAGTCCTGGATCCCGCTCCAGTTGGAGGATTCGCCCCACCAAGCCGCGCCGGTCTCCGGGCGCGAGGAGGAAGCCGGTTTCATTTTCCCGACACACCTCCCGTGCTCCGTCGCAGTCGTAGGTGATGACCGGCTTACCGGCCGCCAACGCCTGGGGCAGCGAGCGCGCCAGCCCCTCGCGCAAGGAAAGATGCACCAGCACGTCCATCAGAGCGACGTATTCCGCCACCGCCGTCGGCGGCACCAACCCCGCGAATACGAAGTGGCGGGTCAGGCCTCGCCGGCCGATCTCGTTTTCCAGGCGCGGCCGCCAGGCGCCCTCACCCACCAGCAAGAAGCGAATGCGGGGACATCGCTGGACCAAGTCGGGCGCCACCGCGACCAGATCCTCGTGTCCCTTGAGCTTGAAGAGCCGGGCGATCTTGCCGACGACGAAGTCGCCCGAAGTGAGACCGAGTCGTTCGCGCAACCTCGCGTTCGGTTTCGCGGAGAGGAACGGACCGAGCGGAAAGCCGCTGAAGATCCGCGAGTATTGATCGGGCCGGCCAATCCCAGCGGCGAGATACTGCCGGCTCATGGCATCGGCCACCGACACGAAATGCGTGGTGAATCGTCCGGCGAAGCGCTCGGCTGCCGTGAATGCCGCATTCGCCAGGAACCCTTGAAAGGCCCCGAAGGACGGCCCGTGGATCGTGTGCACGATTACGGGGACGTCCGCGCGACGAGCGGCGAGCCGTCCCAGAAAGCCGGCCTTGCCGCTGTGGGTGTGAACAATGTCGGCTCGCCAGCTCCGCAGCCAAGCGGTCAGGTGTCGCAAGGCGCGCCAATCCTTCCACGGATGAACCGGTCGCACCAGGTCGGGCAGGGTGGTCAGCAGCCCCGGGACGACGGACAACTGAGGTTCCAGCGAACCTTCCGGCCCGGTGCTGGGACCGGAAACCAAGCGGACTTCAACTCCCGCCTTGTGCCGGAGTCCCAGAACGGAGGCGATCGTGTTCTCCTGCGCGCCACCCACGATCAACCGGGTGATGATGTGTGCGACGCGCATCCGGCGAGCTCATTTGCTTCCGGCTTTCAACTGCTTCAGCCGGTCGGCGACCTCCCGGGCCTCGTCGGTGTTCGTCCGGGCGAACTTCAAGTAGGCTTCGTAGTTCTGGATGGCGGCGGCGGTATCTTTGCGTCGGAAGGCGATTTCCCCCAGGCCATAGTAAGCGGCATACAGGCCTGGCATCTGGGCGGCGAGCGGTTGGTAATCGGCCTGCGCCGCGTCCAACCGATCGCTCTTCAGGTTGGCGATCGCCCGGTTGAGCAAAGCGGGCTGGTTGCCCGGCTCCAGTTTCAGCACCTTGTCCAGCGGTGGCAAGGCATTGCTGAACTGCTTGGTTTCGATGTAGAGCGCCCCCAGGGTCAGGAGTGCTCCCGCGTTGTCCGGTTCCTTCTTCAACGCGGTGCCCAGGGCGGCTGCGGCCTGGTCAAACGCCTTCTGCTTCATCGTGACGAAGGCCTTGTTGAGCAGGACCGGAACGCTATCCGGAGCCAGTTGCAGTTGCTGCTCGATCACCTTCAGGGCATCGTCCCACCGTTCTCCCTGGAGGCGGATCTGCAACTGGGTTTCGAGCAGAGCGTCTGACTGGGGATAGTGCTGGCGGCCGACAGCCAACAGGCGCTCAGCTTCCTCGGTCTGGCGCTGGGCGAACCGGGCCAGTGCTTCGAGGCGGATCAGTTCGATCTTGAGATCCACGCCCGCGGTCGGGAGCGCACTATGCACCTTGATCTCGTTGAGCGTCTCGAGGACATTGTCCGCCAAGCCCACGTTGAGGAACACGCTGGCCAGCCAGAAACGGGCCTCGAGGTTGTTCGGCTCGAGCTGGATCACCCGGCGGAACTGAAGGACGGCTTGGTGGAAGAGGCTCTGTTGGGCGAGCAACTGCCCCAGGCTGAAACAAAGGCCCGGCTCGTCCACCGGCCCGTTGACCGTCAGCATGGCATTCCACGAACGAAACTTGGGCCCAAACCGGTCTTCGACGGTCTTGCCGAGTTCGATTCGTTTGGAGGAGCCCCGGCGCAACAACGCGTTGAACGGCAGGTTGATCTCAGCCGCCACCAGATTGTCCGGATTCAACTTGGCGGCGCGTTCAAAGCACTGGCCGGCTTCCACCAAGCGCCCGTTTTTCTGGAGTTCCACACCCCAGAAGTTCAGCGCACGCGAGCACCATTGGCCCACCGCTCGCGCATCCGTAACCTCCCGGGCCGCCAACGGCACGAGACGCTCCAGTTGCGGCCAGAGGGATTCCCAGTATTCCTGATTTCGGCGAATCCACTCCTCGGGCAGCGGTGGCGGGATTATTTCGTTGGTGTTGTAGCTGGCCAAGCGGTACGCGAGTCCTTCGGGCCGAAGGTAGAGCGGCTCGAAGTAGTAGCCGAAACTGGGATGCAGGTAATAGACCGTGTTGCTCAATACCAAGCCGCTGATCTCGGCCATCAGCACCGGCGGATCAAGCCGGGCGGGAAGCGGGTCCCGCGGCGGCCAGAGCCCGGGCGAGGCGTGATGGAGCCGGCGTTGATAGACCGGGTAGGAAAGCAAAGCCGAGTTGACCAGCAAATGATTGGTGGAGGCCCGGGCCTGGTTGAGGTAGGTCTGCGCCAGGAACAGCAGACTGGGATGGTCACTGATGGCGATCGCCCCTTGCTTCGGCAGGCTGCGCACGATCCAATCGGCGAACGAGCGGAGCAGCAGACCGTTATTCACCCGCATGTTGGGCAGGTTCCGGTACGCCAACGCGGTCGGCGCTGCGACCACGATCGCCCACACCAGCGCCAACACGGCCCCGTTCACCAACTGCGTCGTGCCCGAATCGTGACGTCCGCTGCGCGACTCGTGCGGGCCGAAGACGAGGAGGAAGTAACCGACGAAATACCCCAGGCAAAGCGCCCCCACGTAATAAAAGGTCAGGAACGGCACGCCCACCAGGGCCTCGCCCGCCCGCTGCAGCAACTGGTCCATCAGGTGCCGCGCGCTCCCCGGCAGGTCGAAGGCTACCCACACGCCCGCCACCAGGAACAAGCCATGCATCAGCTTGAACCCGACGCTCGTCAGCAGGTTGCCCACCGCGCTGGTATCGCCGACCGTGGAGGGCCAGCGAATGCCGATCAAGAACACGGGCAACAGCGAAGTGAAGCCCGCGAACATCACCAGGTAGCGGGGGATGGACAGCAAAGCTCTCTTTTGGCCTGCCAACTGCAGCCGCAGTGCCTGCCAGAAGCCCAGACTGGACCCCTCATCGAGCGAAACCAACAGCGGCAGCAGCAAGTACAGGCTCAACCCCGCGACGCCGAAGCCGAGCATGCGCCCGATGAAGTTCCAGGCAAAGAAGCCCCGCCCCTTGATCCAGACCAGCGCGACCAGAAAGGCCGGGAAGCAGGCGACCATTGCGTAGTTGTTCGTCGTGGCCAAACCGTACACCAGCGCCATGCGCGTCAGCCAGCTTTCCCGCTCATCCAGGCGATACTCCAGCAGGCACCGGATCGCATAGGCAAACAGCAGCAGGTCCAGCATCTCCCCGCTCGCCGATGTGGCGTGTTCCCAGAACGTCAACTGGAGCCCGCAAATCAGGGCGGCAAACAGCGGGGCGATCCAGGCCACGGGGATGCTGAGCAGGCCGAATTCGCTCCGCTCGCGGTGCCTCTGTTCCCGAGTGCGATCCTGGGGCAGGAGCGCGATGGACCGGGCCAGGAGACCCAAGGTCAGCGCCGCGCATACGGCCGCCAAACCGTTCAGACCGATGATCTGTGCCCCCGGCGACAGCCAGCGGAAAGGATACGTGATCAGGAAATGCAGCGGCCGGTCCAGCGGCGGCATGATGTCCGGCGTGGTCAGGCTGCCGACCGTCGCCAGGCTGGCCAAGGACACCCAGCGGTTCAGGGTCAGGAGATAGACCAGCAGCGCACCGGCGGCCACCAACCACGGTAGGCGCGACTGAACAAAACTGGGACGGTCTCGTTCTTCCATAGCTTGATCAGGGCTCAGTTGAAACCAAGCGTCGCCACTTGGCAAGGCTCGTTTCAGGCTCGTTTCAGTGCTTACGGCGCTCTTGCAGCCCGCAGGTCGGCCACGCATTCCACGTGTTGGGTCTGGGGAAACATGTCCAACGGCACCACCCGCACCAACTCATAGACCCCGTCGGCACAAAGGATGTTCAAGTCGCGCGCCAACGTCGCCGGGTGGCAGGAGACATAGAGGATCTGCGCCGGGCCGGCCTCCCGCACCCGGCGCAGGCTGGGGGCCGGACAGCCTTTGCGGGGCGGATCGAGGATCAACGCCGTGGCGGCGGCGGTGAATCGCTGCAAGAGTCCAGGGAGTTCGTCTTCGACGCGGCCGGCGACGAATTCGCCGTTCAGGCGCCCTCGCCGGGCGGCATTACGCCGGGCCGCCCGGATGGCCATCGCGTCCAACTCGACGCCCACGAAGGATTCGACTGAGTCCGCCAGCTCGACACTGATGAAGCCGACTCCGCAGTACGCGTCCACGAGGTGCCGCACACCGCGGTCGCGCAGGCTCTCGCGCACGGCTTCGACCAACCGGGGTGCCAGGAAGAAGTTGTTTTGAAAGAAGGAGTCGCGCGGCACCTCCCAATCCTCCGGCGCCACCCGCAACACCACCTTCAGCCCGCCCTTTGGCGGCGGGTGGGCGCGCACCTCGCGGAGTTGCTCGTTGAGCACTGGCTCCGCGATGCGGCATTCCTCGATGTCCACCACCAATCGGTTGTCATGGCGGATGAATCCCACGTTCAGCCCCTGCTTGAACTTGTCCCACTGGCTGCGCACCATGATGCGGTTCCGGTAGCCGTAGGGCTGCGGGCAGGGCACCACGGGATCCACGACCGCGGCAGAGAACCGCCCCACGCGTTCCAGCACGTCCGCAATCTGTTTGCGCTTCAACGCCAATTGCGCCGGGTAGGCCAGGTGCTGATACTGGCAACCCCCGCACTCACCAAAATAGCGACAAGCCGGCGCCACGCGCTCGGCGGAGGCTTTCCGCACCTGCACCAGCCGCGCCCGAGCGAAGCTCCGCTTCACCTCGGTGATCTCGCCCTCCACTTCCTCGCCGACCAGCACAAAAGGCACGAACACCACGAAATCGTTCCAGCGCGCCACGCCCTCGCCGCCGAATGCGATGTCGGAAACGGTTAGCGTGATTCGTGCCCCGACGATGAGGCCGGGCGGTTGGCTGGATTTGACAGGCATACGGCTCGCCCAAGACGTAGCAGAACGGCCGGGATTCACCAAGCGGGAATCGGCCTTCCGAGCGCCAGGGGCAGGTTGGCAAACAGGCTCCCGTTTACGCAGACGTGTCCCGTGAAAGCCATGTCCCGTGAAAGCCATTCGACAGCCGTCCCCTTTTGGCCTAGCCTTCGCGCCGTGAACATTCTCTTCATCGGAGACGTCGTGGGCGAGCCCGGCCGCCGCGCGGTGCGGCTGTTGGTGCCGGAGTTGCGCCAACGGCATAGCGTGGACCTGGTCATCGCCAACGGCGAGAACGCCGCCGGAGGCTCCGGTATCACGCCCAAGACGGCGGACGAACTCTTCGCCGCCGGCGTGGACATCCTCACCAGCGGCGATCATCTTTGGGACCAGAAGGAAGTCACCGCGCTCCTGGAGAAGGAGAAACGATTCGTCCGCCCGCTCAACTACCCGCCCGGCACTCCGGGTCAGGGCAGCGCCCTCGTTTTGTTGCAGGGTAAGCCGCCGGTGGCTGTCCTCAACCTGCAGGGCCGCACCTTCATGGCACCGCTGGACAGTCCTTTCCTGGCGGCGCGACATGAGGTGCAGCGCCTCCGCCAGGCGACCCCGGTGATCTTCGTCGATGTCCACGCCGAGGCGACCTCGGAGAAGATCGCCCTGGCCCGGATGCTCGACGGCCTCGTGAGCGCGGTGGTCGGCACCCACACGCATGTGCAGACCGCGGACGAGCAGATCTTCCCTGGCGGCACGGCCTATCTTACCGACGCGGGATTCACCGGCCCGCACGAGAGCGTGCTCGGCCGGGAGGTCGAGCCCGTGCTCCGGCGCTTCCTGACCTGCCAGCCGCAACGCTTCGAGGTGGCGAGCGGACGCGTCCTGCTCCAAGGCGCGGTCATCAAGATCGACGACCGCACCGGCAAGGCTTTGAGCATTCGGCGGGTGTCGGAGGCGGTTCCACCGTAAAGCGTGAAGGCGACCGCGCCCCATTGCTAGCCCGTGCCGAACGACGTATAAACCAGCCATGAGCACGCGAGAGTTGATCGAGAAAGAGCTCGCCGTATTGCCGGAATCCTTGCAGCGCGAGGCTTATGACTTCGCCCGGTTTCTGCGGCACCAGGCCGAAGACGAATCCTTCAACGGCATGGTGTTGAGTGAATCGGTCCTCGCAAAGGATTGGACCACGCCTGAGGAGGATGCCGCATGGGCAAGCCTGTAGTCGGCGAAGTGGTTGTCCTGCCGTTCCCCCAGACCAACCTGCAGTCGGGCAAACGCCGACCGGCAAAGCTCCAGGAGGTGCGTGGAGCAATTCGGAGGCTCTTCGAGTGAACGGTTTCCCGCCCCAACGCTGTGGACTGGTGAAGAACCGCGTCCTCCTCCACGGCGCAGTGATCGAGATCGACGACGCCATCGGCAAGGCCCGGAGCATCCGGCGAGTGTCGGAACCGATGAGTCCCGAACACTGATTCCTTGGGATATGCAGCCGACGAAAGCACAGATCTTCCTGAGCTGTGGTCAAAGTGACCGATGGGAGGAACGCTCGATCGCTGAGGCAATCAAGAAGCGGATCAACGAGAGTGATATTGGATTCGAATGCTGGGCAGCGTGTGAGGAGCAGAATCTGGATTCCCTTCGAGATGTGCTGTTCAAACCGTTGGAGGAAGCAGACTATTTCATCTTCGTTGACTTCAAGCGGGAGGAGCTGAAGGACGCAACGGCCAAGAATGGCAACCCCATCCACCGCGGGTCCTTGTTCGCGAACCAAGAACTCGCTGTGGCCTCCTACATCGGCCTGGCTGACCGCGTCCTGTTGCTCCAGGAAGAAGGCGTGGAAGAACGCGGCGGTGTGCTGAGTGCAGTCCTGGCCAACTTGAAGGAGCAGAGAGAGACATTCCAAAGTTGCGACCGAGCGGGTCTGCCGGAACGCATCTACCGCGTAATCGAGGCGAGGCTTCGCGACTCGAGCGAGGACAGGGAATGGACGAGCCAAACACGCAACGCGCTCTGCCTAAGCAGTTATGCAGAAACGAAGCCTCAGGACAACGCACAGCCCTTTCACATCAAGGTGGAGAACCTTCACCATCGAAAAGACGCGCGCGGTTGCTTCGCATACCTTGATAAAGTGGTGAATCTCGCCACCGACGAACTGATCAGTCAGAAGTGGCAGACTGTTGAGTTCAAGTGGGCAAACACTAATTTGGCCGCTGTCAGAATCGCTCCCAAAGCATACCGATTGTTCGATGCGTTCTGGCTCACCCATAGCAATGGCTTGGTAACCGGGATGGAGTTCTTCCACCTGCAGACTGCCCCCTCGGCCACCGATTACTTCCCCCACAAACTCCCCCCCGGGCGATACCGCCTTACCTACTCGGTGGTCAGCGAGAATTTCAAAGCGATGCGAAAGAGTTTCGACTTCGAGTTCGAGTCTAGGGGACCGATCGACGGCGCACTAGATCGCTGGCGGGGCGCCAATGGGTAAGCAATCCAAATCCCAATGGGACTTCGGCGAGCTGTTTCCGCCGGGCGCAACGCGACGCGTGCTGACGGTCAGCGAGCTGACCACCCAGGTCAAGCGCCTCCTCGAACGCGAGGTGGGCCAGGTCTGGGTGACCGGTGAGATCACGAACTTCCGCGCGCAGAGCTCGGGGCACCTCTATTTCACCCTCAAGGACGCCGGGGCTCAGTTGAGCTGCGTGCTGTTCCGGGGCGCGCCGGTCACCGGGCGCGAGTTGCTCGAGGACGGCCTGAAGGTGATCGCCCAAGGCGAACTAACGGTCTATGAGCCGCGGGGCCAGTATCAACTCATCGTGCGCCAGCTCGAATTGCAGGGCGTCGGTGCGCTCCAACTCGCGTTCGAGAGACTCAAACGGAAGCTCGCGGCGGAGGGTCTCTTTACGCCAGAGCGCAAGCGGCCGCTGCCCAAGTACCCGCGACGGGTCGGCCTGGTAACCTCGCCCAGCGGCGCCGCCCTCCGCGACGTGCTGCACGTCATCCAACGCCGCAATCCCGCGCTCGAGGTCATTCTGGCGCCCTGCCGGGTGCAGGGCGAGGGTGCTGCCTTAGAGATAGCCGCCGCCATTGGGCTCTTGAATGAGTTCAACGGTTCCGCATTCCACGTTCCGCGCTCTCCGCTCGACCTGATCCTCGTCACCCGCGGCGGGGGCAGCCTGGAGGACCTCTGGGCTTTCAATGAAGAAGCCGTGGCCCGTGCCATCTTCGAGTCGGCCATCCCGGTCGTGTCCGCCGTCGGCCACGAGATTGATTTCACGATCAGCGATTTCGTGGCGGACGTGCGGGCCGCCACGCCCAGCGCTGCCGCCGAACTCATCACCGAAGGGGTGTTCTCCCGCCGCGAGTTCGTCACGGAAGCGGCCGGCTGGCTTTCGCGCCACGTCCGTCAGCAGGTGGAAGACCGGCGCGCGGACCTCGAGCAGCGGACGCGGCGCCTGGTCCGCCTGCACCCACGCCGCCAGCTCAATGACCGGTTTCAGCGATTGGACGATCTGCGCGCCGGCTTGCTGCGAAGCGTAAGACAGGGCTGGCGCGATGGCGAGGCCGCCTGGCGGCAGGCGCATCAACGCCTGTTGAGTGTGCGGCCCGCTCAACTTCTGACCCAACGCCGGCACGCGCTGCGCGAGGGGAATCGCCGGCTGCGCGAGCAGGCCCGCCACGCCCTGCAGCAAGTCGGCAACCGCCTGGCTCAGGCCGACGCCCGCCTGCGCCTCCTGTCACCCGCCAGCGTGCTGGAGCGCGGTTACTCGATCACCCGCGAGGTCGCCACGGGACGGGTCGTGCGCGAAGCCGCCACGGTTCACGCCGGCGTGCGACTCCGGACCCAGCTTGCGCGGGGCGAAATCGATAGCGTCGTTGCGCCGGCCCGCGGACCCACGGAAGCGAACCGCCGCGCTCCTAAAGACCCGCCCTCCGCATGAATCCGAGTTCTCCACCTTCTGCCGACCCCGTTGGCCGCCAACGCATGGACGCGGACATCGTCTGCGTCGGCTTCGGGCCGGCGACGGCCGGCTTCCTCACCACGCTCTCGAAGCAGCTTGTCAACGCCGACGGCACACCGGCCGTCGAGAGCCCCACCCAGCCTGGCCTGCCGCCGCAGGTGCTCTGCTACGAACGCGCGGACGATATCGGCTTCGGCGTGTCGGGCGTCGTGACACGCGGCCGGGCCTTGCGCGCCAGCCTTCCGGACCTCGACCCCGCCCAGATTCCGATGGCGGCTCCGGTCGGCGAGGAGAAAGTGCTCTATCTGCTCGATCCGGTTGGCGCCAGCCGGCGATCGCGCACGCTTCGTCTCGCCGATTCGCTCATTCGCGCGACGCAATGGGCCCTGCCTTTCGAGCACGACGCGGTCGAGCTGCCGTGGACCCCGGCGTTTCTCCACAAGCACGGCGGCCTGGTGCTCTCGCTGGGGCAGTTCATGCAATGGGTCGGCGCGCACGTGCAAAGCACCGGCACCGTGCAGATCTGGCCCGGCACTCCCGTGGCTCAGGCGCTCTTGGAAGAGAACCAGGTCGTCGGCGTCCGTTTGTTGGACCAGGGTGTGGACAAAGCCGGCCAGCCCGGCGACGGCTTCATGCCGGGCATGGACATCCGCGCCGCGCTCACGGTCGTGGGTGACGGCCCGGTGGGACCGATCGGCCAGCAACTCGACGCTCACTTCGGCCTGCCCGAGCGCCATCACCTCCGCGACTGGGCCATCGGCATGAAGTTCGTCGTGGATCTGCCCGAAGGCACGCCGCTCAAGCCGGGCACCGTCCTGCACACGTTCGGATTTCCCGAACCGGAGCTCTTCGGCTTCGTGTACGTGCATCCGGACCGGGTGGCCTCGCTCGGCCTGTTCGTGCCGTCCTGGTTCGACAGCCCGACGCGCACGGCCTACCGCTACTTGCAGCATTGGATGCTGCACCCGTATCTCTGGCGCTACCTCCGGGGCGCCAAGCTCCGTTCCTGGGGCGCGAAGACGCTCGGTGAATCCGGCCGCCGCGGCGAACCCCACCTCGCCGGCAACGGCTTCGCGCGCATCGGCGAAGGGAGCGGCAGCACCAACGTTCTGACCGGCTCCGGCGTGGACGAGGCCTGGGCCACCGGCGTTCAACTGGCCGAGGCCGTGTTCGAGTTGCTGAAGGCGAAGAAGCCCTTCACCCAGCAGAACCTCGACGAGACCTACGTCCGCCGCCGCCGCGAGAGCTGGGTGGAGGAAGAAGGCCGGGTGGCCGAGAAATCGCGCGATGGCTTTCAACGCGGCATCGTCAACGGAATGCTGGGCATGGTGTGGGCGAGCCTGACGAAAGGGAAGTTCTCCCTCTTCAAAGGCCCGGTGCCGCCACATGCCCGCCTCAAGACCCTCGAGGACTATTTCCGCAACCGCATCCCGCCGGCGGAACTGGCGCAACTCCGCAAGGAGTGCGCGATCAAGGGGGTCTCGCTCCACGGCGCGCTGATGCACCGCTGCGGGTGGCCGGCCATCCCCTACGACGGCCAGCTCCTGGTGTCGCATCAGGACGCGCTCCTGCTGGGCGGCAAGGTGCAGGCCCCGCCGGGTTACGCCGACCACGTGGTGTTCGTGTACCCCCACCTGTGCGAGCAGTGCGGCACGAAGATTTGCATCGAGGCCTGTTCTGGCCAAGCCATCGCGCCGGGCGAAAAGGGGGTGCCGGCATTCGACCGCGAGAAATGCGTCCACTGCGGCGCGTGCCTGTGGAATTGCGCGCAACCTGTCCCCGGGAACCCGGACAAGATGAACATCGCCTTCCGCGCCGGCACCGGCGGCCTGCACTCGGTGGAGAACTGAGGTCGGGCTGCTGCAGACTCCTCCCGACCGTCGGCTCATCCCGGTGGATGGCGGTTAGTCGCGCCGACACCTTCCTCCTCGTCCTCGTCGTGTTCATCGTCCTCGGAACAGCGTGCCCGGAATCGAGGACGACGAACACGACGAGGACGAGCCGCTACTGATCCGTGACGTCTGGTGTCCGTTTTGCCTGTCCGCTTTGCCTTGACTCCCCGGCGCGGCAAAACTATCCGTTGACCATGAACACGCGACCTCCCTCCCCCACTTTCAAACCCAACACCCCCCCGCCCACCACCCGGCGCGAGTTTCTCAAGACCACCGGCGCCGCGACGGCCGGGGGCATTCTCGCTGCGCACCTGAGCTTCCCCGAGGCCGCGCGTGCGGCGGACAATGCGCCGCTGCGGGTCGGCCTCATTGGCTGCGGCGGCCGAGGTACCGGCGCCGCTGGCCAGGCGCTCAAGGCCGACCCGAACGCCGTGCTCACCGCGATGGGCGACGCGTTCCCGGAGCAGATCAAGAGCAGTCTCGCGACGCTCAAGCAGGAGGCGCCGAACCGGGTGCAGGTCCCGCCGGAGAAACAGTTTGCGGGGCTCGACGCGTATCAGAAGGTAATCGATGGCGGCGTGGACGTGGTGCTGCTTTGCTCGCCGCCGGGGTTCCGTCCCGTACACGTGAAAGCCGCGGTGACCGCCGGCAAACACATCTTCTGCGAGAAACCGGTCGCCACGGACGCGCCGGGCATCCGCACCGTGCTCGAGTGCGTGGAGGCGGCCAAGCAGAAGAAACTCTCGTGGGTCGCCGGGTTCTGCTGGCGCTATGACTATCCCCGGCGCGAGTTCTTCAAGCGCGTTCACGACGGCCAGCTCGGCGAGCTGCGGGCGATCTATGGCACCTATTACACCGGGCCGGTGAAACCGATGCCTCCAGCCAGCGAACGCAAGGCCGGCATGACCGACCTCGAGTGGCAGCTCCGGAATTGGTACAACTTCACCTGGATCTGCGGCGACAGCCTGGTCGAGCAGGCCGTCCACAGCGTGGACAAGATGGCGTGGGCGATGAAGGACGAGATGCCGATCAAGGCGGTGGCGGTGGGCGGCCGGCAGATCCCGGCACACGGGGGCAACATCTTCGACCACTTCGAGGTGAACTACGAATACCAGAACGGCGCCCGCGGCTTCCTGGCCTGCCGGCAACAGAGCGGATGTCACAGCGAGAACAACGACTACCTGATGGGCGAGAAGGGACTCGGTCAGATCCGCAGCGGTCGGATCGAAATCAAAGCCGGCGGCACGAACTGGCGCTACTCCGGCCCAACGAACGACATGTACCAGACCGAACACAACGAGTTCTTTGCCTCCATCCGCAAGGGGCAGCCGATCAACGACGGCCGCTGGATGACGAACAGTTGCCTCATGGCCATCATGGGCCGCATGGCCGCCTACACCGGACAGGAGATCACCTGGGAGCAGGCGCTGGAGTCGAAGGAACAGCTCGTGCCGGACAACTTGAAGTGGGATATGAAGCTGGACGCGCCTCCACTGGCCAAACCCGGCGTCAGCAAGTTTGTCTGAACCAGGTCGAGAAGGGAACGCCCGGCGCCTCTCTGGCCGCACTCCCCTGCCGACACCAACTCAACCCCGATCCTGCTTATGTTGAATCGACGCGAATTCCTCCGCACCACGGGCACCGCCCTCGCCGCTACCTCGCTCGGCGCCTCTTCCCTTTCTGTCGCCGCCGCCGAGAAACGAAAACTCAAAAAGGCCATCATGATCGGCACCGTGGGCATCAAAGCCCCGGTGCTGGAGCTGTTCCAGGCGATCAAGGCCGCGGGCTTTGACGGCGTCGAGGCCAACAGCCACATGAAACAGGACGAAGTGCTCAAGGCGCGGGACGAAACCGGCCTCGAGATTCCCAGCGTCTGCTGCAGCACGCATTGGGACAAGCCGGTGTCCGATCCCGACGCCGCCGTCCGCGCCGCCGGCCTCGAAGGGCTCAAGCAGTCCCTGCGCGACGCCAAACGCTACGGCGCCAGCTCGGTGCTTTTTGTGCCGGCGGTGGTGAAAAAGGAAGTGTCCTACGCCGACGCCTACCGGCGGTCGCAGGAGGAAATCCGCAAGGCGCTGCCGCTGGCTGAGGAACTCGGCGTAAGGATCGCCATCGAGAACGTCTGGAATCAGTTCCTCCTCAGCCCGCTCGAAGCCGCGCGCTACGTGGACGAGTTCAACAGCCCGTGGGTCGGCTGGCACTTCGACGTCGGCAACATTCTCAAGTTCGGATTCCCCGAGCAATGGATCCGCATCCTGAACAAACGCATCCTTAAGATCCACCTCAAGGAGTACAGCGCCAAGCGGGGCTTCGATGTCGAGTTCCTCAAGGGCGACGATGACTGGCCGGCGGTGATGAAGGCGCTCGACGAAATCGGCTACACCGGCTGGGCCATCGCCGAACAGGGCGGCGCCAACAGCCTAGACGGCCTCAAAAAACTCGCCGGCGAGATTGACCGCATTCTGGGGAGCTGAACCGTATCCACGCAGCAGAAGGGCCCGCCAAACACGCGAAAACAGAAGTAGGAACGCTTCCTGAGTCCTCCCCAGGTCGTCACCCGTTGGTGAATGGACTGCCGCCGCTGGAGACTTGGTTTTCTCCAGCCTTTTAGCGTTATTTAGCGTGGTTGGCGGGCTCCACTCCGGTTTCTCTGTCTAGTCCGTCCGGGTTGCATCGCCTGGCTTCGCCCGCCATTTCAAGCCGGGCGTCTTCCCGTCACTGATCGCCCTCCAGTATTCCTCCTTCACGGCCTCGTAAATGCCGAACAACCCGCGCGCATCGCGATCGCGGTCCACGCTGATCCAGCAATCCGGCGCGGCCGGTTTGGGTGCGGCCAGGAAGCGTGAGCCTTCGGTCCGGATCACCTTCGTCAGTTCGCGGTCGGTGCCGTCGGGATTGAGGATGCCATAGTCGCTCTGCTCGTTGAGCCGGTAGCCGCCTGGATACCACCAGAAGAACACGCCGTCCGCGCCCGACTCGCACAGCATCCGGTAGAAATCGGCGCAGTAGCGCGCGGCGAAAGCCAGCTTGCCTGGCTGCGGCGCCATGCGGCTCTGGTCCCACACGCTGAATCCCATCTCCGCCCACATCACCGGTCTGGCCGGATCGCACAGCCGCGCATAGGCCGCCGTGAAGTGACCGGGCTTGACCTTCTCCCAGTCGCCGATCCGCCCGTAGGCCTCCGGTTCCCAGAGATCGACCGCTTCCGACAGACCGTAGAAGTCGTAGGGCAATAGGCGTTCGGCGTTGAAGGTGGGATCGCCGGCGAACTGCATCCGGAAGCTGACCGGATGAACGGCGTCGATCGTCTTTACCAGTCGCCGGGCTTCGGCGTAACGCTCCCCCAGCAGGTCGTCCAGGAACAGGCGATAGTCCGCCACGCACTTCCGCCAAGGGCCGTCCTGCGTGAGCCATTTCATCGGCGGCGTGACCAGTGGGCGATTGGCGATGGATGCTTGGCTATTAGCTATTGGCGATTGGCTATTCGCGTCCCCATGCCGCCTCGGCATTCGTCACCGAGCCATATCGTTTCAGCACCCACGCGCTCCAGTCGGCCGTGTAGTGTTTCCGCTGGTATGCCTCGTCGTAATGGCTCGGTTCCCAGGCCAGGTCGTAGGCAAACACGGTCGTGTTGCTGGCCAACCGGTAGTGCTCGATCAACGCCTTCATCTCCTGCCAGCGGAAATCCATCGGTGTGCCCGGCCGGAGCGAAAGGTTTACCCGCAGCCCCAGGTCCTCGCAGCGACGCAGGAAATCGAACAGGTGCCCGGCGTCGAGGGACTGATGGTAGATGAAGGCGCTGACGGCGTTCAGCCCGGCCTTCTTGATCCGCTCGAGATCGCGCTGGATCACGGATGGATCATAGGCCCCGCGGCCCAGCCAGTGCTCGAACCAGTTGCCGTTGGCCAGGCCGATTCCCGTGGATGGCAGGTAGTTCACCCCATGCGCTTTCCAGGGTTTGCCGTCCAGGCGGAACCCGCCGTCCCGCACCTCGATCGGGGGCGGCTTCTCAACCAGGTTCCAGACTTCTACGGGCGCTTGAAGCGCATCTATGACCTGTTTTCCGGACATCAGAACGACACCGATCTGCCGCTCTCGACCCTGGTACATCGGGATCGCGAACTCGGCGGTCATCCCCTCACGAAGGCTTCCCGCAAACTCGAAGGCCATTCCCTCCCAACCGGGAGAATCCGGTGTGACGTCAATCATCCACCCAGACAGGTCATCGATCACATCCTGACCGAACTGGACGACTCGCGCGCCCGCCCGAACGTCGTGCAGGATGGACGCCGTGGGTGCAGGAGGGATGCGCTCCAGCGGTTGCTCAACCGGATCGGTGAACCGTTCAGGACCCGCTTCAACAAAGAACACGCCTCTTCGCATCCGTTCCAACACCTGCCGGAGCGCAAGTCGAACGAGCGGTTGGCGATAGAACTCCGGCTCGCCCGGCGTAAACCCCGCCCACAGGCTGCCGCGGTACGGCGGCTTCACGTTGACCAGCAGGGCGCCGAGCGCGCCGCGATAGTCGTTGTCTGTCGGATCGTAGGCACCCAACAGCGGTTCCCAACGCCAGGGCCGGTCCTGGTTGAAGCCGATCCCGCGCGGCCGCGGCTGCATCGCCAGCAACGGCCAGTTCGCCTCGAACTGGAGCTTGGCGGCATTCGTCCGTGCTTCCCATGCTTCAAGTCCAGCCTTCTCGTGGCTCCGGCGTACCACGGCGCCCGTCGTCACCGGGTAGAACTGGTAGCCTGGGCAGAGCGATTCCAGTCGCGGCGGCTCGAAACCGGCCGGCGGCGCTTCGTCACCGAACAGATTGGGCGCGGTGCCGAGGTCGTCGAACCAATACTCCTGGCGCGGACTCTCAATCGCCGTGTGTGAGAACGCCATGCCCACAGTGAACCGGACTGCGTTGGTGACGTTCAAGCGATCGCCCGCGCCACGCCGATGGGCGGGAGGCAGCCACGCCTTGAACGCCTCGGGCGTCAGGGCGGAGGTCCTCCATTCCGGTGCCAAGTCCACGACCGCGATCCAGCGCGAGCCGTCGCGCTCCGTCCACTCCAGCGAAAGCTGCCGCGTGGCGCCGTCGCCCTTCGCTCGGAAGCACGTCAGCGTGTGGCCGGGTGGGAAGGGCTGCGCCAACGGCGGGCTTTGAAAGGTCTCCCAACCCGTGACCCGCTCGAGCACGACGTGCAGCGCCCGCCCGCGATCCGCGACCTCCAACGAGTGTCGGACCGGGTTCGACCCGTTGTCCGAGGCCCGGCTCCAGCGCGTCAGGTCGGCCGCGTCGAAGTCCTCGATCAGACGCTGGGGCTTCTGGGTGGAGAGAACGCGATCGTACTCGGCGCGCGAAATCCAACGACCTTGAATGCGGAAGGTTGGGAAGTCCCACATCGGCAGCCCGAGCGCCAGCAGATCACCGCCGGCGCGCAGGTGGCGGTCGATGGCCGTCACCGAATCGGCGGGGAGGGACCGCGCTTTCGGGAGAACGAGCAGGTCGCACTCCCCAGCGGCGAACTGGGCGGCGTTGGTCAGTGCTGCAGCGTCGATGAAACCGACCTCGTAGCCCGCTTCGCGCACCCACGCCGCGACTTCACGGGCGAACCCCGCATCGCCCCCCGCCGCGTCATCCTCGAGGATCGCCGCTCGATCCTTGCGCCCGGAGGGCTCTGCGCCGGTCACGTGGCCCGGCGCCACCAGAGCTGAGAGCACCACCGCAGCACAGCAGATGCGCCTGATCATGGACAGGCACGATGTTTGTTCCAACATCCACCGGGGCCCTGAACCGCATCCACCGGGAGCGCCGGCATCCTTGCCGGCGACTTCTG
>Ga0315274_10006087_pt1 | contig 17601 bp, 10 predicted proteins | sample YL17G02_20_MG_FD_203700 | JGI IMG/M metagenome (GOLD analysis project Ga0315274, IMG submission 203700) | Sediment microbial communities from Yellowstone Lake, YNP, Wyoming, USA - YL17G02_20 | ecosystem: Environmental > Aquatic > Freshwater > Lake > Sediment | place: USA: Wyoming | collected...
CAACAGATCAATGGGCATAAGGTCGGGAACCTCTTCGACACTGTAGCCAAACTTCCTGGCGAAGTCCATTATGCAGGCCCTCGTTATGCCCTGAAGACAGTATTCGCCCACCGGCGTAAGAACCCGTACGTTGGAGGGCTTCGTGCGATAACCGTTCTCTTTGATCACACAGAACACGTTATCGACGGTGGCCTCCGCGATGTTTCCGTCTGCGGTCAACATCAGACATTCAAGTAATTCCAGATTACGTGTGCCCTCTATGAGTCCAAGCACGTTGTTAAGATAGTTGTTGCTCTTGATCCTCGGATCAAGGATTGTGACTCCGGGTCTTCTAATCCTCTTAGAAACTCCGAGCTCAATCCCCACGTCATAGGCCTCCTTCGGATAGAGCTTTATTGTCGATACAATCGCGAATACTGTGGCGCCGACGCACTTCTTTGGGTTGAGACCCAGGTCGCCTATGCCTCGAGTCACAATGAGCCTGATGTATCCGCTTTCGTTCTTCTTGAGACCGACAGCCTGAATTGTTCTAATGATCTGCCAGCTCAGCTCTTCCTTTGAATATGGAATCTCGATCTTCAGACCCGCAGCGGAATTCCAGAATCTATCCATGTGTTCTCGATAAAGAAAGACCATTCCGTTCCTGATGAGAATACCCTCGAAACATGCGTCGCCATAGAGAGCTGAGTGGTCGAGAAAAGAAAGACCGACTTCGTCCAAGCCGAACGTGCCGTGGAGGCGAGTGAAAGGCTCCTTCGTTTTAACTCTCTCAGAGGCGAGAGAGTCCACAAATACCCTGGGCGTAATTCCCTTAACGACTGGCATGCTAACGAAGACTTTACCCTTTGCACCGACCTCTTCCAGAGCGTGAATGGCTGCGGTCACTTGTTTCTTCTCGGCCATGACTTACCTCCTCAAGGAGATGATGAATCGAGCCCGGGCGCGATTGATGCGCCCAAAGCTCACTGCAATCTGCCGTCCCAAGAGCCACGGTGGCGCCATTTCGACTTCAACATTCCGAGCCGAAACCAAGGAATTATATAAGGAAAATCGTGCTTTGAGAAGAGGTTTTTGGGAGTGTCACCGAACAATTGACAAACCACCACCATGTCGATATACTGCGCCGAGACATGAATCTCTCGGTGAGTCTGAGTGAGTGTTTTATTGAACACGTCGGACTTCCGTCGTGACGAAGAGGAACGATCCAGTGGGGAGGAGCAATGGATGCAAGACTTCTGAAGGCGGCAAGAACGGCCTTGGTAGAATGTATGGGAGTATCCAAGAAGGAGGTTCTTCTTGTCATAGTGGATGAGCCTCTGAGAAGAATAGGTTATGCCTTCTGGGAGGCCGGAAGAAGGCTCGGCCTCGAGTCGATACTCGCTGAAATCGTGGAGAGAGAAACGAGCGGAAGCGAGCCTCCTGACGCCATAGCGGAGCTCATGGCAAACGTGGATCTAGTCATGGCACCGACCAGCAAATCTCTCTCACACACAAATGCGAGACGCACTGCTTGTGACAAGGGAGTCCGCATAGCCACGCTTCCCGGCATAACGGCCGATTCGATGATAAGAACTCTCTCTGTTGACTACAAGGGTAAGATCAAGGGCCCTACCGTGAAGTTGGCAGGCCTACTCTCGAGCGCTTTAGAGGCGCGTGTTTTGACACCGGCGGGTACTGACATTACCATGTCGCTCAGAGGCAGGATCGGTCAAGCCGACACGGGAATAGCGCACCAAGATGGGGATTTCACGAATCTTCCTGCGGGAGAGGCTTACATAGCCCCCCTGGAAGGAACTGCCAACGGCAGGATAGTAGTGGACGGTTCTATGGCAGCCGTGGGTCTCATAAAGCGTCCCTTCACAATGCATGTAAAAGACGGCTACGTGACGAAGTTCGAAGGCGACAGGAAAGCTGACACGGTTCGCCAGATTGCGACCAAGGTGGGCAAATCCGGCTCCAACATTGCCGAACTCGGAATAGGTACAAATATCAAGGCTCACATCGTCGGGAACGTACTTGAGGACGAAAAAGCAATGGGCACTGTGCACATCGCGATCGGTGACAATCGCTCCATGGGAGGAAGGGTCTCCGTTCCTCTTCACCTTGACGCCGTCCTGCGCAGGCCCACGCTTTTCCTCGACGGAAAAGTGATAATGAAACATGGAAAGATGCTGAAATAGCCGCCGTAGCGCTGAAACGGTCGTGCTGCTTGTTTGCGAAAACATCACCCTGTCACAATATGGAATTTTCGGTAGTAACAAGAAATCTCTCCAAGGGCTACGACAAGTGGACTCTCGCCGTAGATTCTCTGAACGTCTGGATAAGGGCGGGCGAGATTTTCGGCCTCCTCGGACCAAACGGCGCAGGGAAAACGACCACCATAAGGATGCTCCTCGGGTTGATTAAGCCGACTTCGGGGCAAGCCTTCATCCACGGCGAGCAGATTGGAACTGGCAGACAGAAGATAAAGGCAAGGCTTGGGGTTTGCCCTCAGGAAACGGTGTTGTGGCCGGAATTGACAGTGTCCGAACATCTTCGTTTTTTAGGCAGGATGTACGACGTAGATTCGCGAACTCTCCGAACTAGCGCAGAGCGTCTGATAAAGGACCTCGGCCTGGAAGAAAAACGAGATCAGCAGGCCAGGAAACTTTCGGGAGGACTCAAGCGCAGACTCAACCTTGCCCTCGCCATCATCCACAACCCTGACGTGATACTACTCGACGAACCATCCGCTGGTCTTGATCCGCAATCAAGAGCGCTCCTCTGGGAGCGCATTACCGAGTTGTCCAAGGACAAGCAGAAAACCATAATCCTTACTACTCACTCCATGGAAGAAGCTGACCGATTGAGTGATCGCGTGGGAATTCTGGACCACGGCAAGATGCTCGTTCTGGACACGCCGGAGAATCTTAAGAAGAGCATCGGCGAAGGAGATGCTCTTGATATCGAGCTGGAGAGCCCTCCTTCGAACACGCTGGTCGCTTCAATAAAGCAGTCCACCGGTGTGAATGAGGTGACTGTCTACGAGAACACTCTTACGATTCGGGCTCTCAGCATAATGGACAAGTTTCCGAAGATAATCGAGATTTTTTCATCACACGGGGTGGCCCTTCGGACCACGAGACTTAGACCCAATACACTCGAGGACGTTTTTCTGAGGTTGACTGGAAGGTCATTGAGAGACGCATGAGAGTGCTATACATCGCATCGACAGTTGTAAAGAGGATGACGCGGGATTTCTTCACCCTCTTCTTTGCAATAATCTTCCCCGCCTTTTTCCTTTTTGTGTTCGCAATTGCCTTCGGAAAGAGCGGGCCCCTCAAGAATCAGAGACTTGACGTCGCCGTAATAAACAGAGATGAGGGAGTCGAGGTTAATTTTGGCGCAGGCCCTGACACACTTCGTTTGGGCGCCATACTTGTTGACGTTCTGGAATCCTTGTCGTACTCCCCTTCCTCCGACTGGATGCGACCCGATTCGTCGGCGATACCCCTCCTTAATGCCGACTCACTCGGCGTTCCGAAATCAACCCCCGGACCCACGCGGAGCACAGAAAACGCCGTTTTCAGCGTCATCGACACTCTGACGGAGGAAAGGGCAATCAAGAGGGCCTCGTCGGGTGATCTCGATGCCGTTCTCATAGTCCCTTCCGGCTTCTCAAGGGCCACCATGGCGATGGCAATGGGAAATGTGATGGAGAAGATGCTCTCCGGTGCGGTGGACAAATTCTCGAACGCCGACTCTGGAATCTTTACGCAAAAACCAGCTCCTTCAGACATCCAGAAAATGATCGACGACATCTCGAAGAAGATCGAAAAGAAACAGAAAGAAGTTGGCGTGTCCCTGAGTTCGGTTTCCCTTCCCTCGAGAAAGGCTCCTCCGGTGACTCTAATCCTTGCTGGAGACCCTTCGAGATTGAGTTTCTCAATGGCGTCCGTTGTTGTGAACAGCGTGCTCGAACAGTTTCTGAAAAAGGTCTCGGAAACAAGCCTCAAGAAGGCGATGGATTTTTCTCCGATCGAGATCACGCCTCCGGAGGAACTCATATCGCTCAAGAGTTCCAACATAGCCGTGGAGGGCAGGACCGTTTTCGACTACCAGGTCCCGGGTGTGATAGTGTTCGCTCTTTTGATGCTGGTATCGTTGGTGGCCATCAATTTCGCCTCGGACTCAACGTACGGCCACCTTGAAAGGCTAACACTCACAAGGATGAGCGTGTTCGACTACTTCCTGGGGAACATGCTACCGTGGGCTCTGCTCTCCATTGTACAACTGTTTCTTCTTTTCGGCGTAGGAAGGCTACTGGGATATCACAGTAAAGGGAACATCCTGAGTGCGATAGGAATCGTGACGTTGACGAGTCTTTCCTCAATCTCTTTGGCTCTGATCGTTGCCAGTCTCGCAAAGAACGAGAAGCAAGCTTCTGCAGTCTCCACGCTTATTGCCGTACCCGTCAGCTTCCTGAGCGGAGCTTTCTTTCCTATCGGTGACGTGATTATCGCGAAGAACGTGTTCGGAAGGCCCTTCGGAGTCATGGAACTCTCTCCGTGGACTCACGGAACGAAGGCACTCACTGGTGTGCTGACGTTCGGTAAGAGTGCTCACGAGGTACTTTGGCACTTGGCGTGGCAGGTCGCGCTCACTTTCGTTCTATTCTTGGTGGGCATCATTCTGTTCTCGAGACGCAAGCTGTCCACGTAGTGTTTTTAACAAGTATTTCTAGTAGCACTTCCTCGGGCACGTCTTGGAGCAATCCGCGCTGCGACCTTTCTTATTGCCAGCATCCTCTGTGGCCTTAGCTGAGCTCTTAACCTTTGCCTTTCCACCCGCATGCTCAGCCGGAGGCGTCGTCAGTTTAGCAGGAGACATCTTGAATTTCTCGGCCACGATTCTCCACTTTGCGCCCGTCGCACGGGCCGCGATGACATCGCGAAGCGGAGTACCGGACTGGGCGCAGACATTGACTGCAATCGCCATCTCATCAAAACCGTAGCCCTTCTCGTTAAGCAGTGTCAGAACTTCGCTGTCAGGGATTCCGTAATAGCCAGCGAGCCGCTGTGCGAGCAGATACCTCTTGAAGAGCGAATCCTTGCCCTTTGCTTTTCCCATCGCGGCAGGATGAATCCCGAGCCGCTGGGCAATTGCACCCCATCCCAGACCGTTGCGCCTGAGCACTGCGATCTCCGATGGGTCCTTCTTTGAAGCTTTGGCCATCTCAAGCATCAGAGCGATCTCATCGAAATCGTAACGCCTGTCGTAGAGTGAATTGACAAAGTCGATAGTAACTTGATAGGAGCCAGCGATCACTTCGGCCCAGATCGTATTTACATTTCCCCTGTCGATAGGAGAAAGCTTCAGATTCGAGGGTCTCTTCGGGGTGTCCGCACTCAAGGACCAGTCAATCACGCCTACACAGACGTTGGGCAAAACCACGAGAAACGCCAACGAAAGGGAGAACAGCAACACGATCGAAAACAGGAACCTGGGCGCACGTTGGACAATTCCGGTTCGACGAACGCCCTTCCCGCGCCGCATACCTATAGCTGTGATTGCAGTGTTTCTCACGTCGCACACCTCCGTGGTTTTCCTAAGACGCAAAACAAATCCTCAACGCAGAGCGGATACACAAACGCTTACTATATGATTCTATCAAGTATAAAACCGACTGCAACCAATATTCCAGTCAGGGCGTGGATCAGAATTGTAGCGGCGTTGGCCGGAGCTAGTTTCTTTGAATCGGAATAGTGGAGAACGGCCACGCTCATGGCTTTCATGGCCAGAGGAAGAGTAACGAGACCCAGGAGGCAGTATGGAGAAATGGCGCGTGCGATCACTGAAATCAGGATAGAAAGGTAGGCGGCAAGCGTCAATACGAGATAGCCCCAAACCGCTCTTTCCTTTCCCAGCCTCGCAACCATATGATTCTTACCCACCGCCTTGTCTGCGGCAAGATCGGGAAACTCGTTTATGTAGAGGACATCCGCTATGAGTATCGCTACGGGCAGGGAAGCGAAAAAGGCGCCCCGAGAGAGTTGATGCACTTGAACGTAGTATGAGCCAAGAGTCATGAGAATCCCGAAGTTTACTCCAACCACAAGCTCCCCTATTCCTCTCGCCGCTATATTTACAGGAGGAGCGGTGTAGAAGAAGCCGCAGAGGGCGCCTATTACGCCGAGGACAAGAATCGCGAGCCCTCTTGTCACCGCAAGGTAGATTCCAATCAAACCACCGGCGGCAAAAAGAACGATGGCTTCCGTAAGAACCGTTCTCGGACTGAGGAGTCCCTTTTGAATGAGGCGGCTTCCCCCCGTGAAAGGTCGCACGAATTCCACGTTTATTTCGTCATTGCCACTTTTGTGATCGAAATAGTCGTTCGCTACGTTCGTACCTGTGTGAAGGCACACGCCGGCGATCAGAGTGAGCAGAAAGGGAAAGAACTCAAAGCGGCCGGTGTGCGACCAGGCGACGGCGGCACCAAGGACTATTGGCACAACCGAAGCCGTAAGAAAGGGAGCTCTCAATTCTTCCAGGAGTAAAAGGAGTTTCTTCATGTCAATCCTCTGATCGAAACGCCAACCGTTGAACGCGTCTGATGTGCCGGACGTATCAGTGCCACGAGACGCATCTGGTGTATCAAACGTACAGGGTTTATTGGAGGCAAACTTTCCTACAAAAAACGGGGCCGGGAAGGGTAACCTTCAGAAACGGCGACGATGGAGGTCGAACGGGAGCCTCGCCTGCGTTCCCTTACCGCAGCTCGTCCCTGCGGGATTACCCTTTGAGCCCCGGCCTTTGTGCTCAAGATTGGCACAGATTTCTGCCCCCGGGGGCAATCCTATTACTAGGCCAAAATTTGTCAATACGCAAAATTGAGCCCGTAAAGGCGAAGCGAGAGGAGGCAGAGCCCGTTCAATCCCGCATTGGCCGACCCCAGGCTCACCGACCCCAGATTGTCTCAGCTATCCCCGAGTCTTGTCTTGTGTCCTGAAGATTGTCACTGACAGGAGGGCGCAGAGAAGAGCGAAGATGACGACCGCGGCTACATCCTCCCCCACTCCACCTTGCTCGGGTCTTCTCAGCGCAAGTCTTGCGATAAGAGGAACCTTCTCTCCGCTCGCAATCGTGACAGGAATCACGGTAAGGGCTGCTATCACGATGCCCATCAGCGCGTCGCCTGCAATCAAACCTGAACTGTAGAGCATACCCGTTTCCTGTCTACGCTTTAGAAGCCCGCCCCTGCTGAACCTTGAGACAGCCAGAGCTATGATGCCGCCAAAAATGATGGGCGAGGACGTAGAAATGGGGAGATACAAGCCTATGGCAAAAGGCAGAGCAGGCACGCCCAAGAGCTCCACCACGATACCGATCGCGGCTCCCATCATGATAAGTCCCCAGGGCAGGTGCCCTCCCATGACTCCTTGCACGAGATCTGCCATGAGCCGAGCCTGTGGTGCGGAGAGCTCCTGCGAACCCAATCCATAAGCCTTGTGTAGAAGTGCAAGTACCCAGCCAGTGAAAATGGCCGTGGGCAGCATCCCGACTATCTGGGCCCACTGCTGTTTCTTCGGAGTCGCACCAACCAGGGCGCCGGTCTTTAGATCCTGTGACATGTCGCCAGACAGGCATATGGCGATGCACACGATCGCGCCTACAATAACCGCCGCCGCCATCCCCGACGTACCGGTTCTTCCCATGGCAACGAATACAAGGCTTGTAAAAAGCAGCGCAGTGATGGTCATCCCGGAAACGGGCTGAGAAGTTGATCCTATTAGTCCGACCATCCTCGAAGAAACGGTGACGAAAAAGAAAGACATGCCCACGGCGATAATCGTTCCGACGGCGCCGATGCCGAATTGCGGCAAAAGGAATATGAGGGCGATGGTGATCAGGGAGAGCGCGGCCACAATGGGGAGGGGCATGTCTTGTTCCGTCCTGAGAGCCCGTGTCTTCAATCCGGTCTCGGAAAGACCGGACAAGCTGTGACGGGCCGACGAAACGACGGTCGGAATGGCTGTCACCAGACTTATCAGGCCCCCCATCGCAACTCCGCCTGCGCCGATGTACCTGATGTAGTAATTCCAGATGTCGTCTGAACTCATCTGTCCGATCGGTACAGTACCCGGATAGAGGATCGAGCTTGATCTGCCGCCGATTAGATCGAACAGAGGAATAAGCACGAACCAACCGAGGAGGCCGCCAGACAGCATCGTTGCAGCAATCCTCGGTCCGATCAGGTAGCCAACACCAAGGAGTATCGGAGAGAGCTCAAACGATATTGCGGCTTTGTGAAGCCTGGCAGAACTCCAGGCGGGTACGTCTCGCCAGAGCTTCAGTCCGACCATCGCAAACCTATAAGCCCCCCCAACAATGATCCCGTAGAACACGTGTCTTGCTTTTACACCGCCTTCTTCCCCGACGATCAGAACGTTTGCGCAAGCCGTTCCCTCTGGAAAAGGAAGGGTCTTGTGTTCCCCGACCATGAGGTGTTGCCTGAGTGGAATCATGAGGAGGATCCCGAGCATGCTACCCATCACCGCAATCAGGAAAATATCGAATTTCGAGAGTTGCATTCCCAGAAAGACCAGGGCCGGAACTGTAAATATTACGCCCGCCGCGAGGGACTCGCCGGTCGAACCCAGAGTCTGAACTATGTTGTTTTCCAGTATCGAGCCCGTCTTGAAAATGCCTCGCAGTATGGCCATCGACATCACTGCTGCTGGAATGGATGCGCTCACAGTGAGGCCCGTCTTGAGCCCGAGAAAGGAATTCGCCGCGCCGAATACGATCCCGATGATCGTGCCCAGGAACATCGCTCTGATTGTGAATTCAGGGACGCTCCGCGAGGCCGGCACGTAGGGAACTAGCTCTTCATCCTCTTTGTGCACGTTTGTTCTCTTCACGAAAGGCCGGAAATCTCAGCTTCTGATAAGACACGCTGACGTAGCAATGCAACCCTGAAATCCCTATGAGCGTTACTGCAGAAATTCGTAGCGAGATTCTATTGCAGCGGACGTGACGTGTCAAACGATGTATAATGTGGATTCATGCAATACCCATTAGAGTTCTATGTGTCCGTTCAATCAACAAGTATCCGCTATCCGCGCAATCAATGTGCGTCTGACATGACCGGTTTACTTACGTTACGGCCCAAAGCAGCGGCCGAATTAGTCAACTCGTTTCTGGGACACTGCACCAGTCCGTTTGTCGAAACAGTAGAAAGCAGACCGAATGAACCGGGAGGGAGTAGATGAAGAATCGACAGAGACTAACACCGCACAGCCGGCGTCTCTTTCCGCACACAGACCGCCTCTTCGCCGGCAGCGTGATCGCATGTAGTGTCTTACTGGCACTCCTGTGCTCGATTTCCTGGTCGGCACGCGCTTACTCTTGTGAGGTATCGTCTAAGAAGGCCAAGGGCATGTCACCGAGACAATCTCAATCGCGCCCAGATACCTCAAAGATTCTGTCAGACATAAAATATCTCTCGAGCGACAGACTGGAAGGCAGAGCAACAGGTCAAAGAGGCGGAGAACTTGCGGCAAAATTTATAGCGAATGAGTTCAAGAAGATAGGACTTGAGCCCCAGGGTGAAGGAGAGAGTTACTTTCAATTTTTTGACGCAACTGTCGGCGTGAGCATGGGGAGCGGCAACTCGCTAAACGTGACCTTTCCTCAGGGAGAGAGCACCTATGCTGTCGGAAAGGACTTCATTCCGTTTAGCTTTTCCAGCGTGGGAAGCGTGTCCGGACCCGTTACGTTCGCCGGCTATGGTGTGAGTTCCGAACACTATGGATACGACGATTACTCAAAGGTGAGCCCAGAGGGAAAGATCGTCCTGGTGATGAGGCACGAACCCCAAGAGCAGGACGAGAAGAGTGTATTCGCAGGTAAACAGCTCACTCACTACTCTGATCTCCGCTACAAAGCCACTAACGCAAGAGACCACCACGCATCTGCCATAATCGTTACCGCGGACCCGTTAAATCATACTGACCGGGAGGACGAGCTTCTTCCTCTTCAGTCGCTGGAGGGGCTTGGTGATTGCGGACTCCCGGCACTTCAGGTCAAACAGAGAGTCGCCGAGGCAATGCTGCGTGCGGCAGGACTCGAGATGGGAGAACTCCAGCGCAGAGTCGACAGCCTGCTTGTACCAGTCACGGTGGAAATACCCTCGGTTCGTGTTTCGGTTCAGGTGGACCTCATCAAGAACAGAAAGAAAGTCGCCAATGTTGTAGGCGTTCTCGAACCTTCCAGCGGAAGCACGGGCGAGTACGTGGTCGTCGGCGCCCACTATGACCATCTGGGAAAATCAAGTCAATTCTCTCTCACGAGGGCCGAGGGCATACACAACGGTGCCGACGACAACGCGTCGGGCGTCTCTGCGATGCTTGAACTGGCCAGGATATTCGCGGCCAGGCGGGATTCTCTCAAGCGAGGAATGGTATTTCTGGGATTCGTCGGAGAGGAGCTCGGTGTTTTAGGCTCAACCTTCTACGTAAACAATCCCGTCGTGCCACTGGATAAAACCGTGCTCATGCTCAACCTCGACAGCGTTGGTAGGATGAAGGACCACAAACTCTACGCGGCGGGCACCGGAAGCTCTCCAATCTTCAAAGAACTCATCGCGAAGGCAAACGAAAGACTGGCTCTACAAGTCGAGAGCACGGAAGGCGGGTTCGGTCCGAGCGATCACTTCACGTTCTATGGCCGCAGTGTACCGGTGCTTTTTTTCTTCACCGGACCTCACGAGGACTATCACAAGATCAGCGACGACTGGGACAAGATAAACGTGGAAGGCTTGACCTCAATCGTCAGACTCTCGGTGCATGCACTTGAGGAGCTCGTTTTCACGGACACACCCGTTCCGTTCACGCGCGCCGCCGCTGACACGGCAGGACCGCCGGGAGGAGAAGGATACGGCGCAGGCCGTGGAGCCTACTTTGGAATCGTGCCGGATTTCGGAGGAGAGCCTGACAAGGGTGCGAAGATTTCAGGAGTGAGTGAAGGAAGCCCGGCTGAGAAAGCGGGACTAAAGGCGGGCGACGTCATAGTGAAGTTCGCAGGAAAGACAATAACCGGTCTCTACGACCTCAGCTTCGTTCTCAAGGAAAAGAAACCGGGAGACGAAGTGGAAGTAGTAATAGTCAGGGGAGGCGAAACGATTACGCTCAAGGCCCAGCTTGGAAGGAAGGGTGCAAAATAGGAGAGTGTGGTGTCCATCCTCCTACTGAACAAAGACGCTGTGAGGAATGGCGTGAGCCAAGATTGTTAGAAAGATCCCGATCAGACTGAGTCCAACAAATGCGGATCCCGAAATCCTTCCGGTCCGCGGAGAGTAGTCCCCTCTCAGCGGTCTCCAGCCGATTGCCAAGAGAATCAGCCAGTAAAAGACGACGATCAGCGACTTGTTGTCCGTGATATCGGTGCCGAGGGGAAAACCCGTCCACCCAACACCGAACGTGGTCTTGGCGATGGAGATGCCCAGCGGAAGCACGGTGATCGTGAAAAGTGCCCAGCCTACAAAAAAGCTCCAGTACGCCGCCGAAAGCCCGCGACCGGACAATACGTACGATAAAGAGAATTTGAGACCATGAATCATCAGAAACATCGCGCCGATGATGAGAGCGATGTGAAGCAGCAAAAGGGGGCGCAAGGGTCTGCCTTCGTATGTTACGTAAAACAGCTTCTCCCTGCCGTGTGCAAGAACTCTGTCCGCAAAGTTTGGCTTTGGCTTTATGTCAACCGTGTTGCCGCGTGAGTCTTCAACCCTGATAAAGTAAAAGTACCTTTTTCCCTTCTCCAGAGAAGGCATGGGGAATGAAAATTTGTTGCTTCCTACGATCTGCTGAAGCCTGGCTTCCGTGTAGCTCTTGCCTGGGCTCCTATAGAACACGATCGGCGTTACGGAGTCTCCTCTCGTGCTCCAGAAACTACCTTCCACGTAGTGCTTCTGGCCGGTGGGTTCATCGTAATCCGGAACAAAGACATAGTTGACAGGCTTCGAGGGACCAACGGCCCTGTACATCTCCGGACTCATCATGCCATTGAGCATCAGAAAAAGCCCCGCGGCTACGAGAACGATGATCGCAATCATCGGGATTCGTTCTTTCATGTGCCTCACCTTCAGTATGTGCTCACAAACCCATAAGCTCGTCAGCTTTCTGAACGGCCTCGACTGCGTTAGGCGCATAGCTTGCACCTATGGATCGTGCAAAGGCCTCGTTCACGGGGGCGCCGCCAACGAGTGTTTTCGCATGGATTCCCTTCTGGACGAGAAGCTGGGCGACGTCTGCCATCCTGGGCATTGTAGTTGTGAGAAGAGAGCTCATTGCAACGATGTCCGCCTTGAACTCCTGAGCTTTTGCGATCACTTCTTCACAAGGTACGCTCTTTCCGAGATCCACAACTTCGTATCCTTGCGTTTTCAACATCATCGACACAAGGTTTTTCCCGATGTCGTGAACGTCTCCCTCGACCGTCGCGATTACTATTCTTCCTCGAAAGCTCCGCAAGGCCGTCTGGCGCGAGCTCAACACGGCGAATATACCCTGCGCGGCCTCGCCGGCAAGAACGAGATGCGGAAGGAAAAGCTCTCCTTTCTCGAATCTCTCCCCGATCTTTCTCATAGTAGGGACAAGGATATTTTCGATAAGCTCGGTCACGCTCTTGCCTTCAACGAGGATCCGCTCGGCTGCTTCTATCGCCTCGGCCTTCTCGCCTTCCAGGAGAATGCGCTCTAGAGCTTCCTCGGCTCTTCCAGTTGCTCTCGGACTAATGCTCTTACTGCCGGCCTCCTGGACCTTCGCGGCAGTATCCAGGTCTTGCTCGCAAGCGTCCCGATCTGTCTGGTCGCGAACAATTCTATGTCTTCGCGCGTCAGTCTCAGAGGGGCGAACCGATCTATCGACACTCACGTCCTGGGGACGATAAGCGAAACTCGTTGCGAATCTTCTCCCGAATTTGTCATCACGCACAAGCGCGGAAGATGAGAGAATCGTCTCTCTGATTCTCTCGTCTAGTGGATTCAAGAGTGCCGAGTCAAGGCCGGCCTCCATGGCCATCGCAAGAAAAGAGGCATTGAGTAGAGCTCTCTCGGGCATGCCGTGCGATACATTGCTGATGCCAAGCACGCTCGTCCAGCCTCTATCATGGATGATCCGCACAGCGTCAAGCGTTTCTCGGATATCTTCCCCCCCGGCCGCAAGAGTCACGACGGCGGGGTCAAAAAATATGTCCTCTTCTGTGAGACCATGCTTCTCCGCTTCGCGCAGTATGCTTTCCAGAACCTCGATCTTGGTTCGACACTTTTCGGCAACGCCCCTTTCTCCCACGGCGAGCGCAACGACAGCACAACCGTAGCGCCGGGCAAGGGCAAGAAGAACCTCGGTCTTCTTGCCCTCTTTTGGAACGGAATTGATCACACATCTACCAGGAAGCCTCTTCAAGGCTTCTTCAATCGCGGCGGGGGCTGAACTGTCGACAAAAATCGGAACGTCCGTTGCCTTCTCCAGTGCGCCGGCGGCCATTGCCATCAGCTTTACTTCATTGATCTGTGCGATGGAGACGTTGACGTCGAGACAGTGAGCACCTTTCTCTGTTTGAAGCACGGCCTCGTCGCGAAGGAACCTCGTGACACCCGACCTTAGTTCGTTGGCGAGTTCCGGCCTGCGGCTCGGGTTGATGCGCTCCCCGATCATTATGAACGGTCTCGAGGGAGCAGCAATGACCCAGTTTGTCCTCGAAGAAATCTTCACACCTTTCTCGGCCGTTCTTACCCGGGGTTTCATTTGCAAGACAGCATTGGAGATGGCTCTTGTATGATCCGGAGTAGAACCGCAACAGCTTCCCACTATGGACGCCCCGGCTTGGACAAGCCTAATTGCCCATTCCCCCATACGTTGAGGTAAGACGGAATAGCATGCGCGGCCGTCCTTGAGTTCAGGAAGTCCTGCGTTGGGCTGGGCGATGAGAGGGCGAGACGTCAGAGGTGCGAGTCTCTGGATCATCGTCACCATGTCTTCCGGCCCGGTCCCGCAATTGACACCTATCACGTCTGCGCGCAGAGCAGAGCTGCAGATGCACGCTACCTCCGGGGGACTTCCCGTGACGCTTCTGCCATCGGAACCGAAGGACATCTGTGCGATGATCGGTAGATCACACGTTTCACGTATCGCAATGAGCAGTGCTTTCAACTCCTTGATGTCGGAGAAGGTTTCGAGAACGAGTCCGTCCACGCCGGCTTCAACGAGACAGACTACTTGCTCTCTAAATATGTCTTGAGCCTCTTCGAACCCCAACTTGCCGAGAGGCATTATGAACTCTCCGAGCGGACCCACCGACCCGAAGACCCACGCCTTCCCCTCAGAGGCTCTGAGAGCAAGTTCGACGGCTCTCCGATTCACTTTCTGCAAATCCAATTTCCATTGCGCGAGCCTCGCTCGATTAGCGTTGAAGGAATTCGTAGTAATGATCCTGGCCCCGGCTTTGACGTACAGTCTGTGCATCTCTTCCACTTTTTCCGGGTGCGAGAGATTCCACTCCTCAGACGGGGTGCCGCGCGAAAGCCCCTGAGCCATGAGAAACGTACCTATGGCACCGTCACTGACAACGATTTCGTCTTTCAAGGCGTCCAGGAACGGCTTCATCTAACTAAACGATCTCCTATCTCTGGAGAATTTTGCCTTACCCATCATTTCGATCACAACATCATATCTTCTCAGCGGTGCCATGATGCAAACGCCGGAGGCAACCTGAGACAGCTCTTCCATCAGCCGGGCCGCTATCGCAACCCCGACGCTCCTGGATTCCGCTTCCCCCGCACTCTTCATGCTCTGTCGTATTGACTCGGGGATTGTTATCCCAGGCACCTCGTGGTGTAGAAACTCTGCTTGCCTTGAGCTCACGAGAGGCAAAAGGCCTGCAAATATCGGAACTGACCCAAGATCAGCTTTCCTGAAGAATCTCGAAAACACGTCCACATCAAAGACGGGCTGCGTTACGACGAAGTTTGCGCCCGATCTGATTTTTTCGTTCAATCTCTTGAGTTCTCCCTCTGCGTCTTCGCTCCAGGGGCTCGCAGCAACTCCTATCCAGAACCCCGTGGAAGACGAGAGCTTGTTGCCGAGATAGTCGACCCCGCTGTTGAGCTTGCTGATGATTTCGACAAGCCCGCGCGAGTTCACTTCGTATACGCCTGTAGCAAAAGGATAATCCCCGACGCTCGGAGGATCTCCCGTGAGTGCAAGTACGTTGGCAACGCCGAGGGCATAGACGCTGAGAAGATCGGCCTGAAGGCCAAGGATATTCCTGTCTCTACAGGTGAAGTGGAGAATCACGTCCATTCCAAGCTCCGATTTTATCCTGTACCCGAGCGCCACGGGGCTCATCCGTATCTTTGCCATCGGGCTTTCTGAAATCGAGACGGCATCTACCCCGGCCTGCATGAGTTCTTTCGCGGAGGAAATGTCGCTGGAAAGTTCCGTGCCTTTCGGCGGAGACAATTCGACAACGACGGTGAACTTGCGCGAGGTCATCTCCTTGAGCGGCGTAGTGACAGCCGGAGGCGGCGCAACCCGAGCAGCTTTCTCGAGCTTGACCGCTTCCCGCCTGTGCGCGATTACTCTCTTGCCTGCTATGCGCGAGGAGAGCGCCCCAATGTGCTCAGGCGTCGTGCCGCAGCAACCGCCTATGACTCCCACGCCAAGCTTGAGTAGTTCCTCCGCACAACCGGCAAAATAGTCGGGATTGTGCGGGTAGGCGAATTTTCCCCGAGTGTATCTTGCGAGACCGGCGTTGGGCATTGCAGAAATGAAGACGTCTCTCCTGCCTGCCATCCTGCGGACAACCTCAATCGTTGCCTGAGGCCCCTGGCCGCAGTTTACACCCACAACGGGCGCTCCCGCGTCCGCCAGCTCGACGATGACCTGAGAAGCCGAGGCTCCAGTTACTGTTCTGTCCTCCTCCACAAAGGACATCTGTACAATGACAGGAACCTTGTCTATCTTTAGTGCCTCTTCAAGTGCAATCTTCGCCTCCTCCAGGTCAGACATCGTCTCGAGTACAACAAGGTCCACCCCTCCTTCGACCAAGGCCCGGATTTGCTCTCCGTAGATCGCGGCGAGTTCCTCTCGGGACAGAACTTCCGCAGTGTCGAGCGGACGTGACACTGGTCCGACTGAGCCGGCAATAAAGCAATTTGGACACGCTTCTCTGGCGATTCTAGCGCCGGCTAGATTGATATCGAATACCTTGGCACCCAGGTCATAGTACTTTGAGAGAACGAACCTGTTTGCGCCAAAAGTGTTTGTCTCGATCAACTCCGCGCCTGCATCGGCATACTCCCGGTGGATGGTTTTTATCATGACTGGATCGGACAGGCTCAGCTCGTCGTAGCAATGTCCTTTGGGCACGCCTCTGGCGTACAGTAACGTTCCCATCGCACCATCCGCGATGATTACGGTGCCGCTCTTAAGTCTATCGAGCAAATCCCTGTTCATTCACACCTCACAAAGCGGAGAAGAGACAGCCAACGCAAAAAGGAGCATGGTCTGGTCAGTGTCTCAGACTTTATGCTCGCAGTCAAATCATCAGAGATCCGATAATGCTATTGGTCAATCACAACACCATCATAGACCAAGAACTGCCGAGTAGCCTTCCATATCCATGAAGCCGTGCCCGCTGATGTTGAACGCTATGACTTTGCTCTCGCCGGTCTCTTTGCACTTGATGGCTTCATCAATGGCGCATGCAATACTGTAGGCTGACTCGGGAGCCGGCAAGAAGCCCTCGTTTCTGATAAAGGTTCTTGCTCTCTCGAAAACGTGTTTTTCGTCGGCAGGATATGCAATCGTGTCTATGTAACCTTTGTTCCGGAGATAGCTCACTATCGGTGAGCAACCATGATAACGGAGTCCGTCTCCCCTTATCGGCTGCATGCTGGTCTGATGTCCGAGAGTATACATTTTCAGAAGCGGTGTCATCTCGGCATGATCGGCAAAATCATATTTGTACTCGCCCTGAAGGTTTGGTGCTGCCTCACTCTGGGCCGCGATGAAGCGGATCTTCTTTCCCTTTGTGAGAACGTCGCCGACAAACGGAAGAGCAAATCCACCGAAATTGCTCCCGCCACCGAGGCATGATATCACAACGTCAGGGTAGTCGTCTGCCATCTCGAACTGCTTCTGCGTCTCGAGACCGATCACTGTTTGGTGAAGCAAGACATGATTCAGCACAGAGCCCAAGCAGTATATGGCTTTTTTGTCGCGCCTGGCGTCCTCAAGCCCTTCTGAGATGGCTATACCAAGAGAACCCGGGTGATTCGTGTCTTTTTCATAGAGTTTTCTGCCCGTTACGGTTTTGTCGCTGGGAGATGCGTACACCTCCGCACCCAGAAGCTGCATGAAATTCTTTCTGGCACTCTTCCAGCTATACACTGCTCTCACCCAATAGACGGTGCAGCGCAAACCCGCGAGACTGGCTGCGTAGGCGAGAGCTGTTCCCCATTGGCCGGCGCCTGTCTCGGTTGCGAGTCGCTCGTAGCCCGCTTCCTTTGCGTAGAATGCCTGGGCCAGGGCCGTGTTGACCTTGTGGCTTCCCGTCGGG
>Ga0315274_10006092_pt1 | contig 17585 bp, 14 predicted proteins | sample YL17G02_20_MG_FD_203700 | JGI IMG/M metagenome (GOLD analysis project Ga0315274, IMG submission 203700) | Sediment microbial communities from Yellowstone Lake, YNP, Wyoming, USA - YL17G02_20 | ecosystem: Environmental > Aquatic > Freshwater > Lake > Sediment | place: USA: Wyoming | collected...
TCTCCTGGGCGGAAAACTGTCGTCGTGTGGTCATGAACATTCCCTTTCAAAGAGTGACTACCAACCGTACTCACTAACACACAATCTGGGAATGTCCAATTCCGTCTGAGGCAACACACACCCAATATGTTGAGTGGCTTTGTGTTCCCCCTTGTCACTCGAAGAGGGCCGCCAGGCGCTCCTTGTCGGTGGGACCGACATGATCGGGGGCCGTCCAGACGGCAAGCTCCAGGCTCTTACGACAGGGGCAACTCTCCTCCACCAGCGGCTCGTCGCCCGCCAGCAGGGCTCGGATCAGGGCCAGGCAGTTGTCCGTCGCCTTGCGCAGGTTGGACAGGATCTCCTTCAGCAGGGTCTGCCGGGCCTTGGATGTGTCGTGCTCGCGCCAGGCGTCGTAGTCACTGGCCAGGGCGACCAGGGCGTAGCACATCTGCGCCTCGCGGGCGAGCTTGGCCTCGGGCATCGCCGTCATGCCGATCAAATCGCCGCCCCATTTGCGGTGCATGAGCGACTCGGCCCGGGTGGAGAACTGGGGCCCCTCCATGCAGACGTAGGTGCCGTTGAGGTGGGTGGTGACCTCCAGGGGAATGGCGGCGTGGATCAGCGTCTCGCGGAGCCGGCCGCAGACGGGCTCGGACATCTCGCCGTGTACGGCCCCGAAGCCGGTGAAAAATGTGTTCGTGCGTTTGAAAGTCTTGTCGATGAACTGATCGACGATCACGAGGTCGCCTGGGGCGATTTTGGCCTGGAGCGAGCCGACGGCCCCGCTGGCGATGACGGCGTGCACGCCGAGCTCCTTGAGGGCGAAAATATTGGCGGCGAACGGCACCTCGCTCGGGGACAGCTTGTGTCCCTCGCCGTGACGGCTCAGAAAGGCGATCTGTCTCTTGCCCAGCATCCCGAGTATGATAGGCCCGCTCGGCCTGCCGAACGGGGTGTCCACCTGCCGCATCTCCACACCGGTCAACTGTGCGGCCAGCGCATCGCCCAGCCCCGTGCCCCCGATGATACCGACCAACTCACTTGCCATAGCCCAGTCTCCTTTCTGTGTGCGGCCATGATAATCGGCCCCCTGGGGCTCGTCGAGAGTCAATCGCAGGCCCACGGCAGTAGCGGGACTCATACGCCGGGGCTACATATCTTTTTGGCCTCCGCCGCTGGTCGCATGCGGTGGAGGCGGCGACTCTACCATTTCTCTACCGCTTATCCACGATGATGGCCCCAGCTTGCCAGGACCGTCGGAAATATAGGCAAAATGGAGAAGTACGCCCTGCGAACATGAATTGATTCATCCATGGCGCACGTGCATGGGCGAATTGCCCCAACTCCTTGCACTGGCTGCCTTTATGAACGCACGGAAGGGGCCCGTAATGTGATCGGCCGGACAGCGGCAATGGCCGTGCTCCACTCTCAAATAGGTTACAGCCTGACCGCCAAACGGCACCCGCTTAGTGCAGGTTGCTAACAATTTATCCACATTGGATGAGACTCCTCCGACGGAGTCTCCTGGCGACCGGGAGGGATACGTACCTGGTCTCGCCCCTTCTGTACGCCGCGTAGCAGCCTCGGGGCCGAAGACCTCGGGGGTGGCAATACCAGAGACAAGCATCGGCGGGCCCTTCTCCCGTGCCGACGCGAGAGTTTTTTTCCGCTTCGCCGCCATGATTTCTTGCCGTGCAGCCGATAATCAGCGGCATCTTCCCCTCGCCGTTTGCATTCTCCGGAACCACGTCCCGTTGGGCCGCCGGAACGCTCAAATCTCTTGACATTTGCTCGCCAATCGAATACACTTACCTATGTAAATCGCACCGCACGTGACGATTTCGGTATGGGGGGTGCTCAACACTCACTTCTTCGAGCACTCATAGGGTAGGTTGGTTGGTGGCTTGGTGGTTCAGCCTTTGGGGGGCGCTTCATTACAAGTCATCCATGCTCGTCGTACAGCCGGGGGGCGGCGGCGAGAGGTTTCCGGGGGACGTGGTCATGAACCGACACAGCATAGCAACAGCAATTCTCGCAGTCTTCGCCGTCACGGCTCTGTCCCTGACGACAGCGGCCCGCGCCAACACGGTGGACATCGTGCATGACGGCTACGGGGCCAACAGCACGGCCACCTTCTGGGCGGCGTGGCAGTATGGCAGCGAGGTCGGTGCGGGCGTGTACAAGCTCGATAAAACGGCCGACACGGGCATCGGGAATACCTGGCCGAATACGACGATCCCGAGCTTCTGTATCGAGCTCCAGGAAACCGCTCCGACGAGCACGTACACGTATCAGGTGATGATGCCGGAAGACGTGTATAACAGCGTCACCGACGAGACGATGGGCACCACAAAGGCCAACTACCTTCGCGAGTTGTGGGCCCGGTATTACGACAATACGTGGGCCGGCAGCGGGCCGTTCAGTGGGCAGCAGCACGGAGATGCCGAGGCGTTCGCCGCCGCGGTCTGGGAGATCGTCTACGAGGACGTGCCTGTCTCGCCGATCGGCTGGGATGTCACCATCGACAGCACGACCGGGGCCGGCGGGTTCCGGGCCGAGTACCTGGATGCGGACAAGGCCAACACGTGGCTGCGCAGTCTGACCGGCAGCGGGCCCAAGGCCGACCTGCGGGCGTTCGTCTGCCAGGGGCAGCAGGACTACCTCGTCGCAGTGCCGGAGCCGGCCACCGTGATCCTGCTCGGGCTCGGCGGACTGCTCAGCCTCGCCGGACGCAGACGCAGCAGGAAATGATGCTCGCACAAGAATCGTTACCAGGGGGTTTCAAGCAAAACACTGGGGGATGCAGAGGGAACGGACCGGGACCTGAAGGATCGCCGCACAGACGCAAACGAAACTCGTTGCCATAGGAGAGAGAACATGAAGAAGTCCATCCACTTGACGATCGCGCTCGTTGCCCTACTCGCAGCGCCGATGCTGGCCAACACGGTAACGCCGCAGCGAGTCGTCGAATTCAGTCCGCCCTCGAGCACAGCCGGGCAATGGCACTACAACGGGGCGGGCGTCCTCAGCTTCGACCAGAATATCACCATCGACAGCGCCCTGAACAGCAACTACGACGCCCTCGTCGGCGCCCACGTGTACCTGCCGACATTCCAGATCGGCGGCATCCCGAATGCCCCGTACACCCTGACGCCGCTGGGCAACTCGCAAATCGTCATCAAGAGCGCCGACAACAGCCAGACGTACATGACCGGCACGCTCGGCGCGGGCGACCTGGGCACCATCGGCACGGTGGCCGGCGGCTACACGGCGTTCCAGGCCGATATCAGCAACCTGTTCATTACCCACGAGGGCACAGTGCTGGGTTCGGCCGCGCTGGCCCTTCTGACCCAGATGCACAACCCCTCGCTCGATTTCGAACTGTCACTTCAAGGCGGAAGTGGGCCGGGCTACTTCACCTTCGCCCAGATGCTGGACGGCGGTCATAATGGCAGCGGCGGTTTCAGCGGAGCGATGTCGGTGCCGGAACCGACCACGATCGCTCTGCTCGCATTCGGCGGCCTTGCCTTACTTCGCAAGCGCCGTATCCAATAGACCTGAAGCCCCCCTTACCTTGGACAACGGGCCGCGGAGCTCTCCGCGGTCCGTCCGCTTTCTGGCGGTCACAACGCCTCGCCCCGGCTCATAGTGAACCGTTCCCGGTCTGTCATATCGAGTGCCGGCCGGGTCAGGCGGGTTTCATCGCGATGATCTTGTCGATCCGCTGGGCCAGGTCGGTCAGGTAGGCCTCGTCACCGCCGCCGAGCTCCGTGGTCATGTAGCTGGTGAACCCGATCTCGGCCAGCGCCTGGCGGACCTGCGGCCAGTTCACGTCGCCGTCGAGCAGGTTCGTCCACTGGGAGCCCTGCCGCTTGAAGTCCTTCAGGTGGATGCGGACGATCCGCTTGCCCACCGTGCGGACCCAGTCCTGGGCGAAGCCGAACAGGATCATGTTGCCCACGTCGATGTAGGCCCGCAGCCACGGACTGTCGAGCTCATCGACGTACCGGGCGAACTCGACCGGGCTGAGCAGGAACTTATTCCAGACATTCTCGACCGCGATGGTCACCTGTAGCTCCTTGGCCAGCGGCAGCAACCTGCGGATATTCGTTTGCGAGCGTTGGTAGGCGTCCGCGTAGCCGACGGTCTCGGTGACGAGGCCCGGCACGAGCAGGACGACGTCGGCCCCGAGTGCCTTGGCGCTTCGCAGGGCGTTCTCCATGCCCGCGATGCCCTTGGCGGTCACCTCCGGCCTGGGGTCCGACAGCGGCGCGTCCCACCCGCCGTACACGATGGAGTGGATCGGCACCCCCGCCTGCCGGGCCAGAGCCCCCATCTCTTTCGCCGCGGCCGGATCGCCCATCGGCGAGTGCTCAATCCCCTCGAACCCGCACTTCTTCGCCAACGCGAACTTCTCCGCGTCCTTGAGCCCCGTGGGCAGCATGCCGTACTGGCAGGCCTTCAGCGGCCGGCCTGCGAGTTCCCCTGCCCACTTCCCGCCGAGCCCAGCACTCCCACCCCGGCGGCCACAGCAGCCGCATACTTCAACACCTCGCGACGTCCCACTGCCTCTTTCATGGATATGACCTTTCGTCAATAACTGTCACGTCGTCTGCCCATCACCGCGACGGCCCCGAGCCGTCCCGATCATCCGACCCCATTCTATCCCCGCCCCACCGCCCCCACCAGCACCGAGATACAACAGGCCACTGTAGAACCACGCATGAACGCCGATTGCCAACGGAGACCTGACACCTGCTCTTCCGCCGCGGAGCGCGCGAAGGCACGCAGAGGATGGATCAACGGAGAGCCGGCAACTCCATGTCTTTCATCCACAGATTTCGCGTCAATCTGCGGATTCATTTCCTCTCTTCCCCAGTTCTCGCGTCTGAGACCTTTGAGGCTCTTGTATTGTGTCGGCGTCAGGCCGAACGTGGCCTTGGAGATCTCCGCCGTGAGAATGGCGAAGTCCTTCTCTTCGTTGATCCCGCGCTGTTTCCACTCATCGGTCAACTCGTCGCGGATGGCGATGGATCGCACGCGTTTTTCAATCCAGTCGGCGGGGTAGCCCTTCTCCCTGTACAGTTCCTTCATGCGTTGCTGGGCGAGCTCGGGGTTCTCAATCTCCTGGACTCGCTGGTAGCCGACCTGGGCCAGCCATCGCTTGAAGGGTTCAGCCTTGGGGCTCGGAATGGATTGAATGATGCGAAACGCGCTCTCCGTGTTGACGACCTCTGTCATATAACTCTTGCCGTCAACAGAGGTTAGCTTCAGTTGTCGACAAAGTGTCGACAACTCAGCTCCGGACGATTCCTTCTCGCGGCGCTTCATCCGATACCAGTAGTCGCGCGGATTATCGCTGTCGGTCAGGGCACCGATGATATCGACGACCGAGAAGAACCATTGCTCCTCGTGCCAGGTGCGGCGGATTTGCCTCTCGCCGAAAACGATGATCTTCCCTTGTGAATCTGCAGGCAGTCCTTCGCTCATAGTTCTGCTCCTTTCCGAAGTCTGGTTCGGATCGTGTTGCCGGCGTCTCACGGGTCCGCAATCAAGCCGCCCCGATCATCCGCCCCATTCTATCCCCGCCCCCCGTCCCCCACCAGCAACGAACAACGGCTTCTTAACCGCAGATGAACGCCGATGGACGCTGATATCCGGCCGGAGGCTACCGCCACAATTATCAATCGCAAATCATCAATAATCAATCCAAAGGCCACCGACGACTCTCCTTGCCCTCGCCGATTTCATCCGGAACGCCGCCCTCGACCGTATACTGTTCAGTCGGTCAATCCGCTCACGCGCTAAAGCTTAAAGCAAGGGCGTCTCTGAAAGACATTGTCAACCCCCTCGGAACAGTGTTGTCTGGCCTAGTTTCCGAACCGGGCCCGTAACCTGCACTCGTACCAGCAGGCCCAAGGGCTGGTGATGAATGCGGCGGAAAGCAAGATCGCAGGGGATGACATCGCGAGCAGCCCATCCCACTTCGAGATCTAACCGTCCACTCTCGTTGTTCCTTAGCAAGGATTCGATGTCCCCGTGCAAACCGAGTCTGGGGTCGTTAAATGCGCATCCCTCTAACGCCCACTTCGCCTGCGTGTATTCTACTGACAGGCTGCGGTATTGGACTGGTTGCTCCCGTTCGCGTCGGGCTCGTTTTAGGGCGTCATGGAATCGACCTGTTGCATGAGTCCCAAGAACGTGGCAAACTCTGATTCGGAGGGCTCCGTGTTTTTCTTGGGCAAAGGCGAGGAATCCGTCCAAGTCCCCGTACTGTGATTTCATATCGGACAAATGGAGGCGGCGGATGAACACCTCGGGTGAGACCCTGAAAACGGATAGGAGGCTGCTAACATGGTCCACGTCAAAAAGCCGGGTCGTCAGTTCTCGGATCAGCATCCTCCGCGGGAGAAGAAAGTTCCGAGCAAGAATACTGCATCCGTTTTCTATGGCCTCTCGATTCTTTTGAGCGACGTCGTTCCCCTTGTCCCACTCTGCGGTCCCAAGAAAAGCCGCGTGCGCGATCTCATGCGCGATCGTGAAACGAAGTGACGGCGTAAAATCGGGCCAGTTCGCATCGTCCACCGAAAAAGTCGTCCCCGCCGGATAGGTGTCCTCGGTGGCCTCTGTGTTTACAATGATCTCCAAATTCTCCCCGCTCTTTGCTATGCCAGCACCACTTATGATGGGCTCAAAGCGGATGCAGCGAATCCCGAACACTTTGGCGCATTCGCCCAACGATACTGGTGGAGGTGAATCTGCTGCTGACTCGCCCTGCCTTTGCACAGCCTTCCATGCTTCTTGGCTCACACGCGTGATCTTGGCTGTTGACTTGCTAGTCATCTGCAGCACTCAGTCTTCCTTGTCGCCTCCCGGCAATGTCGTTGCGCCAGTATCCTTCCACCTGCGCTTCAAATATGTGACAACGCGTCCGGTCCTGATGTCATTCCAGATCAAGGTGGACTCTCGCTGCAGGCGGAGGCCGAAATCATCGAAGACCGCGCGACCATGTTTAGATGAGGCGCCCACGAGGACATCGGTCACCGGCCTTATGTTTTCTGTAAGTTGTCTTCTTACGTTGGGATGCAGGATCTGCGCTTCGCGGAGTAGCCACTCCTCCACTTCCCGCTCGGTCTTGGGCGATTCTGGTTCGGCGGTCTCCTTCTTTTCGGGTTCAGGCCATGGGAGACCAGCCAGCCAGAGTGTTTTCAATGCCTTTGCGATGTGAGTTTGATCAGTTGCGCCCGTTCTCAAGGATGTATCACACATCTCACGTGTCTCTTCGTTCTGGTAGAGTCTGACCAGTTGCTCGAACTCTGCCTCTGAGAGCAGTTTTGGATCAGCGATATGACAACCTTTCAGGAATTGGATGAGTCTATATCCGTCCGACGTTGGGTCTCCTGCCGCCTTACCCCATGCTTCCTGCGCATTGTTGGCAAATCTGTAGCGACTGTCGCGGCAGGGACGCTTCAAATCATCCTCCATTTTCCTGTCTAGGGTATACTCGTGATAGTAATGTTCCACCTCAACTGTCGACCATTTTTTGGGCCACGCCGTCTTGCACTTGTACAGGGTGACCCACGAGAGAAGCAACTCCTGGAAAGCCTTGGCGTTCATGCGGTTTTCAAGAAGTCTTCGTTTGGCTTCGATTTCCTTCTGATGCTGATCCAGACCCGGCCAATTGCTACAAACAGCCTTGAACGCGACTGACAGGAATGCCTGCGCATTTCTCAAGCGGTCCTTGTGCTTGTCCCTTGCATGTCCTGCGGTACAGGAGGCTGGCAGGTTGTTCAGGAGCTTGTTCAGAATACCTGAATAGAAGAGCCCGTCACTCACGAAGACGTAAAGTTGCCAAAGGGTGGCGTACTTGCTGTCAGCATCACCGATCGCTGTCTCAATCCGCTCAACCGTGGAGTCGTCGCAGATGGTCGAAGCGAAGGAAGCATCGATGACTTCGTCAATCTGGCCAATCCATCCTTCCACAGCGACGACGACGGCCGGATCTTTGTATAACTGCTTGTAGGGTGTTGTCCAAGTAATCACTCGGTGGGGCACCAATTCGCTCGCCTCACGAACGAGTTCGCTTTGCGAATCCTCCTCGCTGATCTTCTGCACATAGCTACAAAGATCCGAGTCAGTATCGAAAACACCTTGTAGGTACTTTTCGACGCACGCACAGGCGAACAGGAGGAACGGACTGTAGTATGCTGAGTCCACAATGGCTGCGAGCGTTCGCAATGGGAAATCCCCAGCCTTCTGATGCCTGCCCGGAGCTTCTGGAAGATAGAGTCTTTCGGCGACCCAATTGCCAGGAATAATCACTAGAGGACGGTAAACACGCCTCTCGATCAGTTTCTCAAAAATGCGCCGAGCTGCGTGCAGTCGCCGTGCCATTGGCGCAGAAATGTTCTCGCGGCTGTCACAAATCCTAAGCAACTGGTCAAAAAACACATCTTCACTTTGCAGCGCATGTTGCTGTTTTTCTCCTAAGCCAACAACTTCTTCCAATAAGGGGCGATTCTCTTTCCCGAGCAGGAGCAACCCACGCGCCAACATCGCATTTGCAGACTGAACGACTCGATGCATGACTGCTTTCTCGTGGATGTCCTGACGAAGGTCCAGAAGGCGAAACAAGTCATTCAGGAGGAACGTACGTGTAGTCCCTCGCTTGTGGTCTTGGAGGTCAATTGCACATCGGTACCGTGCCTTTTGCGGCGCATTGGCCTGCGGGTAGTTCACGAGCGCATAGTAACTCAAGAGGTGGAGATCTACTTGGCGTCTCGTCCCAAGACGTTGCGGATCTCGCGTCAGATAGTCGATCAAATCAGCGCTCAGGGTATTGCCGATGATGTCGTGGCGGAATGGTTGATACCAGGAATCGTGCCATATCTTCGCGTCGGCTTCGCTAAGCGACTTGGGACCGAGATGCCATTGTTCTTTCTCACCCCCGAACCCCGTCATGATTTCGCGGATAGGACTGTTGGCCTCTGTCGGTTTTTCATAGATCAGGAGGTGAAAGACGAGCTGAGGCAGAAGATCGTTTTGGGGATCCCACTCTCTCTTGTGAGAGTCGCAATCGTCACCTGCCCTCTTGCACAATAGCTCCACAAAAGGTGAAATATGCCCATGGAAGGGCTTGCCGTGAAGTCTGTCAGTCTCATTGGCATCCTTCTTAAGATCTTCATAAAAGCACCCCGAATAGTGGCGAAGGACACGTGCAAGTACAGAGGTTGTATGGTCGCAGAGCAGAACGAAGAGGAGGGGGTTGCAGTCGTAATCATCATGTTTATCGTAATGACCGTACCAGGACCGCAGTTTAAGTGGCTTCTTGCCCGGGTAAAATATCTTATGCGATTTCTTCTCTAAGTCATGAGACAGCGGAAGATGCGAGATGTCGTGAAGCAACGCTCCCAGACGGATGAGCACCCGTTCGATTGGCGAGATCACGAAGTTGGCATATAGGCCCGGATGGTCAGCCTCATATGCTTCATAAAGGTCACTCGTGTTCTCTACAAGGCGGCTGATCAACCGATCTGCAATGTGGCAAGCACCGATACTGTGCGCGCCGCGAGTGTGATTCGCGGTGTGGTACACAAGATCAACGAAGCCAAGCTGAGAAGTGCGGAATAACCGTTGAAACTCAGGCGTGTCGATCACGTCTCGCTCAAGGTCGCTCAACCTGATCTGTCCCCAGACATCGTCCTGGAACTTGTGTCGGTACCTGAACGGATCGTACGGTTCGGTCATAGATCGCACGCCTCAATAAACAGTGACCTCTATCAACTCTTATACAGGTTCAGCGAGCTTGTGTCAAGATCCTATGCATTTTCTATGCATAATTCCGCGATCCTCATACTCAATTGGGAGGGCAGCGGCGGGGTCATCGGATTACAGATTTCGGCCCCGGATCGGGGTCTGGGGTGACATGACTGGGGATTGCGGATTGGCGGCCCATTCGACTTAACCGCGCAGTTGGCGAACCTCGAATCCTTAGGGGTGACAGGATTTCGGATTCGGGGCCCATTCGACTACGCTCGGGGCAGGCTCTTCGGCCGGGGGGCTGTGAATTGATTATTGATGATTTACGATTGATGATTGTGGTGGGGCCTCGCGGCCTTCGTGCTCTTCCTGGTTTCGGAATCCATGCCCGACAGCAGAGCTAACGGCGGTGGTGGGGCAGGACACTGGCGCGGACCCAGCTCCAGTTGAGGATGACGTGAAGTCCGATGCCGACGAGCAGGAGCATCCCGCCGCCCTTGTGCACCCAGTCAAATACCTCCGGTGAGAGGTGGTCGCGGAAGATGGCGGAGAGGGCCTGAGAAACGGTGAGCACGGCCAGGATCGGGTTGAGAATCTTGAACATCGTGTTCTTTTGCATGAGTCCACTCCTTTGGAGCGTCTGCCAATCTGCCTGCTGCCTCGCGGGGCGCTGTGCTCATCCGGGCGTCTTGCCGGAGCCATCGCCCGCCCGCAAAAGAGAAATCATAGCACAAATCAGGCATGGCGGCAACGGAATCCGCGTCAATTCGTGTCGAGAAGACCTGTCATCGGTAGCCGGTAGTCAGTTGCCGGTTGGCTCTTACGACCCTTTCTTCTTACCCTCTCACCTTCGGTCCTCACCCTCTGCGGCCCTTGGCGACCTTTGCGGTTGAACAGCAGTTGCCGGTTCTCAGTTGGCGGTTGTCAGTGGAAAACCTTCCTGTGGCCCCTCGTGCTCTCGATGCTCTTCGTGGTTTTAGAATCCGTGCGCGACAGAAATCTCTGGATGGGCGGGATTTCGCTTGACAGTCGATCATGGCGTGTGTATGATAACAACACAACTGAATGGAGAATCGTCAGTTACAAATCGAGAATCGCAAATCACAAATGATACACTTGCGGTGGATTCCACGCATGGCGGGCAAGTTACCCATTCTATCTTATCTGGACCTCGCGACGGAGGAGCCGACGATCAGCCCCCCTCTTTGCCGTGAGTGGAGGCCGATTGTGCAGAACAAAGCCAATTCGTCCTGCCAGGCGGATGCCGGGCACGGCCGACCCTGCAGAGCGGCCGACGATGCATTATGCGAAACAAAGCCAATTGGGAGGAAGTGTCAAGTTTGAAGTTTCAAGTGTCAAGTGGGAGGGGCCGAGCGTCGAGTCGTCCGACTTCAACCTTCACACTCTGCGGAAGACGCCTTACGGTGTCAGCAGGGTCTGCCGTGCAAAACAAAGCCAATTTCTGGGGAGTCGGCGGGAGGGGACTGCATGGGTGACTGTGCAAAACAAACCCAATTTGCCAAGGAACAGGGAGCAGGCAACAGGCAGGAGGGAACCGCACGACCGATTGTGTAAAACAAAGCCAATTCGTAGGACGCTGGATGACGCTAACTCTTTGATGGGAAAGGGGTTATGCTCGCCTTGTGGAGTGTGCGAAGCAAAGCCAATCTACGCAGCCGAGATTGCCTCTCTGGCTTGCTGCAAGGTCGACGGTGGTTCAGAGCTTCCTTGGGTCCAAGATCACGTGCTTGATGCTCTTACGCAGGTAGGTGTAGGTGATATGGACGCGGCCGTCTTTAGTCTGGATCACGGCGGGATAGGAGTACTCGCCGGGCTGGTCGGATCCTGCCCACCCAATTAGGGTAGTCGCTGCACTACCGGCTATCGCCGAAGCACAAGCGGGGTCTCCAATTCCAGGAGAGTCAGTCGCGTATGACGGCAGCGGGAGTGTTCTATTCGGGATACAGGAGGTACCTGGCGCGGGTTGGTCGGAAGGTCTTGCACTCAGTTTGCCACCGGTTTTTGGGGTCTTCGAGGGATGAGCCGGCCACGATTGCTTTGCGGATGGTGTCGGTGCCGCAGAGGTGGTCGAAGTGGTCGGCGAGCCATTGGAAGCGGTCGCTGTGCAGGCGATAGATCGTGTTGACGATTTGCACGCCGGTCCAGAAGGGTTCGAGCTTGTCCCGATCCGTGACGGTGAGCTTGACGCCCTGGCATAGCTGGCCCTTGTGCTTGGAGGACGCGGGCGTGAAGATGGTCGTCACGAAGGACACGCCGGGCAGATTTAGGGCGTCAAGAGAGTCACGGAGGCTCTTTGCCTCCAGCCACGGGGCCCCGAACTGGCGGAACGGCATGGCTGTGCCGCGGCCCTCGGAGATGTTGGTGCCTTCGAGCAGGCACAGGCCGGGATAGACGGCCGCCGTCTCGACGTCCGGCATATTGGGCGACGGCCTGATGAAGGGAAGGCCGGTCTGGTCGTGCCACATGCCGCGACGCCAGCCGGTCATGGGGACGACGGCAAGCTCCGCTTTCACGCCGTTCGCCAGCCAGCCCTCGCCGTTGACCATCCGCGCCAGCTCGCCGACGGTCATGCCGTACCGCACGGGAATGGGGTACAGGCCGATGAAACTGGCGAACTTCGGATTGAGGACTTCACCCTCGATCTGCGTGCCGTTGATGGGGTCGGGCCGGTCCAAGACGACGAACCGCTTGCCCGATTCGGCCGCCGCCTCCATCGCCAGGGACATCGTATAGAGGTACGTGTAGAATCGTGCCCCCACATCCTGAATGTCGAAGATCAGGACATCGACGTTGGCCAGCATGGCGGGCGTGGGCTTCTTGGTGTCACCATAGAGGCTGTAGACGGGCAGCCCGGACGCGGGATCGGTGCCGCCATCCACTTCGACCCCCGCCTCCTCCGTGCCCTGCAGGCCGTGCTCGGGGCTGAACAACGCCACCACTCGCACGTCGGGCATCTCCCGAAAGACATCGACAATGTACATGCCTCGGCTATTATAAGACGTTTGGTTGGCGATGACGCCCACTCGTTTGCCTTTGAACAGGTCTTTCGATTCGCCGATATTGTCGAGCCCGGTCCGAACCGCCCCCGGACAGCAGGCGGCCAGCCACCCCAGTGTCAGAACACAGGTGACGACTCGCAAAGGGACCCGTTTGGCAGGCATTATGTTTTCCATATTAGGTACCGCCACGTCATGGCACGATGCGTCAGTTCGCCTGAACGGAGCATACCATACCACCTGTCTTCCTCCAGCGGAAGGCCTTGATCCATGAGTTTGTGGGTCTTTCCTGGAATTGTCCTTGCAAATTGCGCGAGCTTCGCTCAAAATGCAAGGATGGCAGAGATGATCAACCGTCCTGACCTGTTCTTGCGGATAGACAGCCGGTTTGGGTCGAATCCGGTTGTGCTCTTGCAGGGCCCGCGCCAGTGCGGCAAGACGACGCTTGCCCGCCGGTTCGCGGCCCAACACAAGGCCGAGTATTTCGACTTGGAGTCGCCGGCCGATATCAGCCGGCTGGCCCAGCCCATGACGTCGCTGGAGCCGCTGACCGGCTGGGTCGTGATCGACGAAGCCCAGTTGCAGCCAGGGCTGTTCCCCATTCTTCGGGTGTTGGCAGACCGGCATCCCCTGCCTGCGCGGTTCCTGGTGCTCGGCAGCGCATCATCCGACTTGGTTCGGAGCGTATCCGAATCCCTTGCCGGAAGGGTGGCCCTGGTGCCCATGGCCGGGTTTGATCTGTCGGAGGTCGGTCCGAAAGCGTTACGCACGCTCTGGTGGCGCGGCGGATTCCCGCGGTCCTTTCTGGCCGAGACCGACGGCGAAAGCCTTCAGTGGCGGGAAGACTTCATCCAAACGTTCCTGGAGCGAGACCTCCGCCGGTTCGGCGTACAGGTGGCGCCGATGGCCCTTCGCCGGTTCTGGTCCATGACCGCGCACTATCACGGCCAGATCTGGAATGCCTCGGAGATTGGACGATCTCTCGGCGAGAGCCACACCACGGTGAAGCGGCACCTGGATATCCTGTGCGGGGCCTTGGTGATGAGGCAGTTGCCGCCTTGGTTCGAGAATGTCGGCAAACGGCAGGTCAGGTCGCCCAAGGTATACCTCCGCGACAGCGGCCTTTTGCACGCCCTTTTAGGGATCCCGTCGTTTGCGGCCCTGGAAGCGCATCCTAAGCTGGGGGCGTCCTGGGAGGGATTCGCCCTGGAGGAGGTCCTACGTGTGACGGGGGACCGCGATGCCTACTTCTGGAACACGCAGGGTGGGGCCGAGCTGGACCTGCTGGTGCCCGTCAACGGCCAGCGGATAGGATTCGAGTTCAAGTACGCTGATGCCCCGGCAGTCAGCAAGTCGCTCCAGGTAGCGAGGGAGGACCTGAGACTGGCCCGCGTATTCATCGTCCATCCGGGACCGAAGTCGTATCCGTTGAATGAGTGGGCCGAGGCGGTGAGTCTCCAAGACGTGCGGACGCGGATACAAGACGTTCAATAGTTGAAGTCGGCCGCAAAAGGATCGGCAGGCGAACCCACTCGTTCGGCGTGCGTAAAAAATAGGCAAATCCCTCTTGCATTTGTGCCGATATTGAGGTATAGTGCTGGTTTCCTCGCTTCTGGTGATGGAGGGGGGGGTATGACTACCTGCCAGTCACCTGGAATCTATGGTAATCTTCGCAATCTGTGAGGGTTCACCAACCGATAAGCGAGTACGTATTGTTGCCGGGCCATCGGAATGCTCGGCCTGTGGGAAGAATTGTTGTGTTTGAACGACTGTTTTGACGAAACATGGAAAAGATCGGCAAGATTCGAAACATCGGAATATCGGCGCATATCGACTCGGGCAAAACGACCCTGAGCGAGCGCATTCTATACTATTGCGGCCGGATTCACCGGATGCAGGAGGTCCACGACGAGGGCGGCGGAGCGACCATGGACTACATGGAGCTCGAGCGCGAGCGCGGCATCACGATCACCTCGGCCGCCACGCAGGTCGCCTGGAGGGGCAACCGCATCAACCTGATCGACACCCCCGGCCACGTGGACTTCACGGTCGAGGTCGAGCGGTCGCTGCGCGTGCTCGATGGGGCAATCATGATCTTGTGCGCCGTCGGCGGCGTGCAGAGCCAGTCATTCACCGTCGATCAGCAGATGAAGCGTTACCGCGTGCCGCGAATCGCCTTCATCAACAAGATGGACCGCGTCGGCGCCGACCCGGAGCGGGTGCGCCGCGATATTCACGAGAAGCTCGGCCTCAACGCCGTGCCGATCCAGTTGAATATGGGCATCGCCGAGGGCTTCCAGGGCGTGATTGACCTGGTCACGATGGAAGCGGTCACTTTCGAGGGCGAGGATGGGGAGAAGATCGTACCCGTGCCTGTTCCGGCGGCGTATGCAGCCGCGGCCCAGAAGGCCCGGCACGAGATGCTCGACGCCCTGAGCATGTTCAGTGACGAGATGACGGAGCGACTGCTCGATGAGCGGCCCGTTGATGCGGACCTGATCCGCCGGACGATCCGCGAGGCCACGATCAATCGCGACATCGTGCCGGTGATGATGGGCTCGGCGTTCAAGAACAAGGGCGTGCAGCCGTTGCTGGACGCGGTCTGCGACTATCTTCCCAGCCCGCTGGACCGCTCCTATTTCGCCCGCGACCACAACAACGCGGGCACGGAGACGCCGCTGGAGGGCGATCCGGACGCTCCGCTCGTGGCGATGGTCTTCAAAATTGCCGATGAGCCGTTCGGCCAGTTGAGTTACATCCGCGTGTACCAGGGCACGCTCGTCAAAGGCGGCCAGTACCGCAACGCCCGCACGAATCGCATGCTTCGCGTCGGCAGGATCGTCCGGATGCACGCCAACGACCGCCAGGACATCACCAACGCTGGGCCGGGTGACATCGTCGCGCTGTTAGCTGTGGAGTGTGCCAATGGCGACACGCTTTGCGGCGAGGGCCTCAACTATTCGCTCGAAAGCATCTTCGTGGCCGACCCCGTGATCAGCCTGTCCGTCATCCCTGCCAGCAACGCCGACCAGGAGCGCATGGCCAAGGCGCTGAGCCGGTTCATGAAGGAGGACCCCACCTTCCGCGTCTCCACCGATGCGGAGACGGGCGAGACCGTCATCGCCGGCATGGGCGAGCTTCACCTCGACATCTACGTCGAGCGGATGCGCCGCGAGTACAGGGCAAACATCAGGGTCGGAGCGCCGAGCGTCAGCTACCGTGAGGCGCCGACCGTCGAGGCCCAGTTCAATTATCGCCACAAGAAGCAGACCGGCGGCGCGGGCCAGTTCGCCCACGTGGTCGGCCGGCTGATCCCGCTGGTGGCGGGCAGCGAGTCCACGTACGAATTCGAGGACAACGTCCGCAACGGCCGCATCCCCAACGAGTACATCCCCGCCGTGAACAAGGGATTCCAGGCGGCGATGAAGAAGGGCCCCTTGGCGGGCTACCAGGTCGTCGGATGCAAAATGTGTCTCGATGACGGCTCGTACCACGCGGTCGATTCCAGCGAGATGGCCTTCCGTATCGCGGGTCGCGACGCCTTCGTCGAGGCGTTCCGCAGGGCCCGGCCATGCCTCATGGAGCCGATCATGAAGGTCGAGGTCGAGACGCCCGGGGAATACCAGGGCGCGATCGTCGGCGACCTCAACAGCCGCCGGGGGATCATCCACGACACGGAAGTCCGCAACAATTGCGCGGTCATCCGGGCGGAGGTCCCGCTGGCCAGCATGTTCGGCTACGCCACCATCGTTCGCGGCCTGAGCAAGGGCATGGCCACCTTCACTATGGAGATGTCCCGCTATGCCCAGGTGCCCACGAGGATCGCCGAGGAAATCGTCCTCCGCCGCCGCGGAAAGCAAACCGCGAAGAAGTAGAATAGTGTGGGCAGCACTTCGTCAGGTGATTGATGATGGATAATTGATGATTGATGATTGAAGAATGGTTGCCAACAATAATCCATCATCCATCATCAATAATCAATCCATGCAGACGCCTGCGCCACTGGCTGTGCCGATCCGCCTCAATGTCAGGGGCTCTTTTCGCCGGTATCGCTCTTGATCTCTGCCGCCGGCGATGCGGCCTTCGATCGGACGCCCTGGGCGGCGCAGTAGGTCTTGTAGCCGCCGGTCAGATTCCGGCATTGGAAGCCAGCCTGGGTGAGGATTCGGCAGGCGAGATAGCCGCGAAGTCCGACCTGGCAGAATACGAGCAGCTCCTTATCCCGAGGCAGCTCGTGCAGGCGGTCTCGCAGCTCATGAAGCGGGATATTCACGGCTCCGGGGATCGTGCCAGCCTTCACCTCCGTGGGACTGCGCACGTCGAGCAGCAGCCTGTGGTCGGCGGGACCGGTCAGATCCTCCGTGTGGCAGATGGCCGCGTCGCCGGAGAGGACGTTCGAGGCGACGAAGCCGGCGTAGTTCACCGGGTCCTTGGCCGAGCCGAACGGCGGGGCGTAGCAGAGCTCGACGTCCTTGAGGTCTCGGACGGTCATGCCCGCTCGCATGGCGACGGCGATGACGTCGATGCGCTTGTCCACGCCGCCAGCGCCGACGGCCTGTGCCCCGAGGATTTTCCCATCCTGCGGATCGAACAGGAGCTTCAGGCTCATCTGAGTGGCGCCGGGGTAGTAGCCCGCGTGATGGGCAGGATGGACGTAGATCTTCTCGTATCGCCGGCCAGCGCGTTTGAGGCTCTTCTCGCTGAGAGGCTGTGAAACAATTTCAGATTGTGCTCTATTTTGACGTTTTGGCACTGGATGAATTTGGGGAGGGCGCTATAACGGAAGTCATGGATACGCAAGAGCCAATTCCGCCCTCGTCACCGCAG
>Ga0315274_10006094_pt1 | contig 17580 bp, 24 predicted proteins | sample YL17G02_20_MG_FD_203700 | JGI IMG/M metagenome (GOLD analysis project Ga0315274, IMG submission 203700) | Sediment microbial communities from Yellowstone Lake, YNP, Wyoming, USA - YL17G02_20 | ecosystem: Environmental > Aquatic > Freshwater > Lake > Sediment | place: USA: Wyoming | collected...
CCCCTCACGCCAGCCAGGGACGGCTGCTCAGGAACGACGCCTTGCGCCCCGTGACCCCCTTTGCCGAGGGGCCCGGCGGGCTCGATGTCTCGCTCTTTTTGGAGAGCGCGCTGGCGCCGCTTCGGTTGTAGGGAGACCTCTGGGGCCTGCCGGCGGTGCTGGACGTGGGAGTCCTCTTCTACAACAAGGAGATCTTCGATAAGGCCGGAGTCGCACATCCCACGAACGAGTGGACGTGGGAGGACGTGCTCGCCGCGGCCAAGAAGCTGACGGATACCGCTGGCGACAAGCCTACCTATGGCCTCGTCTCCGACATCCGAAACGGTGACTACGGTGCTCTCATCTACCAGAACGGCGGCACGTTAGTCGACAGCCTGGAGAATGCCACCGCCTACACCCTCGCCGATCCGGCGACAGTGCAGGCGGTGCAGTGGTATGCCGATCTGGCGCTCGTGCACGAAGTGATGCCGACGCCGGGAGAGTTGCGCTCCAGCGGTGGCGCCGGGACGATGATCGCGAGCGGCCGGGCGGCCATGTGGTACGGCGTCTTGGGTGGGCGCGGCACCGTCTCGGGGGACGTGCCGCTGAGCTTCGATTGGGGGGTGGTGGCGCCGCCGGCCGGCAAGGAGCGGATCACCTGGCTCAACGAGGGCTGCTACGTCCTTGGTAAGCAGGCCGCCGAGCCGCTGCTGGGCTGGCAATGGGCCAAGTTCCTGGCGCAGCCCCAGGACCCGCCTCGGGGCATATCGCCGCTGCGCTCGGTCGTCGAGTCCGACGCCTTCCTCGCCTCCGAGCCGCCTGAGGTCGCGGCCGCCGCACGCGCGGCGCTAGCCATCGCCCGCCCGCTGCCGTCGGCGTACTGGGTCAACGAGATGCTTGAGCCGGTCTACCGCGGCGTGAACGACGTCTTCTCGGGCGAGCCGGCCGAGGAGGCGCTGGCCACCGCGCAGGAGCGGGCAACGGCTGCCTTGGCGCGGCTGGCGGCGCAGCAGTGCGCCCGCCTTAGCCGGGACGGGCGGTGCTTCGGCCCGTGTCTCTGCGGCCGGCGGCGTTATGCTCTCGTGGAAGGTGCGGATGTCGCGTTTCGCCTTGGTAGACGAGTACGTGGAGACGCTTCTCGGCGCATCCCCGTGCGATGTGCCGACCGGCCACACCGCGGTCGTCGAGTCGCCGCTTCGGCTGCGGACGCTGCCGAGCTACGGCTTCCTGCACGTCCTCTGGTGGTTGTGGCTCGAGCACGGCGGCTCGATGGCCAGCGTGCCGCCGGGCGCCGGGGAGGCAGTGGCGCGGCTAGTCGACGGTGCCTCGTGCCCGGAGGTGCTGGCCGACGCTGAGCTGGTCCAGCGGCTGCGGAGTCCGCTGGACGAGGCGCTGCGCACGCACGGGCTGCCGCCGACCGACCGTGTCATCCGCGCCCTCGTCTTCGCCTGTGACGGCTCGCTCCTGCGCCGGCACCATCACGGCGACTGCCGCCGGCTGAGCGACGAGAGTATCCCCGCCGCCGAGGGCCTCTCCCTTCCCAAGCACTGCTTCCCTGACGGCGTCGTCTACGGCGTCATCACGGACGGACAGGGCGACCTCAACGCTTCTAGCCATGTCGGGCTCTCGTCCGGCCCGGACGCGCGGGTCGTCTCCGTCGCCTACGCCCACCGCATCGGCCCGATGGAGGCGCGCCTGGCCGACCCGGCCATCGAGACGGCGCCGGCCTATCGCCGCCGCGGTTACGCGCAGACGGCCCTCTCCGCCGTGGTAGACGACTACGTGCGCCGGGGAGGCGAGGCCAAGTATGACTGCAGCCCCGACAACCTCGCTTCGGCGGCCACGGCGCGTAGCGTCGGCTTCGTCCCCTATGGGAGAACGCTGGTGCTGGCGGCCGCGGACGAGTTCGCGTAGGACGATGCTAGCGCAACTGTAGGTCGGCGTGGCAGTGCGCCTCGCGCTGCCCTGGCTCATCTGGTCGCGCGGGCTGGCGCACTACGAGAGCGCCGGGCACTAGGAAGCGAGCCACTCGACGCTGACCAGGCTGCCTACCGAGGCGAACTCGGGGTCGCCTGTGAGGACAGTGGCGCCTAGCGCCTGGGCGGTGGCGACGGCGAAGGAGCCGGCGTAGGAAAGGCGGTGGTTGGCCTTAACGTGCGCCGCGGCGAGCACCGCCTCCCGGTCAGCGGGAAGCACTCTCAAGGGAAGCTGATCCAACGCCGCGAGCGCAGCCTGAGCCTGCGCCAGACCGCGCTCGCGCTCGGTTATGTACAGCACCTCGCCTAGGTTGATGACAGAGACGCACGTGGAGCATTCATCACGGGCGGCAGCAGCAAGTACCGCTTCCACTCTTTCGCGGCCGTGCTCGTCCCCTAAGTACGCAAGGAGAGCGAAGCTGTCGAGGACGAAACGCTCCGGCTCAGCGCTCACGACCAAGCTCGCGGCCGTGCTCCTCGAGGAGCGCGCCCGTGAGAGACGTCTCTCCCTTGAGCATACCGGCGACCTCGGCCACCGGGTCACCGGCTGCCGGTACGATGGCTAACACGCCGCCGTAGTCCACGATCTGCACCCTAGAGCCCGGCCGGAGTTCGTACTTGCGGCGAAGCGCGGCGGGGATCACCACCCAACCTTTGCTCGAGACGGTCAGTGCTTCCACACATACACCTCGCTGCGTTATACCTGTGGGAGCCAGGGTATAACGCTGGCTGTCGTCGGTCAAACCCGCGCGCTCAAGGGGGTGGTGCACCACCGCAGCATAGCTCAGACTCAGGGAGAATGGACATGCACGTCCTCGGCATCAGCGGCACACCCCGGGAGAACGGCAACAGCGACATCCTGCTCGCGCATGCGTTGCATCCCTTCCGCGAGCAAGACTGGGAGGCGGAATACCTCCGCCTGCGAGAGCTGCCGCGACAGCGGCGTCTGCGTCACTGACGATGACATGGCGCGCGTCTACGAGGCCTGGCGTTGGTGCGATGCCTTGATCGTCGCCAGCCCGGTCTACAACCGCAACCTGCCGTCGCTGCTCGCCGCGGTGCTGGAGCGCCACTACGCGCTCATGGGAGAGCGGCCGCTACGCGGCAAGGTGGGCGGGGCGATTACCGTCGGGCGCGGGACGTGCGGCGGCCAGACCATCGCCCTCAACGCCATCTACACCTGGATGCTGTCTTGCGTCAGGGTCTGCGTACCTGGGGAGATGAACGGCGTTACGGCCGTGGCCTCCGAGCCGGGCGATATCCTTAGTCAGGAGAAGCGTCTGCGCCAGGCGCGCGTGCCGGGAGAGAACGTGTTGGGCGTGGCGGCGCGCCTGCGAGGATAGCGCTCGGAGGGCGGTACCTGCGCGGGCATCGCACTGGCAGCAGGCCGCGGGTGGGAGTGCGCGATGGTGGATCGAGTTCGCCTCGTAGCCTTCGATCTCGACGGTACGCTGCTGCGCGGCGAAACGGTGTGCGAAGCGCTGGCGCGCGGGCTCGGGCGGATCGAGAGAATGCGCGAGCTGGAGCGCGCCACCACGCCCCAGGAGCTAAGAGCCGCGCGCGAGGAGATGGCCCGGTGGTACGCGGACGCGAGTGCCGAGAATCTCACCGAGTGCTTGCCCAGCCTGAGCCTGGCTCCGGGTGTCGCCGCGGGCTTCGAGCGCCTGCGCCGCCACCGGATTCGGACGGCGATCGTCTCGATCACGTGGGAATTCGCGGTGGAGTGGTACGCGCAGATCCTCGGTGTTGACCATTTCGTTGGCACCGGCTTAAGCCCTGGGGGCCGGATCGAACATTTCTGGCCGGAGGACAAGCCGATCTGGCTCGAGGCACTGGCGGCGCACCTGGCCCTGCCGATGACCCAGGTGGCCGCTGTTGGCGATTCGGCCGGAGATATCGCTATGCTAAATGTGGTCGGCAGACCGTACTTCGTTGGCCCAACGCTCCCCGAAACCCTCAGAGGGCGAGCGGAGCACTGCCCTGGCGCCGGGATCGACGACCTTGCCCGGCGAGTCTTTTCTTCAGCGCCACGACGGCGCTCTGTGCCGCACCAGTAGGACGCGGAGGAGTTGGCTGCGATAGACCTGGCTGAGTTCCAGAAGTGGGTTAGCGACGCTGACAAGTCCGGCAACTGGCACCTGCTGCCCTTGTCCATGCTGATGTCGCGCCTGACGGAGGAGACGGGTGAGCTGGCGCGGGCGGTGAACCGGCTCTACCTCGCCGCCGATTCGCAGGAGCGCGCAGCCTGCCGCGAGAACGCCGCCCGCGAGCTGGCCGATTCGCTCTGGTACCTGGCCAAGATCGCCAATCGGCTGGACGTGAGCCTGGCGGGCGAGCTCGAGGACATGGTCAGGAGGTCCTCCTCCTGGCCCGGACAACAGTTCGACGAGGAATTGCGGCGGACACTGAAGGGGATCGACGATGAGCTGTCGCCTGCCAGGCGGTGGCTGGAACCCCCGGGCTGGAGCCGCGGGGCTACCATCGCGAAGCCGGCCTTCACCGGCTGGCTCGGGCGCATAGCAGTGCGCCCCTACATCGTCGGCCCGCGAAGCGCCAAAGCGCGCTTTGGCTAGCGGCGGGCCTCGCACCCTTGAGCGCGGGTCTTCAGGCCCGCGTCTGCGCTGGAGCGAAGAACCACTGCCGAGAGCCCCTCGTAGCGCCCTGGGTACCACCGGCCTGTCTGCCACCCCGCACGTGAACATCGCTTGCCCGGAGTCGGCAAGGCGCGTAGACTCATCGTAGCCGATCTTGCTACGCAGGGAGATGCCTGATGCAGCTCATACCATATCGCATGCTGCGCAACCAGCCCGGGGAGGTGCGCCGGCTCCTCGAGCAAGAGGGCGAGCTTGTGGTCACCAGCAACAATGAGCCCTTCGCCCTGCTTCTCGACATCGAGGCGGATGGGCTCGAGGACGTGCTGCTCCTCGTGAGCCGCATCCGCGCTCAGAGGGCAGTGTCCGCCATTAGGGAAAAGGCGCGAGAGAGGGGGCTCGATAGGCTAACCGAGGAGGGGATCGAGGCGGAAGTGAAAGCGGCACGAGCGGCGAGGCACCAGGCGTCATGCTGATCGTCCTGGACACGAACGTACTCGTCTGTGGGCTGCTCAACCCATTCGGCGCTCCCGGCAGGCTGCTTGACCTCGCCCTCGCCGGCAAGGTCCGCCTCGCTTGCAACGATCGCGTCCTCGCTGAGTACTCCGAGGTACTGGCTAGACCGAAGCTCGCCATTGACCAGGGCCGCGCGCGGGACGTGCTGGGCTACATACGCCTGAGCTCGGTGCGTGCGGCCGCACCGCCCCTTGCTCCGGGGCGACCAAGATGTGCCCCCGATGCCGACGATCTTGCCTTCCTCGAGGTAGCCCTGGCCAGCGGCGCCGCCGCCATCGTCACCGGTAACGCCGGCCACTTCGAATCCGTCGCTGCCGGCGAAGTGCCGGTCCTCTCGGCGACCGAGTTCCTCGAGCGCTGGGCACGGCAGAGCGAGGAGCGGTGAGAACGTAACCTCGCGCGGACCCGCCACGGAAAGCGCGTGCCGCTCGCCCGCCTAGCCCTAGCCTACCGCCTTGAGCACCCGCAGCGTCACCCACTTGTTGGGTTGCTTCTTGGCGCCGAAGTCCACCCACGTCTTGCCGGCATAGTCATACTCGAGCGGCCAGCGACCCTGGGCGCCCTGCTTGCCGCGGATCAGGGCGAGCGCGTTCGCCAGCCGCGGGTCGTGCCCGTAGCCCAGCGCGGCCAGCGCCTCGACCGTCTGCAGGATGTCGGTGACGTAGAACACGGGGAAGCCGAACTTCCACCAGTTGCCGCTCGGCTTGTCGCTGTAGCCGCTCGGGTAATCGGCCTTGGCCGGGTCGGTGCTGAAGAGGAAGTCCACGCCTTGCTGGATGGCGCGCTCGATCACGGGCGAGCGCCGCTCCTTCGGCAGCTTGCCGAAAGCCAGCATCACCTTCGTTCCGCCCCAGGCGCAGGGCAGCTTGTTGTTTGAGCCGCAGGCGAAGGTTGGTCCGCACTTGCCGGCGTAGTAGCGCAACGGTGCCTGGCGGTCTTCGGCGGGGGCGACGCCCTCGCCGGTCAGCGAGCGGGCCATCCAATCGAAGGCCGCCTCCAACCGGGGATCGTCATAGCCAAGGTCAAGTAGCGCGGCACAGAGGTTGCCCTGCAGGCAGTCGGCCGTGCCGGAGGGCGCTCCGTCGCCGCTGAAGCGGCCGCCCTCGGCGAGCGCATGGTCGAGCAGGTAGGCGCAGCCCTTGCCGATGCGCTCGTCCAGCGCCGCGGATGCGCCCAACTGGGCGAGCAGGAGGACCGACCAGACGGTGGAGCGGTACTTGGGGCTGTAGCTGGGCCCCGGCTCGGCCCAGTATTCGGCCTCGTTCATCTCGCTACGAATCCGGGCAATCGGGCCCCCGGTGTGCGCCTCTAACTGGGCAGCGCGCAGCTCCGGGTCGGTAGCCGGGCGGTCGAGCAGATCGCGCAGGGCCAGGTACCGCACCCCGGGCTCGTCGTTCTCCAGCAGCCAGGCCAGTGAGTCGCCATTGAGCTGATCCAGCCAGGACATGAGCACTACATCACCTCCATAGGCCTCGCGCGGGGATGCCGTCTCATTGCAGGGCAGGCCGGGGAGGGATGCAGGACGCCCTACCGGCGCTCTGGCTGTTCCGTAAGGATCGCCTCCAGCTCTTGGCGGGCTCGTGCTAGAGCCTGGCCGGAACGGCGGAGCTTGGCGGCGTCAGCCGTGCGCGCCTCGTGCATGACGAGCTGGTGTAGCTCGCGCAGAGAATGGCGCAGGTCGCGCAGCGCCTCTCGCCACTCCCGGTGAGAGCCTTGTCCAAACCATTGGCTCATGCGCTCGCCAATGCCCTCAGCCGTCTCCCTCTGCTCGTCGAGGAAGCGCAGCCCGGCCTCAGTGATGCTGTACACCTTGCGCCCGTCCCGCTCCGCCGCCGTGACGTGACCCATCTCCTCGAGCATCTGCAGTGTCGGATAGACCACGCCCGGGCTGGGGCTATAGAGGCCGTGGAAGCGGTCCTCCAAGGCCTTGATGATCTCGTAGCCGTAGCTTGGCTTCTCCTTGAGAAGCTCCAGGATCAGGTACTTGAACTCGCCTTTCTCGAAGAAGCGGCCGTGCTGCCGTCCGTGCCCGACATCCCCGAACGGGAAGTGATGGAACATAGGAGCCTCCATGAAGTACTGTCGCGATATATCGCGATATGTGCAGATACTATCGCGGAGCCATGCCTTTGTCAAGAGCGGGGACCGAGCCCGCACGCGGACTGGGCCGCTTGCCCCTGGAGACGCGCCCGAGAACGTAGTAACATGCGCCTGTCTGGCCGCTCGGTCTCTCACTCGTGCGCGATGGGGGAAGTGGGGAGAAGAGACTGGCGCTCCTGATTGCCTGCACGGTTGTGGCCGCCTGTGGCGCCACCCAGGCGCCTGTGCCTGTTACCATCCGCTTTGGGCCACGTCGCCCATTCCGTTCGCTTGCACTCGTCCTTCTGACGCTATCGCTCCTTAGCGCCTGCACAACCGGCGCAGTTCCGACCAGCCAGAGCACGCCCCCCACCATTGCCGTACCCGAGGCCACCCAGCCAAGCGGGGCGGCGGGGCAGGCGAGCCAGCCCGCCATCACCATCACCTTCGCCTGCCGGGGTTATGAGCACAGCCCGTATGAAGAACTGGCTCAGGCCTTCGGACAGCAGAACCCCGCCATCTCTGTGCAAGTCGTCTCCATCGACGACCTCGCCGGCAACTCAAACATCCTCTCGGCCGATGACGCGGCCAAGGTGGCGAGTGGGGCCGATGCCTTCCTCGGCTACGCCCGCGTCATGCTGGAGGAGGCAGTGCCGCGCGGGCTCGTCCTTGACCTCTCGCCCCTGGCGACTCTGGCTGGCAGCAGCCTTGATGACTTCTACCCGGCTCCCCTTGCCCTGCTGTAAGACGGGGACAACCTCTGGGGCCTGCCCTTTGCCGCCGACGTCGGCCTCATCTTTTAGGACCCCGCCCGCTTCGATGAGGTGGGCCTGCCCTACCCGGCCATCGGCTGGAGCTGGGAGGAGCTGCTCGAGGCGGCAGAGGGCACGGCCTCGGTGGTGGGGGAGGAGGTGACCGGCTACGGCCTGGTCGACATCGATGCCGCCACCACCGTCCTGCTCAAGGCCGAGCAGCAGGCCGGGCCGCTCCTCGACCTGGCCAAGGAGCCGCCGGAAGTGCATCTGGATGACCCGGCAATGGCCGAGGCCTTGGGCTGGTACCTGGAGGTTGCCAACTTCCCCAAGGCCGGTGTCGCCCCCTACCCGGGAGAGGAGGGACCGGTGAGCGCTGTAAGTGCCTGGGCCTACTTCGTCAGTGCTGGCACCGCCCAGACTGAGGCTGCCTATCGCTGGATCGAGTTCCTCTCCCACCAGGACTTGGGGCGCCTGGAGGGGCAGATCCGGGCACGCTGGTCGGTGGCCGAGGAGAGCCGCTTCTGGGAGGGGCTTGAGCCGGGGCTGGCCGAGGTGCTGCGCCACTGCCTGGACAATGCCACCGCGCTGCCCCGCACGCTCGTGTGGGCGGTGCGCAAGGGCATGGGCGCCCTTGGCGAGGGCCAGCCGCTTGAGGTGGCCCTGGCGGTGGGGCAGGCCGAGGCTCAGCGGCTCCTTGGCCAGGCGGTGACTGTGGTCCAGGCTCCCGCCCCTACCATCACGGTGGTAGCGCCTACCCCTGAACCCACCCGTGGCAAGACGGCGGTGCGCTTCCTCGCTCACCCCGGTGCGAGAGCGATCGGGTACGAGGCCCTGGCCAGCGAGTTCGAGAAGAGCCACCCCGACATCGACATCCGTGTGGACGATGGCTGGCGGGTGCCCAGTATCGAGGAGAAGATCGCCTCCGCCGACTGCTTCGTCGCTCTTGCCGCCGAGCTTGTGGTCCGCGGAACGGATGGCCTGCTCCCCCTTGACCCCTTCATCGAACAGTCCGGCTTTGGCCTAGACCCCTTCTACCCCAGCCTGCTCGAGCAGGCACGGTTGGACGGGCACATCTGGGGCATACCGCTGGATACCGATGCTATGCTCCTCTACTGCAACCGCGACCTCTTCGATGCCGCGGGAGCACCCTATCCCGATGCCACCTGGAATGCCGAGGCGTTCGTTGAGCGGGCGATCGCCATGTCGGATCGGGATGCTGCCGAGCCCACCTACGGCTTCCGCCCGTGTTATGGCGCCTTCCCTTTCCTACCCAACTACATTGCCTGGCTGGGTGGGCAGTTGCTGACAGAGACCGGGGAGCCCAACCTCGATGACCCGACGGTAGCCCAGGCCATGTCCCGGTTCGCCGAACTGGTGCTTCGGGCCACCCCGCCTGAGGAACTGGTCTACGAGAATGTGTTCGGCTTGGTGAGCACATACATCGTTGCCGGTAGGTACCCGGAAGAAGTGGCCAAGGGCAGGGTGGCGATGTGGACCGAGCCTTTCAACAACCACCTGTGGGCCCCAGCCGCCGGTTTCGAAGTGGGTGTGGCGCCGCTTCCCACCGGCGCCACCCTGGCCGAACGCCTGTTTCCCGATCTCTTGTACATCAGCGCCGATACGCAGGTGGCTCAAGCTTGCTGGGAGTGGATCAGCTTCCTGAGCGCCCAGCCTCAGGCAGTGGTACTCCTGCCCGCCCGCCGAGATGTGGCGCAGGGTGAGGAGTGGCGACGGCTAGTCGGGGAGGAAGTGGCCACGGCCTGGGACGAGACGGTGGCAAGGAGTCAGGAGCAACAGCTGCCTAACCCGCTTGGGGCAGACATTCTCCACTACTGGCTCAATGAGGCCTTCGTCGAGGTCCTCGCTGGGCGGGACGTGAGCGCGGCCCTGGATGATGCCCAGGAGAAGTCAATGGTCGTCTACACCTGCCTGGCCGAGGGTGAGTCTACGATTGAGCGCTGGCAGGCGTGCGCGCGCGAGGCAGACCCACAGGTGAGGCTTCCGCCAGCTCAGCAGTAGCGGCGAGGCTAGAGTAGCACAGTGTGGGCTCCTCAATCGAGAGCGAACTCACGAGCATGGCGTCGCGCCCACGACGGCGCAAGCGCTCAAGGCCTTCGGCGGCAGACACGACTACGAGATATACGGCATCTCGCAGGGCAAGGCGGGCATGTGGATCGGCGGCTTCAGCGAGCGGGAGGGGCGCACCTGGTTCGCTCCTTGGGAGTTCCCCTCGGGCATGGCGCCGCTGCCGCGCGAGGCCACATCCTCGACCTCCGTCAACTTCGAGATCTACGTCATCTCCGCCAAGACGGAGCAGCCGGAGGCGGCCTGGCAGTTGCCCAACCGCGAGGCGCCCGCCCGCCGCTCGCTCCTGGAGTCCGACGCCTTCACAGAGCAAGTGGGCGAGAAGGCGGCATCCACCCTGCGCGCCGCTCTCAACTCCGAGACCCTACTGCTGAGTGGTGGGGACACCATCAAGTTCGTGACTGGAAAAGACTTCTTCGCGGTCTTCCCTTTGGCCATCAGCAACATCTGCTCTGGCGACACCACGGCCCGGGAGGCCCTGTCTGCGGCGCAGGAACAACTGAGTGACTGAGGATGGGTAGACTCCCTTTGCATGGGGCGACTGTGGTCGACCCACACGTACACCTCTGCAAGTATGGCCGGGAGAAGCAGACGTTCGCCCAGGTGGCCGACGCTTTGCTGGTTTCCATGCGTGAGCACCACGTTGCTGTATCCTTCGTCTGTCCGGACAGCGAACGGGGCACCTCAGTCGCCGACATGGAGACCTACCTTGCCCTTGCCGAAGGACGTAGTGGGCTTCGCGTCTACGGGACAGCTCAACTCCCTGGCCCTGAGCCGGAGCTTCTGGGAAGGCTTGAGGCGCTTGCGCGCGAAGGAGCTATCATTGGCCTGAAGCTGTACCCCGGCTTCGAGCCTGTCTACCCCAGCGACCCCACCTGCCACGCCCTCTACGAGCTGGCCCAGAGATACGGCTTGCCAGTGCTTCTGCACTCCGGTGAGACCATGGGCGAGACCTGGCGGGAGAAGTACAACAGCCCCGCGGAGACCGCAGCCTTGGCGGCTCCATTCCCCGCGCTGAGTGTGATCGTGGCCCACTTCGGGCAGCCTCACATAGCAGAGTGCCGCGAGGTCCTTCTTGCCTACGAGAACGTCTATGCCGATGTCAGCGGCTTGGCCGATCAAGGGGTCATGGCAGCATGTGGTACCGAGGCTATCGCCTCAGTGCTCAGGGAGGTGACGCTCAGACGGCCCGAGAAGGTCCTCTTTGCCACCGACTGGCCGCTCTGCAGCGTCCGCGACCACATGCGGCTCATCGAGTCGCTGAATCTGTCCCCTGGCGCGAGGGAACTCCTTCTCGGTGGCAATGCTGTGCGGCTGTTTGGGCTGTGAGGGAAGACGGCGGCTCATTCTGCGCTGTGCTATACTCCCGCCCAACGCGATGATGGAGACGAGTAGCGCCGGCAGTTGGCGCCAAGAGAGCCGCCGCTAGCTGCGAAGGCGGCCGCCACACCGGACGCGAAGCCCCTCCGGAGCGCGGCGAAGAACGCCTTGCCCATGGCAGTGGCCACTAAGCCCCGTCGGCTTGTCCCCGTTAGCGGACTTCGAGGCCACCGTTTCTCCAGAATGGTGGTGAACTGTGGCGGCGGCCAGCGTATTCGCTTCCTCGCCTAGCGCACCACGAGCCGCTCCCTCGTCCGCAGGCAAGGGAGCGGCTGCTTTCTGGAGGTGTCACCATGGAGCGCATCTGGACGACCGATCTGGCGGGCCAGGTCGGCGAGCGCGTGCTCCTCGCGGGCTGGCTGCACCGCCTGCGGCGAGTTGGCGGGCTGGGCTTCCTCCTTCTGCGCGACGGCAGAGGCATCGCCCAGGCCGTCGCCGAGGAGCAGGCGCTTCTCGAGCAACTGGACCGGCTGCACCCGGAGTCGGTGCTCAGAGTCGAAGGGATCGTCGTAGCGGAGCCGCAGGCGCCAGGGGGCCTCGAGCTGCGCGAACCGGCGGTGGAAGTGCTCTCCCAGAGCGCTTCCCCGCTCCCTTTCGACCTCTTTCGCCCGGCCATCAAGGCACAATTGCCCACGCTGCTCGATCACGCCGCGCTCGCCCTGCGCCACCCCAGACGGCGGGCCCTCTTCCGCCTCACCGCGGCCGCGGTTGAGGGCTTCCGCGAGACGCTCCGAGGCCTGAGTTTCACCGAGATACAAACGCCCAAGATCGTGGGTGCGGCCACCGAGAGCGGTGCCAACGTCTTCGCTCTCGACTGTTCCGGCCGGCCCGCCTACCTGGCGCAGAGCCCGCAGCTCTACAAGCAGATCATGGTCGGCGCCTTCGAGCGCGTCTTCGAGGTAGGGCCGGTCTTTCGCGCCGAGCCGCACGACGCGGCGCGCCACTTGAGCGAGTACGTCTCGCTCGACGCCGAGATGGGCTTCATCGAGGACCACCGGGACGTGATGGCCGTCGTCACCGAGGCCGTCTCCGGCATGCTCGGTGGCATCCGCGAGCAGGCGGCCGAGACCACCAGGCTGCTCGAAATTGCCCTGCCGGATGTTCCCCGGCCCACGAGCGCTGGCTGGGCGAGTGGGCGCGAAGCGAGTACGGCAGCGAGTTCCTCTTCGTCGAGGGCTACCCTCTGCCGAAACGCCCCTTCTACACCCATCCTGAGCCGGGCGACCGGCGCCACTCCAACAGCTTCGACCTGCTCTTCCGGGGGGCTGGAGCTAGTCACCGGCGGCGAGAGGCTGCACCGCTACGCGGACTACCTGCGCTCCCTAGAGGAGCGAGGGCTGAGTGCGGAGCCGCTCGCCGGCTATCTTGAGGCCGTCCGGCACGGCATGCCGCCGCACGGTGGCTTCGCCCTCGGCCTCGAGCGCTTCTTCATGCAGCTTGCCGGGCTCGCCAACGTCCGTGAGGCGACGCTTTTCCCGCGCGACCAGCAGCGCTTGGCGCCGTAGCGCCATCAGCGGCTAAAATGGGCCGCGCAGAGGGGCGCCTGCGGCGGGGGATCAGCGCTAGCGGACTGCCTCGGCAGGCTGCGGCTAGCGCAGGTTTGGACGCTCGAAGATGCAGCCAGTCCTGGATTGCCCCCGCACGCTCGTGGCGAGCGCCGCCTGCGGCTGAACCCGCAGGCTAAGTCGCCGAAGTCGGCTGGAAGCCGACTAGGAGGCGCGTTCTCAACGCACTTTCAGTGCGCTTTCGCCTCTGAGCCTGCGCTAGCCACAGCGTCCTGTGGCGCTTCCGGGTTCAGCCGCAGGCGGGACTGGTAGGTGCGACCCGCAGGCCCTCGCCGGCAGGCTCATTCGCATTGCGTGGGGGGCCTACATGGCGCGTTGACGACTGTACTACCACATCGTTTGGGCAACGAAAGAACGCGAGCCGCTGCTAACGCCAGGCATAGAGCGCTACGTGTATGGGTATATCCTCGGCAAGGCGACCGCGCTTGGCTATGCCGTTCACGCGATCGGCCTTATGCCGGACCACGTTCATCTCGTCGTCTCGGTGCCCCCGAGGGTGGCGATAGCGGACTGCGCGCATCGCCTCAAGGGCAGCAGCGCCCATTCCGCTAACGGCTTATCCTCCGGCGAAGGAACGCGATTCGCGTGGCAGAGAGGGTATGGGGTGTTCTCCCTCGAATCTCGGCAGTTGGACGCCACTGTGGACTATGTACGCCAGCAGAAGCTTCATCATGAGCAGGGCAACACTACCCCGGCGTTGGAGCGAGACTCGCATGAAGACGAGGGGCCCGCGGCCTGGCGCAACGGCGAGGGTCTCGTCGGCATCACTCCTGTGCTAGGCGAGTCGGCGGGCGGCCACGACGCCCAGTAGGACGATAGGTGGGCCTGAGCACGGCTGCCGCCCGCGGGTTCAGCCGCACGCTAAGCCGCTCAAGCGCACTCAAAGTGCGCTTAGGATACGTGCGAGTGAGTCGGCTTGAGCTGACTTGGGCTGCTTAGCCTGCGAATTCACTCGCAGGCGGGGCTCGCAGGCTGCCCATTGACGATACAGAGGGTGTTGATTGTTGAAAGCCGTCTTCTTCGACTTCTCCGGCACGCTCGTCTGGTGGCCCCAGTCGCTGGAGGCGACGACGCGCAAACTGGCGGCTCGCTATGGCCTTACGCTCGACTGGAGCCACCTGGCTCAGGCGCGAGAACACGCCAACGCTGCCTACGGCAGCGCGCCGACCGCCGGCACACTCGCCATCATGCAGCGCGTGCTGCTCGGTTACCAGGACTTCCTACGCGAACTGGGGGTACGCCAACACTTGGGGCAATTGGCCTGGGAGGTGGCGCAGGACCACCACGCCCTCTTCTCACCCAACAACGCCAGGCTCTACCCAGAGGTGCGGGCGGCGCTCGATGCCTTGCGCGCGGGAGGTCTCAAGCTGGGGGTGATCTCTAACTTCGACCTGCCGCTGCACAACCTGCTCGAGGCGCTGGGCATCGAGGGCTACTTCGACGCCGCGATTGCCTCGCATGATGGGCGAGTGCAGTGCGAGAAGACCGAGCGGCGCATTTTCGAGCTTGCCCTCGCGGCCCTAGGGGTAGCGCCTCAAGAGGCGATGCACGTGGGGGATGCCTACGAGGCCGATGTGCTGGGGGCGCACGCGGCTGGGTTGCATGCTGTGTTCCTGGATCGCGACGGTCTGCGGCCCGGCATCTGGCCGAGGACGATCGCCTCCTTGGAGGCGCTGCCCGGCCTGGCGCGCGCTTTGGCGAACGACGCGGGAGACGTGGGATGAAGTACCAGGCCCTAATGCTCGACTTCTACGGCACGCTGGCGCGCGAGGACGAAGAGCCCTCCAAGCAGGTGCTCCAGCAGGTCTGCCGCGCTTCGGTGAGCGGCCCGGCTGCCGAGGAAGTGGGGCGCGAGTGGACGCGACATTTCGTCGGGCTCTGCGACGCCGCGTACGGCGAGAGCTTCCGCACCCAGCGCGAGGTCGGGCTGGCCAGCGTGCGGTCGCTCTATGCCCACTATGGCGTCGCGGCATCGGACGTCGAGGCCGCCTGCGAGATCATGTTCGAGCGCTGCTGGCGTCGCCCGACCGCCTTCGAGGACGTGGCCGGCTTTCTCGCTCGGCTGCGGCTGCCAGTCTGCATCGTCTCGAACGTAGACGAGGACGACCTGCGCGCCGCGCTCCGTCACCTCGGCTGGCGCTTCGACCTCATCGTCACCAGCGAGTCGGCTCGCTCCTACAAGCCCCGCCCGGAGATGTTCCGGCAGGCGCTCGCGCTCCTCGGCGTCTTGCCCGAGGCCGCGCTGCACGTCGGCGACTCCTTCTCCAGCGACGTCATCGGCGCGCGCGGCGCCGGCATCGCCGCGGCCTGGCTCAACCGCCGCGGCCGCCCCCTCCTTCCCGGCCCCGCGCAGCCTACGTACGATGTGCGGGATCTGCGCGAGGTGGAGGCGATACTGCAGCGGTAGGTCGGCCTGGTCCGCGAGAGGGTGCGGGCATCAGCAAGGCTAGCAGCCGTCACCTGGCGCAGGTAGACTGGTGGCGCCGACTGATGTGCATTGGTCAGGAGGACGGGCGTGGTAGCAGCGGGAACGGACACGGACCTCTGGAAGGACGTCGCGCATTTCCTCTACGGCCGCGGGTTCTGGTACGCCGACCCGTTGGCGGAGATCTCCGGCCTCGCCGAGGATCAGTTGTACTGGGTGCCGGCCGCAGGCAGCCTGTGCATTCTCTGGCAAGTGGGCCACATAGCCATAAGGGAACGGCTGCACATAGGGGTGTTCGTACAGGGCCTTACCGGCGGTGTGGTGCCCACTCAGTACCGCGTCTTCCTCGACGAAGCTTCCCCGGATGAGGTCCGCGCGGCAGTTGGCTCTCTGGATGAGTTCTACGCCTGGGCACGCGATGCGCGACGAGAAAGCCATCGCTGCATTGACTCGCTCGACGCCCTGGACCTACAGAGACCGGCTGATGGAGCCGCCGGCAACACCGACACTACGGTGGCTCACTGGCTCTACATCACCGTGGCTCACACCGCCTTACACATCGGTCGCATCCAGATGCTGCGCGCCATGATCGAGGGCGAGCCCGAGAGGGCCTGCTAGCCGCGGCGGGGCAACGCCGCGGGGCGCCTCTTCCGCGACTACCGACGCCAGGCGCCCGCGGCTGAACCCGCGGGCTAAGCCGCCCAAGCCGGCTGGAAGCCGGCTCAGTCGGGCACGTTCCCAGCGCACTTCTAGTGCGCTTCTGCGCCTAAGCCTGCGACTGAACCCGCAGGCGCCGCCTGAGTGCGGTTGTCGTCGAGGCGGGAAGTTGGCGAACAGCGGGATTAGACTGCCGGCATGCTCGGCCGTCGTGCGCTACCGCCGCATTGAGCGCGTCCTTCCGTGGGGAGGTCACCGGCGGTGAACTCGCTCCGGAGTGAGTTCACCCCTACGGCGCCAAGGTGCCCCGCTGGCTCTCCTGGGAGGACCTGCGCAACCTCCGCTATCACCCGCCTGGCGCTGTGGAGAGAGCCCTCCCGCTCGCCTGCGCCGGCGAGGCCGCGACCCACGACTGAGGCGGCCACCGGTGCAAGACGCAGGTGAGATAGTAAACGCCTCGACAAAGTGCCCACGCTGAAGCTAGAATGTAGGCACTTAGCTGGGGGGAGGCAGCGATGGTGGAGATCACTGTGGGCGCGCGCGAACTCAAGGCGCGCCTGGGACGTTACCTGCAGATCGTGCGTGAGGGGGGCACAGTACTGGTCACCGACAGGGGTAGGCCGCTGGGGCGGATTGTCCCTGATGGCGAGCGCACCCCAACCGTCGAGGAGCGAGCCAAAGCTGCGGTCGGGGCCGGCCTAGCGCACTGGAGTGGCCACAAGCCCTCCCTGCGGCGCCCGTCGGCTAAGCTTCGGGACGGCGGTACCGTGGCGGCGCTGGTATCCGAGGGGCGGGAGTGAGCCTCTACCTGGACACCAGCGCGCTCGTCAAGCTCTACGTGGATGAGCCCGACACCGATGGCATGGTAGCCCTTTCCAGCGCCGCCTCACTACTGGTCGTGAGCATGGCGGCCGCTGCCGAGTTGCCCGCGGCGCTGAGCAAGGCGGTGCGGATTGGCCGACTAGCGACCGACGAGGCGCGCGAGGCGCTAGACCGCTTCTGGGGCGACTGGCCGGACTTTTACGCAGTGGCGATGGGGGAGAGTGTGGCGCGGTCGGCGGGCGAGGTCGCGTGGCGCCTAGGGCTGCGCGGCTATGACGCCATCCATCTGGCCACGGCTCTGGCGGCCAGGAATCTCCTCCATGATCCGCTCGTGTTCGCCTGCTACGACCGTGCTCTCTGGGAAGCCGCTCGCGCTGAGGGGCTGGACGTCTACCCGCACTGAGTCGGCTTCCAGCCGACTTGAGCGGCTCAGCCTGCGAATTCACTCGCAGGCTGCCGGCGCGGCGGCCGGGTGCGCTTCGGCGAGGGCCTGCGCGAGGCGGCGCTACGCGAGTTCGCCGAGGAGACGGGGCTGCGAGCGCGCTGCCTCGGGCTTCTGGACGTGAGCGAGGTGATCCTGCCCGAGAAGCCCTGGCACAGCACTACCGACACCTTCCGTGGGGAGGTCACCGGCGGTGAACTCGCTCCGGAGTGAGTTCACCGCTACGGCGCAAAGGTGCCCCGCTGGCTCTCCTGGGACGACCTGCGCAACCTGCGCTATCACCCGCCTAGCGCTGTGGAGAGAGCCCT
>Ga0315274_10006095_pt1 | contig 17579 bp, 18 predicted proteins | sample YL17G02_20_MG_FD_203700 | JGI IMG/M metagenome (GOLD analysis project Ga0315274, IMG submission 203700) | Sediment microbial communities from Yellowstone Lake, YNP, Wyoming, USA - YL17G02_20 | ecosystem: Environmental > Aquatic > Freshwater > Lake > Sediment | place: USA: Wyoming | collected...
TCCGCAATTTTTTCTCGTTCGACCAAAGATAAGTGTTTGTATTGTTTTTGCATAATCATCATTATAACATATTTGTTTATGCTTTCCAGAAATGTTGCACTTCATTATTGAACCTGCTATTGTAAAAAAAATCAACCACCCGATATTCCTGCTTCACCTGGTGGACCGAGCATCGGGTTTGCTTATGTGTTTTATAGTTTTACTAGTACAACAAGCGATCCTGAAGGTGATGACATTGCTTTTCAATTTGAGTGGGGCGATGGAACTCGGTCTAATTGGAGTAACTTTGTTCAAAATGATAGTTCGATAATAATGGTTAAATCTTGGATAACTGCTGGAACTTATTCAGTCCGAGTTAGAGCAAAAGACGTTAAAGAAAAAACATCTGAATGGTCTGGTGAACGGCAAATTACAATTTATGCTAATAATCCTCCAAACGTACCACCAATTCCCAATGGTGACTCAACTGGCAACGCTGGGGATATTTTATATTTTTCAACATCGACTACCGATCCGAACAACGATAGTATTTCATACCAGTTTGAATGGGGAAACAGCGTCACATCTAATTGGTCAAGCTTTATCCCTAACGGTGCTACCATGTATTTCACAAATATCTGGTCGATAGGTGGCACTTATAATGTAAAAACAAGAGCAAAAGATATTAAAGGAGCGTTTTCGGATTGGTCGCTTGGTCACCAAGTTACTATTTTTTCTGGAAATGCACCACCAAATGCCCCATCGGCTCCAACGGGGCCTTCAAGCAGCTATACTAACACAGTAGAGGTGTTTTCAGCTTCAACTACTGACCCGAATGGCGATCCAATTAGCTACCAGTTTGACTGGGGTGATGGTACAATTTCAAATTGGACTGATTTTGTACCGAGTGGAGTAGAAATATCTTTGTATCATGAATGGTCATTAGTTGGAAGTTATTTAGTAAAAGTACGGGCAAAAGACACCTGTGCTGCAATATCGAATTGGTCAAACGCACTAAATGTGACAATTTCTTACAACGCTCCCCCCACAATTGATTCTATTGCTGGTCCAGGATTAAGTCCTTATTATACGTCACCAAATTCTTTATTAAGATTTACCACAATTGCTCGAGATTCCACCGATAGTGTCTATGTCAAGTTTATGCACAAGAAAAAGAGTGCCGCGAATTATACAATGCGTAATTGGCTTGGACCAAAAGCATCCGGCTCAACCTTCATAGATTCGATAACTTTTAGTGTCAGCGATACCTATTTAATACGTGCTATTGCAAAAGATACCAAAGGGTCACAATCTGATACATCACAACCTATTTTTGAAGTTATCGTCAGCGGACCCTTATGGCGATTTGCCACGGTCACCCCACCTTACGAGACAACCGATTATGATTTTACAAGTTCACCTGCATTAGGACAAGACCCAAGTGGTAATTGGCGTCTGTTTATTGGAGCTCATGACGGATGTGTTTATAGTATTAATATTGATAATGGACATGGAGTTTGGCGTGGTCAATCCGTATCAGCACAGAACAACGAAGAAATTTATTATAATGCGACTCCAACCGTGAATCAAACATTAGGTCACATCTATATCGGTAGTGAAGAAGGTGAACTCTATTGTTTTACTACAACTGGTACAAGAAAATGGCATTTCCCGGATAGTACCTACGGAGGATTAACCTACAATGAATTTGGTTCTTCAGCTACTTTTACAGGTAATCGTATTTATGTAGGATGTGATGACTATTTTCTATATGCCCTTCAAGATAATGACACAAGAGCCGATACGGTTTGGACGTTTTATACAGGAAGTTCAATAGCTTCGTCACCGGCAATTGATAATCAAGGAAATATTTACTTTGGCGACAATTCAGGCTATGTCACATCATTATCTCCATCTCGACAAATCCGGTGGCGTCGATATTTAGGTATCAGAGTTGGTTCATCTCCATCACTTACAACCGACCGCGTTTATGTCGGAACCAACGACGGCTATCTTTATGCACTAGAGTTAAATACGGGAAATCAAATATGGCGATTTACCGCTGGAGGCGGAGTTCGCTCTACACCAGTTATCGGTACTGATGGTTGTATTTATTTTGGCTGTAATAATGGCTACTTATATGCCTTGACCGCTGCTGGAACTCTAAAACCTAATTTCCCAATTCAATTGAGTGATGACGCGATAACATCAACACCAGCTATCGCAAATGATGGCACGGTTATCGTATATGTCTCAGAAGATGTAGTTTATGGGGTAAGCCTATATGGTACTATTTTATGGCATGTTCTACTTCCTGGTTATGGCAAAGAAAAGATATTAAAACATAAAAGATTCGATACATTCTATCCTTCACCGATAATAGGTCCGGATGGAACGATATATGCCGCATCGGCATATGCTGGAGTATATGCAGTAACTAGAATCGCAAATAATCCGTTAGCGAACACCGCTTGGCCAAAGTTCCGCCATGATATACATAATACCGGTCGCGTTGACGGCACACGATAGTTATTACTTTAACAATCTAGTCCCCTGTTATTAAACAGGGGTCTGTATTTGTATTCTCTGAGGGGGCGCACCTGTAAGAAAAAAAGCAAGGGGAAGGACGAGACAGACCCCGTAGGTTACCTACTAAGTAACGGAGTAGGTAATCTACTTGGTAATCTACTAGATAACCTAGTCAGTAATCGGGTAAGTTACCTACTAGACAATGGGTTAGGTAATCTACTAGGTTACCTACTAGGTGAGCCGGGGGGCATGCCCCTAGGTCACCTACCGGGTAGCCCCCTAGGTCGCCTACTAGACAACCGAGTAGGTTACCTACTGGGTAACCGAGAAGGTCAAACACCCATAAGACAATTCAAAGATTCTAAGATTGGAAAATTGTAAGATTCAAAATTCGAAATCCTAATTTCTAAAGTTATCAATAAAGTAAGATTGCCAGGGTTGCCTTTGGCAACAGCGCAATGACAAATGGAGAGATGCTGAATCAACTTCAGCATGACAAGAATAAAATATCACCCTCACCTTTTTCCTCTCCCATCGAGGGAGAGGTGGTATTAAATTCGTACTAAAACTTATTCTTTGACGAGTTCTTTTAGTCTTAAGCGTGCCCGGTGCAAACGGGTTTTTATGGTAGTTTCGGGGAGGTTTAATATGGAACTGATTTCCTGATACGATTTTTCTTCCCGATGAAATAAAATTATGATTTCGCGGTCGATTGGTGGTAATTGAGCAAGTGCCTGTTCAACCTTATTTAGTTTCTGCTGAATATCATAATCCAATGCAGGTCGGCTCGATTTTTCGTCGGCAATTTCAATCTCTTCGACGCTTCGCTCATCTATCTGTTCGTAATGCTTTTTATTCTTTCTCAAGAAATCAATGGTCAGATTGTGAGCGATAGTATATAGCCAGGTCGCAAAAGGTCTTTTCGTATCAAAGGTCTTTAAGGATTTGAAACATCGGATAAAAGTATCGAATGTGATATCTTCGGCATCATGATAATTTCTAATCGTTTGAAATACATAACTGAATATTCTGCCTTTATACGAGTTAAGAATTATCTGATAGGCACTTTCATCACCGTTAAGCGCCCGTGATATTAATAAAGTTTCGTTTTCAATTGTCATTTGGATATAACATTACGATATAAACTATTCAATATTATTCTTAATAAACTTTAGTAATATTAAAACAGTGTTATTTTACAAAATTAGTTTTTGAGTGGTGTTCAAGCGATGAGCATGCCGCCATCAACTCTAATTACCTGTCCGGTTATGTACGATGCTTCTTCAGATGCGAGAAACAGGCAAAGATTAGCAACATCATCCGGCGTTCCTTCTCGTCCTAATGGAATCACTTTGATAAATTCCTGCCTGACATTTTCCGGTAAACTTTCGGTCATTGGAGTTTTGATATAACCAGGTGCGACGGCATTAACCGTGATATTACGAGTGGCGACTTCTTTAGCCGTCGCTTTGGTCAGACCGATAATACCGGCTTTTGCTGCGGCATAATTAGCTTGACCAATGTTACCCATTTCACCAATTACCGACGCGATGTTAATAATTCTACCCCAACGTTCCTTCATAAGATATTTAACACAAGCGCGGGTAAAATTAAAAGTTCCTTTAAGATTGACCCGGATGACATTGTCAAAATCTTCTTCTTTCATCCTTAAAAGCAGCGTATCTTTTGTGATACCAGCATTGTTGATTAAAATCTCGAGCGAGCCAAAATCCTGCACGATTTTTTCAACTATTTCGGCGACTTCTTTATAATTACCAACATCGATTTTATATGGAATTGCCTTTGCGCCGATGATTTCAATCTCTTTTGCGACGACCTGGGCAGTTTCTTCATTGACGTCACAAACTGCAATTAAAGCGCCGGCTTCAGCAAATTTACGGGCAATTGCCTTGCCAATTCCTGAACCCGCACCGGTAACAATAACGCGTTTGCCTTTTAATTGTGATGCCATTTATCTCTCCGATTTATCTTTTTAACCACTGATTTTAGAACACGAATAGCACTAATTTACGAATAGCACGAATAAAAATTCTTGTTAAAATTCGTGTGATTTGTTTTATTCGTGTTATTCGTGGTAAAGTGTTTTATCCGTGGTTTCATTTTATAGTTTTTGTTCCTTTCCACTCATATGACATTTTCCTTCAAAAAAGCAATTTTTACCGATAATCAGATTTCCACAAGTAATATCGCCAGAAACGTTTGCGCCGGTTTGTAACTCGACGGTTTCAATGGCATTGACATTTCCTTCGATTCGTCCCGAGATAATTGCATCTTTGCAAAAAATATTGCCTTTAATTAATGAATTTGGACCGGTGATGATTGAATCGGAAACGTCGATGTTGCCTTCGACTTGACCATCAATACGAATCGAGCCCTGCGTATTAACATTGCCTTTAACATTAGATGTTACACCAATAAAAGTATCTAACCGGTCAAGGGTTTTTAAGTTTGCGTAAGTATAACTTTCCTTTTTCCCAAACATATTTTTAGAAGTATAGGGAAATTTAAATTAATGTCAATACCACAACCGTTCGAAAAACGTATCGTGTGTTACAAGTTGACTATCACAAGGAATTGTAATATTATACGTTATGCGAAATGAGTAAATAATTATGAAACCGTCATGGCTTAAAATAAAATTACCCTCAGACAAAGATTATCTACTCGTTAAGCAAACGCTTGAGCAAGAAAAATTACGCACGGTCTGCATTGAAGCGAAGTGCCCGAACCGGATTGAGTGCTGGCAGAAACGGACAATGACGTTTATGATTTTAGGTGACATCTGCACCCGCAACTGTAAATTCTGTGCCGTAAAAACTGGAAATCCAGATGCAAAAATTGACGAAACTGAAAGTAAAAGAATAAGTCAGGTTATACAACAATTAAATTTATCATATATTGTGATAACTTCAGTCACCCGCGATGATTTGGAAAATGGTGGAGCAATAGTTTTTGCCGAAACAATAAAGGAGATTTACCATAGTAACCCCAAAATAAGAATAGAAGTTCTTGTGCCAGATTTTCAAGGAAATGTTAGTTCCATTAAAACAGTTATTGAAGCAGATTGCGATGTGTTTAGCCATAATGTGGAAACAGTAGAGCGTTTAACACCATTAGTACGAGATGAGCGGGCAAGTTACGGGCTTTCATTAGATGTATTAAAGACCGCGCACACCATCAAATCGGAACTTGAGACGAAAAGTGGTTTTATGGTGGGATTAGGGGAGACCGAACAAGATGTTAAAAGCACAATTCAAGACTTATATAATGTTGGTGTTAACACTTTAACAATCGGTCAGTATTTACAACCAGCCAGTCATTGTCTGCCAACCAAAGAATATATTAGACCAGAGCAGTTTCAGCATTATAAAGAATTTGCTTTAGATTTAGGATTCAAAAAAGTTATGACGGGTCCGTTGGTGCGAAGTTCTTACCAATGTAGCAAATAGCTAATAGCAAAGAGCGAAAGAGAACGGGCTCGACCAGATTTGAACTGGCGGTCTTCGCCGTGACAGGGCGACGTGTTGAACCAAGCTACACTACGAGCCCATAATATATTAGCATAAACAATTTTTTACATTTGTCAACCATTAGTCCGCCTAAGGCGGATTAGCAGAGACTTCTAAGAAAGACTAGTAAATCACTAATGTCTTTTGGTAATGGGGCGGTAAATTCTAAGTATTTGCCAGTTCGGGGGTGGTTGAAACCTAATTTATAAGCGAGTAATGCCTGACGGTCAATAATGGTTAATATTTTCTTAAAAATAGGCAAGTCGGTCTGTTTTGTAATGACCGATTTACTACGACCGCCGTAATCCGGGTCGCCGACAACCGGATGTCCGTAATGTTGCAGATGGACACGTATCTGATGAGTTCGACCGGTTAATAATTTTAATTTTAAATAAGTTGCGATTTTATAGCGTTCCTTCACTTCAAAACCAGTCGCAGCCGTTTTAGCCGAAAACGGTGTTACCGCCATCTTTTTTCGGTCTAAACTGTTACGACCGATGGGTGCTTCAATCATTTCTTTATCCTGAGGGAAATTTCCCCAGGCAACTGATAAGTATTCGCGACTAATTTTACGCGCTTCAATCGCCATCCCTAAATTTGATAGCGCATCATCGGTTTTCGCAAATAATAAAAGTCCGGTTGTGTCTTTGTCTAATCGATGAATCACGCCGGGACGAATTTTCGAGTCAGGATGTGGTGGTAAATTGCGGCAATGATATAAAAGTCCTTGCACCAACGTACCATGGCTATGTCCGCGCGCAGGGTGAACAATCATACCGGTCGGTTTATTCACGACGATTACCTCGTTGTCCTCATAGACGATAGCTAATTTCATTGGCTCAGCCGTGATTTTTAACTCGTCTTCGATTTCAAAGTTGGCTTTGATATTATCACCGGGTTTCACTCGATAACTCGGCTTGGTTTTTTTCATGTTGACCAAGACGGCACCACCTTCGATTAATTTATGGGTTCGATTGCGGGAGACTCCAATCCCGGAAAGCAGAAGATAATGGTCAAGGCGTTTACCCCACATCTTTTCCGAAACAATTCGATTAAACTCTTTTTTCATCTTATTTATCTTTTAACCACGGATTTGACTGATTTATCGGATTATTTTTTATATTTGAAATCTGTCTAATCCGTATAATCCGTGGTTTCATTTGGAAATGCGGTTAGTTTATTTTAAAGCTTCTTTTTGTAATTTAATTATTTTGGATATTTCGATTTTTGCCGAATCAAACATTTTCTTAAACTCATCATAAGAAAATGGTAAACGTTCGGCAGTTGCCTGTAATTCGACAATCCGACCCGCTTCCGTCATTACCAAATTCATATCCGCCGATGCCTGGCTGTCTTCATCGTAGGCTAAATCCAAAAGTATTTCGCTTTCGACAATACCAATGCTAGTTGCGCCAACATGTTCGATAATCGGATTTTTAAGAATGATTTTCTTTTTCATTAAGGATTTAACACACCTAGCCAATGCACAAAAACCGCCGTTTAAAGCCAATGTACGCGTACCACCATCGGCTTGGATAACATCGCAGTCAATGATGATTTGTGCTTCACCTAAATTAATTAGGTTACAGACCGAACGAAGCGAACGACCTAAAAATCTTCTGATTTCTTGATTGCGACCTTGTAATTTTCCGGTTGTTGATTCACGGGTAGTTCTTTGATGAGTTGACCGTGGTAAAAGACTATATTCGGCGGTTACCCAACCTTGACCGGTTCCAACCAAAAACGGTGGGATTTTTGCTTCGTAAGATGCCGCACAGAGAATTTTAGTATTACCAGCGATTGCCAAGCAAGAACCTTCAGCATATTTAAGATAATCTAAAATAAATTCAAGTTTTCTTGCTTCGTTCCATTTTCTGCTGTCTGCTCTTACCATAATAATTTATTCCGATAAAGAAGCACGATATACTTCGGTTAAATTAGAACCAAGAAAACGTCGCCCGATGTCGGAAAAATTAGGGGTCAGGTCTGAGAGGTAAAATCGCAATGCGTGCGGTTTTTTCTTACGATTAATTAAATTGTTCTTTTCTAAAACGATTTTGGTTTCTAAAGCAGTTTCTAAGGAAGCATCAACGATTTTTACTTTATTTCTAAATACTTTACTAATCGTACTTTTTAATAAAGGATAATGGGTACAACCTAAAAGTAATGTATCAATGTTCTCCGCGACCATTGGTGCTAAATAAATTTTAGCAACTTGATATGATATAGGATTGGTTATCCATCCTTCTTCAGCTAACGGAACAAATAAAGGCGTTGCCTTTGCTACGATTTCTACTTCTCGGTTTAAGTTTTTTATTGCTCGTTCATAAGCACCGGATAAAATTGTTGCCTGTGTTCCAATTACACCAACCCGATTATTATTCGTTGCCTGTACCGCGGCTTTAGCACCCGGTTCAATGACACCGATAATTGGTAAATTATAACTTTTTTTCAAATCATCTAAACAGACTGACGATGCGGAATGACAAGCGACGATTATCATTTTGACATGGCGAGCGATTAGAAATTCGGTATCTTGAAAAGCGAATTGAGTTATTGTTTGTGGTGATTTCGAACCATACGGTACTCTTGCCGTATCACCAAAATAGATGATATCTTCATTAGGCAGTATTTTCCTTAAAGCTTTAACTACGGTTAAGCCCCCGATACCAGAATCGAAAACACCAATTGGCATGTCCCGCGCTTCCTTCGCCGAAGTCGTACGTCGCCATAGGCTTTGTCGTCGGCGCGTGGCTACGGAGGCCGAGCGCGACTTTTCGAGAGCATGTTGTTTCGATTTTACAATTTTTGTTTCCCTACATTTATGTTTCACTTTTGGACTCATTTTAGAGGTTACCGCGTTTTTCATAATCTTTAATATAATTTACAACGCCTGAGAAAATTGCTTGAGCAACACTTTCCCGATAGCGACCACTGGTTAATTGTTTTTCCTCAGTGGCATTGGACAGGAAACCACATTCAACTAAAATCGAAGGCATAAAACTTCCGCGCAACACATAAAACCCGGCTTGTTTAACACCGCGGTCAACATCTTTGAGTATACTAACTCCAGCAGTTTGAATAGCCAATGCTAAATTATAGGATTCTTTTAAATATTCATTCTGAGTCAAATCAGCAAGGATTAAATTAAGCTCATCTTGAGTTTGCGGGTCAGTTTCGTTTATTTCAAATTTTAAGGCGCCGTTTTCTCGAGTAAGCACGGCTCGTTCCCAGTCGGTTTTTGCTTCGGAAAGAAAGTAAGTTTCAAAACCACACGCTTTTTTATTATTTTCCGATGAGTTGCAATGAATTGAAATAAATAAATCTGATTTTTTATCATTAGCAAATTGGGAACGTTCCGAGAGTGCAACAAATCGGTCATCGGAGCGTGTCATATAAACTTTTAAACCGTAACTCTCTAATTTCTTTTTCAAAATCTTGGCAATCGCTAAATTTACTTCTTTTTCCTCGAGTTTCTTTTTTCCGACTGCGCCAGGGTCAATACCACCATGACCGGCGTCTAAAATAACGGTTTTGATTTCTCTTGCCGGTACCGGAAAAAACTTTACGGCAACGTTACCCCGAGATAACTGTTTGCGATAAGCAAAATTCTTATTAAATGTGATATTAAAAGTAGTCTGATTGGAGTCACTAATGACATCAACTTTTTTAATGATGCCTTTTGCTTTTAAATTTTCGATGGCCGTTGCCGCATTTACAATAATTTTTAAATTTGATTTTGAGATATTGTTAAAAGTCACCTTGGTCGAACTATCAACTTCTAAAATCATTAACGTGGTATCCTTAACCGTTGACAGACTAATTGATTCGATGATTGTAGCAGATGTGAAATTAAATAATAAAAATAAAAGATAAAATATAATTATTTTTCGACTTTTTATATTAGCCTGTCGCATTTTTTGTTATCTTCTTCGCTTGGCTTCGATTCGTTCCTGACGTTCGATTGCGCGACGTTTTAGTTCTTCTCTTTTATCAATCAGCTTTTTACCTTTACATAATGCTAAATCAACTTTTGCCCAACCCCGGTTGGAAAAAAAGAATTTAATCGGAACTAAAGTAAATCCCCGTTCGCGGACTTTACCGTAGAGCCGTTTTATTTCATCATTATTTAATAACAATCTTCGCTTTCGTTTTGGTTTGTGATTAAAAATATTACCCGAGTGATATGGAGCGATGTTTATTTCATGAAGATAGACTTCACCGTTTTCAATCGCAGCATAGCCACCATCGAGTGAAACACCATGGTCACGAGCGGATTTGACTTCGGTGCCGACGAGTTCAATACCAGCCGTGAAATTCTCAAAGATGGTATAATCGTGAAATGCTTTACGATTCATTGCGATGACTTTCATAAATATTATTTTTAGATTATAAGGTTTAATTATAATCAGTCAAGGTTTAGACGATTATATAATTGAAATTAAACACCAAAAAGCTAATAGCAATTAGCCCATAGCAAAAACTTAAAAAGACCCTCGTCAGAGAAAATCTTTACAGAGTGCAGAATTATTTTTTGTTATTTGTTAACCATACCCAGTGAACCCCAGCTGCTTGAAAATGTGAAATTTTAAATTACTCGTACTGAATTATTATATCTTTTACCTCCTGCGGAGTTTGAACTGTAAGCAAAGTATTTCTTACGTCATTGTTCCTTAAGAGTTTTGAGAGCCGGGCTAATGTCATAATGTATTCGGTTTTCTTATCTTCCGGGGCAGCGATTAAGAAAATTAAATGCGAAGGTAATCCATCAAGACTGGAAAAATCAACCCCGGCTTGTGAACGACCAAAGACTAATGCAATATTTTTTACGGCAGTTGTGCGAGCATGAGGAATTGCTACACCCTGTCCAATACCAGTCGATTCTAAATTCTCTCTTTTTAGAATCGCTGAGAAAAACCCCGCTGGGTTATTCACAATATTCTTATCGATAAGAATCTGCGCCAATTCCTTGATAACAGTAATCTTTTCATTATTCTTTACTTCCATTACGATTCCATCCGATACTAATAACTCGGATATTTTTTGCATTACATCTCCTATTTTATTGATTTTGACTCGGGGACAACAATTATTGGGATTGTTATCTCATTAGTCAAGTTTTTTAAATTTATTTTTGCCTGATTAGAAATAATTACCATATCAATCTGAAAAGTGAAAGTGAGGTCAATCAGTTTTTGGGTTAAGGTGTGTTGATTTATTGGTTCCAGCTCTTCTAATAGCAGAGATATTTTGATATCAGTTTCAAACGCATCTTCTTCAATTTCATATAATCTTTTCCAGGCTTGTTCTTCACTACGTGATTTTATTTCAGGAGTAGGACATTTGACGATTGATAGGGCAATCAGCCGTGCATCATGCCGTTTAGCTAATTTTACGGCAAATTGGGAAATTGGTTCAATGTCCGTATTTGGTTCAACAAAAAGCAATATTTTATTAATGGTCATTTTCCGATACAAAACTGTGCAAAGATTAAATCTAAAATTTGTTCGTTTGTCACGGCGCTTGTTATGTTGCCTAAAATGTCTAAAGCATTACGTAAGTTCATAATCGAGACATCTAAATATTTTTCCGGTTCGCTTTTCCTTACTAAAGCAAGAACACGGTTTAACGTATCGATATGACGAGTGTTAAGATAAAGACAATTATTGTTACTGGTCGGGGATTTTCGTTTATAATTATCAGCGATCGCGTTCTTTAAATGGTTAACGCCTTTGTTGTATTTGGCGGACACAAAATACCATTTTTCACGGTTTAAAAATTTATAATTAAAAGCAGGTTTTAAATCAATCTTATTAAGTACACACAGGTGTGGTTTTTGTTTAATTGCGTCATATACCAATCGGTCTTCTTTTGTAATTGAGCTTGAGTTGTCAAAAACCGCTAACACTAAATCGGCCGCTTCAAGCCAATCCTTCGATTTTTCAATGCCCATCGCTTCGATTTTATTGTTAGCTTTCGCTTGCATTAAAACTTTTAAACCGGCAGTGTCAACAAGGTGTAATAATAGTCCATTGATCGTAATTGTTTGTTCAATACTGTCACGAGTTGTCCCAGGAATTTCAGTTACGATCGCCTTTTCCACATCACCGAGTCGATTGAAAAGCGACGACTTTCCAACATTAGGACGACCAACGATTACACAGTAGATACCAGCGCGTAAGAATTTAAGTTGTTCGTTCTTTTTAATAGTTTGTTCCAAATTAATTCGGATTGATTTGAGCTGGGACGTTATTTTTTTTAATTCGCTCTTCGTTTGTTTCTTATCAACTTCAAATTCTAATAAATTCTCCATTTTTGCAGTAACAGTCGCTAACTCATTTGTGGTATTTTGAATATAACCAGAAAGCTTACCTTTAAGCTGGTCGATTGCTGAGCGATACGATGATTCATTAGTCGCTTGAACTAAATCTAAGACCGCTTCCGCTTGAGTTATATCCATCTTACCAGCAAGAACTCTGCGTTTGGTGAACTCGCCCGGCTCAGCGAGGCGTGCACCTAATTTCGTTAGTAGTTTTAGGATTTGCGAAGCAACAAAATCGCCACCGTGACAGGAAATCTCGATCATATTTTCTCCGGTATAACTTTTTGGCGCGATGAAAATAGAAAGTAAAACTTCATCTAATAAATTTTTGGATATCGGGTTAAAAATTAAACCAAAATGAATCGTGTGGCTAGGTGCTTGAGACGGTTTGATTTTACCACTAAATAGTTTATCGACGATAGAAAATGCTTTACGCCCTGATATCCGGATGACACTGATACCGGAAGGACCGCTTGCAGTAGCGATTGCGGCAATTGTATCGCTTGTATTAAAACTTATTGCTTTACCACTTAAACTCATGGAAAAGCTAAACAATACTAATATTTATCACAACGTACCAATCACAACGGTTCTTTTCGGACCGCTACCGACTTGATAAACCCGAACCGTACCTAATGGCGCAAGTTCCCGTTCGACCATTCGATATTCGCGTTCAGTTAAAATATCTAATGCCATATCACGTTTAGTCTCAGCAACGACCGTGGCAACTGCTAACGCTTTCTTTTTCAAGAAATTTTCACGGCGTTTCCGGTAACCGGCAACATCGACAAAAACATCAATTGATATATTAGGATAACGGTGTCTCATAATCTGATTGACGATTGCTTGGATTGAAATAATCGTTAATCCGCGTTTGCCAATTAAAAGACCATCCGCACCACGAGTACGAAGATTGGAATAATAACTATCTTCGAGTAACTTGGTTCTAACCATCCCTTTAATACCCATTAGTTCGATGATATTACTAATTAAATCTTGAATTTCGTTTTCGAGCTTTTCCGGAGTAATCAGTTCAGCTTGAGTTATTTCTTCTTTTACAGCTGGTTCTGAAGGTACGATCGCTTCTGGTTGAGTGGGACTTGTTTGTGAATCATCGATATTGTGCGTTATACCTTCAGGTATATTTTGTGAAGTACCTTTTTCTATTTCGTCGGCACCGGAGTCAACGTTTTTTGTGTCTTCCATTTCAATCCTCCTCGGCTAATAATGCTCTCGACAATTGAGAGCAAATTAAAAATGAACCAATATAACTGTAATCCAGAAGGGAAATTTAAGAAGATTACAGTGAGAAATATAGGCATAAAAATAAGTAGCGCCATGTTCCGTTTATCGGCGCTCGTTAAAAAGTTTTGCACAAGAAAAGAAATACCCATTAAAATTGGTAAAATATAATATGGGTCTTTTGCAGATAAATCTTTAATCCAGAACGCAAAACCGGCGTGTCTGAGTTCGATCGTTTTTTGGAGGATCGCATACAACGCCCAGAAAATTGGTAACTGAAATACTAAAGGCAGACAACCTGAAAACGGGTTTATCTTATACAACCGATATAATTGCATCGTTTCGCGGTTCAACGATTGTGGGTCGCCCTTGTATTTTTTCTTAAGTTCTTCCATTTTCGGCTGTAACCGCTGCATTTGCAGCATCTGTTTATTAGTCATGCGGGTCAACGGGAAAAAGATCGCCTTGATTATGATTGAGAAAACAATAATCGCAACTCCATAATTTTTAAATAACCAATACAGGAATTGCATTACCTTTAAAATTGCAATCGAGAAAATTTTAGTCCAACCTAAATCATTAAGCACTTCCCAGCCCGATTGGTAACTTCTCAAAATATCATAATCCAGAGGACCGAAATAAAGTACATAATTATTTGTATTAGGGGAAGGAAGATAAATAAAACCCATTCTGCCATCGGCTAAGGGCATTACGTTTGCAATACCAGCGGTTGATGAAGAAGAGAGAATCATCGTAAAATATTTAGATTTTAGTCCAATCCATTTAACATCGGAAATAACGGTTGGCTTTAATTTTGCAGCATTCAGTTTGATTGATTTTGTTGAATTTTTGTAAAAAAGACTGATATGACGAATTTCATCTTTTTTGTTTGCTTCGGTCAACGCGATCCCCGACTCAAATGAAATTTGATAGTCGTTGGTTCCTTCAATATTTAATAATAACGAATAATCGTCACGCAGTCGGTAGGTTTTCTTTACTAAACCTTGGAAGACAATAGTTGAATCGTCCTGGTAAGCGATATTCCAATTAAGATCAACTGTATTGGCTTGGGTCGGTTTAGTCTCTAAAATTAAACTGTTGGAAGGAACTAATTCAGCTTCATATTTTTTTAAGTAGATTGATTTAACGGTTCCGCCAAAGCTGGAAAAGACAATCCGCATTAACTTATTTTCTAAGGTAAATTCGGTTTCTGGTTGGATTGGTTTCTGTGGCGGTGTTATTTGTGATGGAGTAGTTTGAACTTGAGTCTCGCTCGCAGGTTGTGATTGTGTCGTTTCAGTTGGTTTAGAAGTAATGGGTTTATTTGTCCTTTTCGGAGTTAGCATTTGCCAGACAATTAAGATTGCCATTATCGCTACAAATGCAACAATCATTCGTTTCGTATCATTCATTTTATCTCCGTCTCGATTCTTTCGAGTGGGTCATAACCACCTTGACAAAAGGGATGACACCGTAAAATTCTTTTTATTGATAAAAATAAACCTTTAAAGAGCCCATATTTTAATAAAGCCTGTTTAGCGTATTCTGAACAAGTCGGGTAGAAGCGACAGACTTTTGGGAATACTGGACTTATTAAATATTGATAACCCAGTATTACGTATACCAGAAATTGGACGAGTAAGTTTCTTTGTCTCATTTTAATTTGACACCTTGGTCGATAGATTTAGAACTTCATCTTTAAGTTCATGAAAAGTTTTTGTCGTTGCTGATTTGCGCGCTTGAAAAAGATAAGCGTAATTTTCAACGAACCGGATCTTGTTAGTACGATAAATTTCTCTTAAATGCCTTCGTATTCGATTACGCATTACAGCTTTTGGTGCAACACTATGTGAAACGATAAATCCAATTTTTCGTCTCGGACTTACCGAATACCGTAAAGTAAAGCTTGGACTACTCATGATTTTTGACGAAGCAAAAACTGCTTGAAATTCTTTCTGTTTCCTAATAATTTCTGATTTAAATAATCGATTATTTGTAGTATTTACTACCATTTTTAGCTTTCGTTAAACCCAAAATTTGGGATAGTATGAAGGATATAACACAAATTGTAGGTGGAGCAAAACGACACCCGATGTGCTCATCCTATTGTTCTAAGCCTTAAACCGTTAATCTTTTCCGTCCTTTGGCGCGTCTCCGCTTCAATACTTTTCGTCCCCAATGTGATTTCATTCGGGCACGAAAGCCATGCGTACGCTTTCTTTTTATATTGGACGGTTGATACTTTCTTTTGGGCATATTGTATCATAATCGAATTAATAAAAATGTCAAGTCTTGACTATGAGCGCAAAAAGTACACCACAGAGTCACAAAAACACAGAGTTCTTTATTATTTTTCTGTGATTCTCTTATTCTCTGTGGTATTTTGTTAGAAGTCTTGACTATTAGTCAAAATTATAGTATTTTCGTGTCGTGCGTGTTATCTTATCCGGTTATAATGTTGATTTAGACGGACTGAAAGAATTTATCAAGAACCCTAAACTAATTTTAACTTCGGAAACATTCTCCGCTGCTTATGCGCGAATAAGCCGAAGTCCTAAATCAATTCCCCAATTAAGAGCGTTTGCGCGACATGAAATTAATAAAGCTCGTGAACAAAACCGAAGAATTATTTATGAGATGGGACATCATTCAGTAGCAGAACATAGCGTTTTTAATTTTGATATTATGGGCATTTCCCGATTGGCAGTTGAATATTTAGAATCGCATCGGCTAATGTCTTATACTGAAGCTTCACAAAGATATATACGATGGGCTTCTCAATACATTGTTCCTCAAGAGATAAAGAAGACAGTATTTTTTCAACAGTTTATCAAAACAATCGAGCTCCAAATAAAAACCTATAAAACTTTAACTGATAAACTTAAATTTTTCGAAACGAAATTAACGAAACCGATTGAGGATGCCCGATATGTTACTTCATTAGCAATGCTGACTCAATTAGGAACAACGATGAATGCTCGAAATCTTGAATTGGTAATACGACGTTGCGCTTCGGCTAATGTTGAGGAAGTAAGAACCCTTGGCAAGAAATTATTTAATCTTGTTATTAAAGTTGCCCCATCGATTATTCTATTTTATGAAAAGAACGACTACGACCGTAAAACATATTTCAATTTGGCTCAGTTCGGTCAAAGAGCGACAGGATCAAGAACAAGCAATAAAGAATGCCAGCTCGTTGATTACACGAAAAATGGCGATGATAAGTTAATTGCGGTATTAATATGTAAAACGAACAATATATCTTTTGATTCAGCATTGAAGAAAGCAGCAAAACTTAGTCAAAAAGAAAAACTTGAGATTATTAAGACTACCTTTAAGTATGCTAAATTATACGACGGCGCATTAAGGGAATTCGAGCATATTTATTTGACCTTTGAACTTATTTTATCTGCTTCCTGTTTCGCACAACTGAAGCGACATCGGATTGCGACGATTACTGCGCAAGCATACGACCCAAACTTAGGTGTAACGCTTCCTCATACCATATTAGAAACTAAACAGACTAATTTGTTTAATGAAATTATCGAGAAAACCGAAAAGACATACGATAAAATCAATCAAGAATTACCACACATTGCACCATATATTTTAACCCAGGCACATCGGCGTCGGGTTTTACTAACCATCAATGTGAGAGAGCTATATCATATTGCTCGACTGAGGATGGATGCGACTGCCCAATGGGATATCAGAGAACTAACTTCAAAAATGGTCGATGCGGCGCAGAAAGTAATGCCTTTGTCATTAACATTCTGTTGTGCGAAAGACCAATATGGTTCTGTCTATCAACAATATTTTAATAAATAATGAAAGGAGTATTTTATGAATCTGCACATTCAACCTTGAAGTGCAACATAAGTAGTTGCAACTTCTAAAGGAGTTTTAAAACCCAGACATTTTCTGGGTCGGTTGTTGAGTCGTGATTCTATCCATACAATTTGCTCCTCGCTAATCAT
>Ga0315274_10006096_pt1 | contig 17578 bp, 22 predicted proteins | sample YL17G02_20_MG_FD_203700 | JGI IMG/M metagenome (GOLD analysis project Ga0315274, IMG submission 203700) | Sediment microbial communities from Yellowstone Lake, YNP, Wyoming, USA - YL17G02_20 | ecosystem: Environmental > Aquatic > Freshwater > Lake > Sediment | place: USA: Wyoming | collected...
AAAAAGCGTAGGATACCCACCCTTTCCGCCATGCACCACGTAGGGTGCATGGCGAGCCCTAAACCCAACGTGGTTTAGGGACGCCATTAAACAAAGTAGGGTGCATGGCGAGCCCTAAACCCAACGTGGTTTAGGGACGCCATTAAACAAAGTAGGGTGCATGGCGAGCCCTAAACCCAACGTGGTTTAGGGACGCCATTAAACAAACTTATGTATTATACCTACGTGTTAAAAAGCCAGAGAGATAAAAAGCTTTACGTTGGATATTCATCTGATTTGAAGAATCGCCTAAAGCAACACCAAAGAGGCGAAGTAGAATCAACCAAACATCGCCAACCATTAGATTTGATATTTTATGAAGCCTTCGAAGACAAGCGAGACGCGCAACGAAGAGAAAAGTATTTTAAAACAGAAAAAGGAAAGTCTTCGCTAAAACAGATGATTAGGTTTTCTAAACAATAACTGGATTTCCATGTTTGAACCATAATTTATGACAAAGCATGAATTTTTAAAAATTATTTCCTCAATAAAACCAGACAAACATATTATTGCTGGTAGGCGAGGATCAGAGGAAAATGTAAAAATCAAAATAGTATTGCCCCTACTCCAATTTTTAGGATATAACATTATTGAAGATTTGGATTTTGAACGACTTAGTGCCGACGTGGTGATAGTCGATGAAAAATTAAGACCGATCTTAATCATAGAAACTAAAGCCTGGGAGGCACAAATAAAAAATTATTTAGATCAATGTTTAGAATATACTTTTAAACTTCGGACGCCTTTTATAATGATTACGTCGGGACAGCATACAGCCTTATATTCTTCTTTAGTAAATTTAGATAATTTGAGTGAAGCCAAACCGATAATAGAATTTAATTTAAAAGATTTATTAAACAAAAATGGTAGAGATATTTTATCTGAGCTATCTTCTCTAATTAGCAAAGATAGTTTACTAAACAATGCTAACGAATTAAACAAGGCTGTCGTAGCATTATTGTCCGAAGATAGAAGTATAAATGAAGCAAAAAGGGAGTTTACAGGAAAATGCACAAAATTTAAATCGAAAATTAAAGCTATTAAAATTAATGATGACGATTTTGTAGAGCTGGCAAATAGTCATCCGAAAGAAATTTATAACGCATTAATTTTGGCAAAAGATGAACTTTATAAAATAGCCAAAGAAAATAAAAATATCAGAGTTAGATACAGAAGTAAAACAATGGGTTTAGAATATTTATATGATGCCTCTCCTAGGCCAAGATTAATAGGATTGGTAGAAATCCATCCAACAGACGCTCGTATTTCTTTTGGTATACAAGGATGGAATGAATTAACATCTTCATCTGGTATCACAAGACGAATGATAGATTTTGCTAAGTCTGTTAAAAATGAAAAGCAAATTCGTAATCTTATTAGTTTATTGCATTCCGCAATTAAAAAAATCAAGGTTTAATTTTGTTAATAAACTTTTAAAGTAAAGTCTGGAACTTTTAACCAAGATATTTTAGAGAGAAATCAACCACTTTCGGTTGGTTTTTTTAGTTGGACAAAAGGGGTAAATTTTGATACAGTAAACATGGAATATGGTAATTCCTCAAAAGAAAATTTTAAATAGCATTAAAGACAAACCTTATTTTTCTAAGGATAACTTTGTATTATATGAAAACGACTGTTTAGAGATACTAAATCAGTTACCCGAAAATTCAATAGACATGATTTTTGCCGATCCTCCATACCTTTTGTCTAACGGTGGCTTTACAGTTCATGCCGGAAAAATGGTAAGTGTGAATAAGGGCGAGTGGGATGCTAGTAATGGTTTGAAAAAAGATTTTGAGTTTCAATTATCATGGATTGAGGCATGCCATCGTGTTTTAAAACCGGGTGGCACGATTTGGATTAGTGGAACCTATCATTCAATTTACCAATGCGGCTTTGCTTTACAGATTAGAAAATTCCATATCTTAAACGATATCGCATGGTTTAAACCAAATGCCTCGCCAAATTTAAGTTGTCGTTTTTTCACTGCTAGTCACGAAACTTTAATTTGGGCAAGAAAAGACAAAAAAGGCAAACACAAATTTAATTATGAATTAATGAAAAATGGCGACTGGTCGGAAGATTTTATTAAAAAACCAAATTTACAAATGCGTAGTGTCTGGGCGATTTGCCCACCCAAAAAAGAAGAAAAGACTTTTGGGAAACATCCAACCCAAAAGCCAATTGATCTGTTAGTGAGGATTGTTTTAGCCAGCACAGATGAAGATGATATAGTTTTAGATCCTTTTACTGGTTCATCGACGACCGGCTTAGCTTGTATTTTAAACAACAGAAAATTTATTGGCATAGATACTGAAAAAAAATATTTGGATTTATCTATCAAAAGACTTGATGAGTTAACTAAAAAAAGAAAGAGTAGGCTAAAAATTTAATTTTATGAAAATCGTTACCAGAGCTACCGCTATCAAAAATTTAAAAAAATATATCGGGCGAGATTTGCGAAAACTTGCAAAAGATTTTGGAATTACGACCTACGAGACCGGTAAGCAAAACAAGGGCTGGAAGGGGCTTGTTTTGGAGCGTTTGGCAGGGCTTCAAACAAATGTTTCAAAAGCACCAAACGGACTTAGTTATGAATTAAAATCGGTTGCCTTTCGTTATGTAGGCGACGGACTTGTACCAAAAGAAACAATGGCTATAACGATGATCAATCAAAAAGAATTAGAAGAGCATTCATTTTTTGAAAGCCATTGTTGGTCAAAATTGAAATCAATCGTTTTTTGTGCTGTTATGTGGCACGGAAAAAATTCCCAAAAGGCAGAATTGTTAGAAGTTGAAAGTTTAGATTTCTTAGAGGATGATGGTTTAATAAAAGAAATTAAAGGCGACTATGATTTCATACGAGAAAAACTAATCAAACATGGTTTTGAAAGTTTGACAGGAAAAGACGGAAAATGGATACAAGCGAGGACAAAAGGAATTGGCGGAATAAACCCGCGAACGAGTAAAAGAAGGCCGATAACACGTGCATTTTATGCGAGAACAAAATTAGTAAAAAAGATTTTTGAAACAGCTTCTTAAATTAAGTAAAATAAATATAAAAGATATGAGTTTAGTAATTACAACCTATGTCCCAGAGGGTGTTGTAATGGCCTCTGACAGCCGACAATCAATAACTATTGAGGGTAAAACGCCCGATGGAAAAGATCTGCCAAAAATTGATACAGTTAATTCTGATAATGCTTACAAAACTTATCTTCTTTCGAAAAGAGATGAAAAAGATAAGCTTGTTTTTGAGGTTGGTGTTCAATCATTTGGACAGGATCTTCTTGGCGGAATTTCAACAGCAAGCCATATGAAAAGATTTGTCGAAGAAGAATTAACAGAAGAAGATAATGTAACCACAATTCCTAAAAAATTGGTGGATTTTTTCAGGAAAAATTTTCCAGGAGCAGATACCGGATTTCATGTGGCTGGTTATAAAAAAGAAAAAGAAGGTAAAGCGAGTGAACCTTATATTTATTATTGTCATATCTCGAGAGATGTCGTTGAACAGAAAAATATAAAACCGGACGGTAAATTAGCGTATGGAGCAAGTTGGTCTGGACAAGCAGATATTATCACGGGATTAATCAATCCTATTATTGTGAAAGATCCCCAAGGTAATCAACAAATAATAAAACCAGCGCCTCCCATTGTTTGGGACGCTATGCCTTTGCAAGACGCGATTGATTTTTCTATTTTTGCTATCCGAACTACCATTGATACTATCCGTTTTCAAGCTCGCCCTAAAAATGTTGGTGGTCCAATTGATGTTTTAGTAATAACAGTCGATGGCGCAAAGTGGATAAAAAAGAAAGAGTTAAGGGGAGAATAAATATTTTTATGGAAAACTGGGTTACAAAAAATCTTATCAATATTGCTTTAACTGTAACATTCATAACTACCTTGGTTTTAGTAATACTGTCTGTACTCAAGGTTTTTGCCTTGCCGGACTATGGTTTTGTAATTCTACCCTTGATTTTATTGGCGATAATCGTAATTGCGAAAGGCGATATTAGTCTAAAAATAGGAGATTTATTTCAGATAAAAAAGGAAATTGGCTCTGTGAAAGATGAGTTGGTTGTATTGAATACAAAAATTAGCAACATAAATACTAATCAAAACATAACTATTTTATCTGTTAGCCCGACGGATGTTAAAGAAATTTTAGATCAAGTAAAATCCAAAACAACATTGAGCGAGCCAAATATTATTGCAAAATCTTCCTCGATAGAAACCCAAAATGGAGATTCTAACGCAAAATAATTTTAATCAGATTGATAGCGATGTACCAACTTTGCCGGCACGAAAACTTGTGGCGACAAAAATCGCCAAAGCGTTGGGCGTTTCAATAGAGGAGTTAATAAAGTAAAAAACATGAAAGACGTAACGCAACCTAAGCCAGAAAAAAGAAAATTAAAAAAGGAAGACATCATCGGCCTTATATTTGGAATAAGCCTAGCGTGGGCCATAGGCCTTGGCGGTTTTATACCCTACATTCTTGGAACTGTTTTTGGGGTTTGGTTTACGGGTAAGATGTTAAATAGTAAAAAGCGATACTTGAAAGTAATTTTTTGGATATTGTTTGTTGCGGTATTTCTATTAGGTTCTTTAATTCACGGGGAAAGAACAACAAAGAATATTTTTAGAAACACAGAAAATAAACCCACAACTTTATATGCCGACCAAGTAACTATTCCTGGATTTACAAAATACACAGATACGGATAGAGAAAGTGGTTTTGAATTCAGCATTCTTTTTCCTACTAATAGCCCAGAAACTTACGATGTAGATTTAAAAGAAGTATATGTAAAGAGCTATCAAGCACATCACATACTTAATTTGGAAGAAAAAAAATTTGCTCAATATAATATAAACATTTCTGTGCCGCAAGAAGGTAAAATACTTAGCGAAGAAGCGATAAATGCATATTTGACTAATTACCCGGAAGGCAAGATTGCACCCCTGAATGGGGTTTTGATAAAGAAAGAAATAACAACTTTCAAAGGGCTGATGGCGGTTGAATATGTATTTAATACCGAAATGTATGAAACGAAAATGGTGCACAAAGGTATTGCATTTGTAGTTGATGGAATTCCTATAGATTTGAGTGTCGTTTATACCAACTTGACACCGGAGTCAAATGTTTATTACGATGGTTATATTAGATCTTTTGCAATTTCGCATGATTAAAACAAATACTTTTATTAATAAATATGTTCAACGATTCTAAAATTGATTGTTCTGGTTTGGTTAATCAGAAACCGATAATAAATTATGATACAACCGATCTTGGAAAGAATGGGTTTAAATTAAGATATGCTTTGAATCCAGAAAACCCAATTTATAATCAAGTGATTGATGAATGTAAAAGGCAAAATATCTTATATGAGGTAATGCCAGGAGAGAGTAAGCAAAAGCACATTTGGATAAAGAAAAATTGAAAAGAATTCGCCGCCACTCCTTCGCTTAAAGCTACGGAAGTGCAAGCAAACCGAGCGAAGCTCGGAATGAGGTAAATAATTTATAACAATATGCGACAAATGCGAAAAAATTGGCCTTTGGGATTTCTGGGATTTCTATTTTTGCTTGGTATTCCAGGAATATTAACTCAAGATTGGCTTGATATGATTTGGCTCGTATGGGTTGTCTGGTTCATTTATTTTATTCCGGAGAAAAAATAATAATCTGCATCAAGCGTCTAAAAACCTGATTGTTCAATCATGAAGCTTCTCTTAACTTCGGCTGGATTGGAAAACAAAAAAGTGGCGGATTTCTTTCTTTCAATTTTGCCCAAGCCGCCAGAAAAGTGTTCTCTTTTAATGGTGGCTTACGCTCAAGACAACGAGGAAATATCTTGGGTCGAGGAAGGGAAAAAGGAATTGTCAGATCTTGGTTTTACTAATCTTCATTTTTTCAACTTAAGCGAGAAAAAATTTGATTGGCAATCAGAAAACTTTGAGGTGATTTTTGTTTTTGGCGGCGGCACCTTTGACATCTTGGAAAGAATGAGAATAACTGGTATTGATAAAGCGATAAAAGATTACGTGAGAAATCGAGGCGCAGTCTATTTTGGCATTAGCGCCAGCAGCATTATCGCCGGGCCGGATATTGAGATTGCTGGCTGGGGAAGCGACCCTGACGAAAATGACATTGGCTTGCAAGATTTAACCGGGCTCGGCCTTACTGATATCGCTGTTTTTCCTCACTTCAAAACCCAGCAAAAAGATGAAGTTGAGGAATTTCGGAAAAAAGTTAATTATCCGGTGATTGGGCTGACTGACAACGAAGCGATTTTTGTTGATGACACTGGCTATAAGATAATTCGCTGATTATTAAAATTTAGTAAAAAATGACCAGTCCAATCGAAGAAATTAAAAATCGGCTTGAGATTGCTGATGTTATTGGCGGTTATTTGAAACTCAAAAAGGCGGGCGCCAATTTGATGGCCGTCTGTCCTTTTCATTCCGAGAAAAAACCTTCTTTTTTCGTTTCGCCCTCAAAGCAAATCTGGAAATGTTTTGGCTGTGGAAAGGGAGGCAATATCTTTGATTTTATTATGGAAATTGAAGGCGTAGAATTTGGGGACGCTTTGAGAATTTTGGCGCAGCAGGCAGGAGTGGAGCTGAAAAGGGTCAGGCCGGAACTGAAAAGCAAGCGCCAGCGGCTTTACGAAGTCTCTGAATTAGCGGCTAAATTTTATCAAAAACAACTGGAAGCAAGCTCTGTCGGCAAGGAAGCTAAAGATTATCTTCTTGGGAGAAAAATTTCCGAAGAATCAATCAAAAATTGGCGTCTTGGCTATGCGCCAGATTCTTGGCAAGGATTAAGTGATTTTTTACAAAAAAGGGGATATAGCAAGGATGAAATCGTTGAAGCAGGATTGGCGATAAGGGGAGAAGGCAACAAGTTTTATGATCGTTTCAGGGGGAGGATAATGTTTCCTGTTTTTGATTTTAACTCTCAAGTTATCGGTTTTGGTGCCAGAATTTTTGAAAGCGCCAGACAAAAAGCAAAAGCAGAAAAACAGGAAAATATGGCTAAATATCTAAACACGCCCAACACCTTGCTTTATGACAAGAGCTATACTCTTTATGGTTTGAATAACGCCAAAGTGGACATCAGAAAAGAGAATAGCTGTATTTTGGTTGAGGGCTACACTGATGTCATTCTTTCTCATCAAGCTGGCGCGAAAAACGCAGTTTCCGCTTCCGGCACCGCTCTTACCCCTTACCAATTGAATATCTTAAAGAGATACTCTGACAACCTTGTTTTAAGTTTTGACATGGATGTCGCCGGCGATACAGCGACCAAAAGGGGAATAGGTCTGGCGCAGGAAAAGGGTTTTAACATCAAAGTTTTAATTATGCCCGAAGATAATGACGCGGCAGATGTCATTTCCAGAAATCCCGAGGAGTGGCAGGAAATTATTAAGAATGCTCAGGAAATCCTTGATTTCTATTTCAAAACCACTTTGGCAAAACTTGATCGAAAAACCCCGGAAGGAAAGAAAGAGATTGCCAAGATTTTGCTCCCTGTTTTAAAAAGAATTTCTAACAAGATTGTTCGTTTTCATTGGATTCAAAAGTTAGCTCAAGAATTGGAGACAAGAGAGAGTGATATTGAAGAAGAGTTGGCAAAGGTAAAAGCAGAAGAAGAGAAAGAAGAAAAAAATCAGCCGGAAAATTCTTCAAAGACAGGACAAAATCAGGAAGAGCTTCTGGAAAAAGAAATCTTACTTTTAGCGCTGGGCGACAAGGAAAATATTAATTTTTTAAGCGAAGAGGACTTTATTGTTTTTTCGTCGGAGACAGTTCAGGCCCTAAAATCAATTAAGCAATTCGGTCTTGATTTCGAGAAATTGAAGCAGGAATTACCCCTGGAAATTTTTGAACGATTACAAATGCTTTCTTTGGAAAGAGATGTCCGAGAAGCAGAAGAAAATCCAAAAGAAGAAATGGAAAAATGTTTGGCTTTAGTAAGATTTCTTCGTTGGAAAAAAGAATGCCGACGGCTCGAGGGAGAAATAAGGGAGGCAGAGAAGATGGGTCATCAGGAAAAAGTTGAAATCCTAAAAAAGGAATTTTCTGAAAGAATCCGGCAAAATAACGAAAATCCTAATAAAAACTTTGAAACTTTAGAAAAACAAGAATAAAATGAAAAAGATGGCTACGAAAAAAATCAGCAAAAAGAAAATGGAGGAAAAAACCGGCAAGAAAAAGCAGGCGAGTCCGTCCTTAAAGAAAAAACCTGCCAAAAGAAAGGTGGTTTTGAAGAAGAAAAAATCTCAAAGAAAAACGATTTTCGTGGAAGAATTAGTGGAAAAGCTGGTGGAAAGGGGTAAGGAGAGGGGATTTATTACCATCCCTGAAATTTTGACTTATTTCCCCAGCGTGGAAAAAGACATTGAAGGAGTGGAAAGATTTTATGAGCGCCTGGAGAAAGAAGGGATTGAGGTGATAGAGAAGAAGGAAATTCTGGAAATAGACAAGAAGAAGGTCAGAGTGCAGGATGCGAGAATGAGAATTGATCCTGTCCAGACCTATCTTAAGGAAATTGGCCGCACCAAACTTTTAAACCGGAGCGAGGAAATAGACTTGGCGAAAAGGATTATGAAGAGCGATCCAGCCGCCAGAAAGAAGATGATTGAAGCCAATCTTCGGCTGGTGGTTTCCATTGCTAAAAAATATGTCGGCCGTTCGCCTAATCTTACTTTTCTTGACCTGATTCAGGAAGGCAACCGCGGCCTTTTCCGCGCCGTGGAAAAATTTGATTGGCGTAAAGGTTATAAATTCTCTACCTACGCCACTTGGTGGATAAGGCAGGCAATCACTAGGGCCTTAGCCGATTATTCTAGAACCATCAGAATTCCGGTTCATATGGTGGAGACTTTGGCAAAATACACTAAAGTTAAAAGAAAACTGATACAGGAGCTTGATCGGCCGCCTCTGCCGGAAGAAATCGCCGCCGAGATGGGACTAAGGCCGGAAAAAGTCCACCATATCCAGAAGATTATTCAGGGGACAGTTTCTTTGGAAACGCCGGTGGGGGAAGATAAAGACACCTTGCTTGAAGAATTTATTGAAGACAAAAAAGCGCTTTCTCCTGCACAGGAAGCAGCGCGGTCTTTGCTCAAAAAGCGACTGGCTGAAGTAATGAACGACTTAACGCCGAGAGAAAGAAAAATTCTTTCGATGAGATTTGGTTTGGAAGATGGTGTGCGCCATACCTTGGAAGAGGTCGGCACAGAGTTTAGCGTAACGAGAGAAAGAATTCGCCAGATAGCCGCCAGGGCTTTGGAAAAGATTCGTTTTCACGACTCTCTTAAGAAATTGAAAGAATACTAGGATCCTTCCAAAAAACAAAATTTTGCGATAGGATATTAAAGACATTCCGGTGTAGCTCAACGGTAGAGCGAAGCGCTGTTAACGCTGAGGCTATAGGTTCGAGTCCTATCACCGGAGCTAATAAAAACCGCTGTTCAAGCGGTTTTTATTTATTGACACGATTTTTTATTCTTGATAGTATATCAATATATATTGATATACTATGAAATATAAGTGTTGCAGAAACATTAAATCTAATAAAGAGATCGGCAATGCAGCCAATCTTTTAGGAATAATTGCTGAGGAGAATCGCCTCAAGATTCTTTGCGTTCTTAAGAAAGGCGAGAGATGCGTCTACGACATTTGGCAGGATTTGGGTATAGCCGAGAATCTTGCTTCTCATCACTTAAAAATTCTAAAAGAGGTAGGCATAATAGTTTCCCGCAAGGAAGGACTAAAAGTTATTTATTCAATCAATAAAAAAGGAATAAAGAAACTTAATTTATTATTAAATAAATTATTAAATAAATAAAAAATCATGAAGATCCAAGTTTTAGGCCCGGGATGTCCGTCTTGCCATAAATTATTTGAAGCAACCAAGCAGGCGGTAAAAGAATTAAATATAAATGAAGAAGTAGAATACATTGACGATATTAAAAAGATTATTGAAATGGGGGTTATGCAGATGCCGGTTTTGGCTATTGATGGAAAGCCGGCATTAACCGGTACTGTTTCAGATATAGAAAAAATAAAAAGCGTGCTGACCGGGAAAAAGGCTTCCGGCAGTGAAGATAATAAGTCAGGGTGTTCTTGCGGAGGCAAATGTTAAAATTATGAGTATTTTTTATCCGATACAACTATTAGCGGATCTTGCCAGCTACGGATGGATAGGGCTGGCGAAAGGGTCTTATCTTGGAGGCGCCGTTAATTTTTTTATTTATGACACCATCAAAATAGGCCTGCTTTTAGTTGTTATTAACTATATAATGGCAATGACCAGGTTTTATTTTCCAATGGAAAGAGCCAGAGATATTTTAACTAAAAAGCGATGGTTCGGATTGAATTATCTAATGGCCGCCGCTTTGGGAATAGTTACTCCTTTCTGTTCCTGTTCATCAATTCCGTTGTTTATCGGATTTATGGGCGCTGGAATACCTTTGGGAATAACCTTTGCTTTTTTAATAAGCTCTCCTCTTATCAATGAATCGTCTTTATATCTTTTCCCAGCCATGTTCGGTCTAAAGGTTACTATTTTGTATAATTTATTTGGATTGGTGATTGCGGTAATGGGGGGTATGTTGATTCAAAAATTGAATGTTGAAAAATACGTGATGCCGGAACTCCTGAAATTCAAATCACGGGCACAAGTAGAGGCAGACAATGGAGGCAATAAACTTTCATTCCGTAAACTTATTGCTTACTTCTGGAAAGACGGAATGAAAATCACCAAACAGATTTTTCCTTATGTGGTTTTGGGGGTTGGCGTGGGGGCTATTATCCATGGCTTTGTGCCGAGTAATCTGATTGAACATTATTTATCTGCTAAGTCGTGGTGGGCGGTTCCTCTGGCTGTTCTTTTCGGTATTCCGATTTATGCCAATTCAGTCAGCGTTATCCCCGTTATGGAGGCGCTGGTCGGCAAAGGAGCTCCGTTAGGAACAGTATTGGCTTTTATGACGGCAATAGTCACTCTTTCACTTCCTGAAGCGTTGATACTTAAAAAAGTAATGCGCTGGCAACTTCTGGCAATATTTCTCGGCATTACCACTTTTGGAATCATAATCATGGGTTATTTGTTTAATGCGATTTTGTAAAAAACTATGTGCGGAAAAAAACTTGTTATTGGTGCAATAATCGGAACTGTTATTATCTTAGCTCTGGCCGGAGTTGCGATATTAAAGAATCCTCAAGCCGAATCTAAAACGGACGTTTCGGCCACTAAAATTGAAGTAGAAAAGACTAAGCCGGATAAGGTGGAGGTTTTTTTATTCCATTCTACCCAGCGTTGTATCACCTGCATCACTATTGGCAAATTTGCCGGTGAAACCGTGGCTGAGTTTTTCCAGCCGGAACTTAGAGATGGTCTAATTGAATTCAGAGAAATCAATATTGATTTACCGGAAAACAGAACATTGGCTCAAAAGTTCCAAGCTAGTGGATCATCGTTGCGTATCAATGTCATTGCTAAGGGTCAGGATAATATCAGCGAAGATACGACTGTTTGGCGTTTAACTCAAAACAAAACCCAGTTTAAAAGCTATTTAAAGGATAAACTGGATAATTTATTGGGAAAATAAGCAGAGCTTGTTTTTCGCTTCGCTCAAAATAAATTTTATGAATTGGATTAATTCGCTAATAGACACTTATAATATTCCCATGCTTTCCGCTTTTCTTTTGGGTATTTTGACCTCTTTGAGCCCCTGTCCGCTGGCTACCAATATTACGGCTATTGCATATATCTCAAGAGAAATAAAAACAGTAAAGCATACTTTATTGAATGGAATTGTTTATACGATTGGCCGAGGAATGAGCTATACCACATTGGCTACTTTGATTTATTTAGGAATTTCCTTTTTTCAGATTTCATCTATTTTTCAGGGATGGGGCGATAAAGTTTTAGGCCCGGTTTTAATAGTGATTGGCTTAATAATGCTCGGGGCAATTAAAATTAATATAGGCAAAGGTGGAGAAAAAATGGAGAGAATAAAAATTTGGCTTTCCGGTAAAGGTTTTTGGGGTTCATTCCTTTTGGGCATGCTTTTTGCTTTAGCTTTTTGCCCGTATAGCGGAGTTTTATTTTTCGGCGTGCTGATTCCTATAGTTTTAAAATCTAGCGAAAGTTTATTATTGCCTCCAGTTTTCGCACTAGGCACTGGATTGCCTGTTATTGTATTTTCATTTCTAATCGCTTTTTCACTTGAGAAGGTTGGAAAAACCTTTCAATTTGTCCAAAGACTAGAAAGATTACTTCGGTATGGAGTTGCTATAATTTTTCTGGGGTCAGGCGCATATTACACGCAATTCCTAGTAAAATATTTGATAAACATTATTTCGTGAACAGAGCCATATCCGTTCTAACATCGTTCCAAAATAGGCACTCTCAGTTTAAGGCTTTCTAATTCTTCTCTCATCACTCTCCAATCTATAGTTCTAAACGCGTCCAACAGGGGGCAATTTGACAGCATTTCTTTAAAGCTTATAATGGATTTGTATGAGGGTGACCAAGTGTGATTTATGCAAAAAGCAGATTAAGGGAGAACCAGTAACGGCAGGAAGAGGGTTTTTCCCAAAAACAGAGCTTTGCGAAAAATGTGGGGCTTCTATTTTGAGGTTTTTAGAAAAACATAAGTTTATAAAATCAGAAAAGATTAAAAATAAATAATCGCAAACCATGCTTTCTGACGAGGACATTCAAAAACTTATAGAAGTATTTGCCACCAAAGAAGACCTGAAAGAGGTGGTAAAAAATCTTTCCACAAAGAACGATTTTAATAATTTACTGAATGCAGTTGACGCCTACGCCAAGAAAGCTGATACTTATTTCCAAGAGATGGTGATGTTGGCTCACAAGGTTGACCGTCACGAAAAATGGCTTCAGCAGATTGCCAATAAATTAGGGTTGGAACTAGACTATTAAAATAGCTTGCTTGTTTTTGTTTTATTACCGAGCCACAGCTTGGTTTTTTTATTTCTTAGACAAAGTATAGTGAGTAGCAGGGTGGGGTAAATTTTGATAAACTAAACCTGCCCCTGTGGCGATAAGTCTGGGATATAAATATACTCACTTTGTCGCTCAAGAATAGTTCTAACGTTGTTCACGATGCGGAGCAGATGAATTTGGTGAAACCGACCCATCCCCTCCAGATTTTGAACACAAAACGAGGATGAAGAAGTTTCTAATTTCCATTCCTGCCAGACATCAGAGATGGGTATAGACCCACTATTAGAATTTAAAGCTCAATTTAAAAATTAAACCACATTAAAGAACCGCCGAAAAGGCGGTTCTTTGTGTTAGAATAAAAACAGGAAAAGAAAAAAAGGAAAAATCAGAGTTGACACCATTTTCACATTTTCATAAGTTTTATATGAAAAATAAAGCAGTATATCAATCAATATATAAATTCGTTATTTCTTATAGACATTCTGAGGGTGGTTATAGTGATTCCTTGTTAGCCCCTCCTAGTCTTGAAGATACTTATTGTGCATTAAAGACGCTGGAAAAGTTAGAAAAAAAAGACAAGTCTCAACCAACTATAAATTATATTAAGAATTTCGCCCAGACAGAATCTATAAGTTCATTTAAACTTACTTATCATCTGGCAATCCTGCTTCAAATGTATTCCATTAGATTAAAGCCCGTTGGAATATACAAACTCTTGCAAAGAAGCAAACCTTCTACGATGGTTGAATGGTATTATTGGTTTATGCTTAAAAAACTTATTTATGGCAATATACGCATTGATAATAGTCTGAAATCGTGGTTTATAAAGAAAACTCCAAAAAAGTTACGTTACATTGATGAAGTGGGTCGGTATGTATTACTTATGCAACGCCTTAAGCTCTCTTTTAATAAAAAATTATTTATTGAATGGTTGCAACAGATGCAAAACCCTGATGGAGGTTTTGGAGTCGTGCCTTATACTACAACTTTCTTAGAACATACCTATATTTCCTTGAGAGCTTTAAAAGCACTAAGAGCAAGGCCTTTGGACGTTGATAAATGTGAAGAATTCGTTTTAGGTTGTGCAACCAGAAAAGGAGGATTTGGCAGGCAATCTATAACTGTAGCTACTTTAGAAAATACTTATTATGCTTTTTCATCTTTAGAGATTATTTCTTCGTGGCAGACTGTTAAGAGGTAGGTTTGCTCATTTTAAAAAATATGAAAAATAAATTCGGTATTTCTAAAAATGTTTTTGTTCTGGGACTCGTGAGTTTTTTTAATGATGTAGCCTCAGAGATGATTTATCCCATCATTCCGATTTTTCTTACCAGTGTTTTAGGCGCGCCGGTAGCGATTGTCGGTTTGATAGAAGGCATAGCCGAATCAACCGCCAGCGTCTTAAAAGTTATCTCCGGTTGGCTCTCTGATAAATGGCAAAAAAGAAAACCATTTGTTGTTGCCGGATATTCATTTTCAGCCATTTCTAAAATACTTTTAAGCTTGGCTTTTAGTTGGCCGTTTGTTTTGATTGCCAGATTTGTTGACCGTTTTGGCAAAGGAACGCGAACTTCTGCCCGAGATGCTTTGATTGCCGAAAGCTCGGAAAACTCGGATCGCGGAAGATCATTCGGCTTTCATCGGGCATTTGATACTTTGGGAGCAGTAGTCGGGCCGCTCATAGCTCTTTTGGCAATTCATTTTTTAGATAATAAATTTCGCTTAATCTTCTTTCTCGCCTTTATCCCGGCTTTTATTGGGATTCTCTTGTTGCTCTTTTTTGTGAAAGAAAAAAAGAAAGAAGCAAATTCTTCCCTTGCTTTTCATTTTACTTGGCGCGAGCTTGATCCATCTTTTAAGATTTTTTTATTGATTAGTTTCATTTTTGCCTTGGGCAATAGTTCAGACGCCTTTTTAATTTTGCGAGCGCAAAATTTGGGCTTGTCAGTAATCTTAGTGGTATTGGCCTATGTTCTTTTCAATTTTACCTATGTCATATTTTCAATGCCTGCCGGGATTATTTCTGATAAAATCGGGCCTAAAAAAGTGCTTTTGGCAGGTTTTTTGCTTTTTTCCGCTGTGTATCTTTTTTTCGGCTTGGCACCTTCCAGTCTTTTCCTTTGGTTTCTTTTCCCGGTTTACGGAATGTATATGGCCCTCACCGAAGGCGTGGGAAAGGCCTACATTTCCAATTTAGTTCCCCAAGAAAAGACAGGTACGGCTTTTGGTGTTTATCAGACCACAATCGGCATTTGCACTTTTTTTGCTTCTTTTGTCGCCGGATTGCTTTGGACTTACATTGGCGTTAGCGTGCCATTTATCTTTGGCAGTATTATGGCACTTATATCCGCTTTTTTGTTTATCGTTTTAGGAAAAAAGATAAAACTTGAAACCTTCAAAATATAGTTAGTAGTAGGGTGGGATAATAAATTTTAAGCTAAATTACCGCCAAACAGGTTCTAACATCGTCCAGTGTTCGGAGCTGATTTTTTGAACTTAAGCTTGGTTACTCTTAATAGAGTTTAAAACTTTTATCGCCTTGTGGGCGATTTTTGTTGTAAAATATGTTATATGGACGAAAAAATTTCTGTCAGGATAAGTTTTATTATTTTAGCCGTGGTTGCTATCCCACCAGCAATGTTTTTCTATTTTGCCCTAAAACAGTATTTAGCCTCTATAAAACCGGCTGCCCTTGATAAGGAAGATTATTATGTAGTTTGCACTTATTCAGGATGTAGTAGTTATGAAAAAAGCTTGATTGACAGCCCAGAACCATATCAGACTTCCTTTCAGTCACAGTATTACGATAAGGTGCAAGCGGCGAAAGCTGAATCCGTCAGCGAAAGAAGACTTTTTTATCTTTTTACTTTTTCGAGTTTTTGTTATTCATCTATTGCATCGATATTTTACTTAAGAAATAAAATATTGCTTGATAACGATAGAATTTTTATAAACTTAAAAAATATCAATACTCATTATCAAAAAGTAGAAATGTTTTCTCAAAGATTAGAATTCAGTATTAACGATATCAAGAAGATTAATATAGTAAGTAAGACGCCACTTGGCCCCATAAAAACCAAGGTTGAAGAAGTCAATTGGAGGGATAGAGTTGAAATTTATTTTAATACTGGAGACGGAGCAGAGGATGTAGCAATGGTTGATATTTATTTATTTCCTCGTTTTAAAAAGGTTCTTCTAGAAATAGTTAAAAGAAGGTCAGACATCAAAGTTTCTTTTATAAGAACTACAGTTATGGAAAACCTTTCAGAGGGTTAAAAATTCAAAAGAATTTTTGTACTATAAAACAGACGAAGAAGTTATGAAACAGGGTTAACATCGTTCAGCGTTCGGAGCGAACAATTCCCGCTTATTTATTTGGGCGGTTTTGGTAAAATAAAATAACATTAATTTCTTTAAAAATATGCCAAAGTTTTTAAACAAAAGAATCGCTAATTTATTAGGAATTACCATTACTATCTTGATTGTCATTTTTTTGATTGGCGTAACGACTAATCAATATTTAAAAAAGCAAAGACAAAAAATTGAAGTTCTTGAAAGTCAGAAATCAAGAGAAAATATTTCTTCGGCTTCCAAGGCCTCCGAACTTGTCCCTTTTTCATTTTCTCAACAAGACTTAATTGATACGATAGAGAACCTTTTAGAATCAGACGAATTAGAGCTTAAAGAAGAAGGAAGAGGTGATGATGTTTCAGGATGTAGCCTGGTTGGTAAATTTATCGGGAAGATTAAGGATGGAAATCAATATAGTTTAGGAGAATCTAATTATGCTGACGCAATGGCCGAGGGTTTTTGCAAAGAGCAAAGCATGCTGGGGGTATACTCTGAAACTTACTGGATAGGAAATGAGGTTTTTTCTAGACAATACAAAGACAAAGAATTAGAGCAAATCTTCCCCGATTCTATGATAGCGATTGGTTTTAAGCCACGGGAATATTTACAGTATTTTTTTTCTAATCCGCAAAAGTTTATTGTAATTTCAGCAGAAGGTAATGAAAGTATAATAGAAGTAAAAACAAGCATTGAAGAAAAAGAAGTGCTTGGTGAAAAAGTTTCTGGAGATTTCAGATTTATCATAAATAAAACAGATAAAAAAATTATCAATTTTTCGTATAGCCTAAAAGATAGTGAAAGTAATACTAGCAATGGGGAAGCTACCATAACATACTCTACTCCTCAGATAAAATTGCCTTAAAATAAATAAATTCCATTTCTTTTTGGTTTTAAGAATCTACAAAACAGGTTTTAACATCGTCCAGTGTTCGGAGCAAGCAAAAAATCGCCAATCAAGCGATTTTTTGATAAGATTGAAGTATGCAGAAAAATGGTGAAAAATGGTGAAAAAATGGTGTCAAAAAAATGGTGTCAACTCTGGTTTTTGATACCATTTTCACTGTGGGAAAGGGTGTAACACGGACATGATAATGTCATAGTAGAGGGAATTAGAAATGTCATAGTTGGTATGGAATAATGGTGTTAATTTAACCACCATTATCTATGCAATACTTATCTATGACAAACAAAGAGGTCA
>Ga0315274_10006097_pt1 | contig 17577 bp, 12 predicted proteins | sample YL17G02_20_MG_FD_203700 | JGI IMG/M metagenome (GOLD analysis project Ga0315274, IMG submission 203700) | Sediment microbial communities from Yellowstone Lake, YNP, Wyoming, USA - YL17G02_20 | ecosystem: Environmental > Aquatic > Freshwater > Lake > Sediment | place: USA: Wyoming | collected...
CCGCCTACCCGGCCGCTGGCTACTGGGGCCTGGAACCCTGCGTCCGCATCCGCATGCTGCGGGAGCTGGTGCACGACGCCCTGGACACGGGCGCGGCGCGGGCGCAGATCGAGGGCGCGGCCGAGTGTGCGGGCGCGGCCGACAGGGCGGTGCGTGAGGAGCTGGCCGGCGCCCGGCGGGATGCCAAAGCCGCCTGGGCCAAACAGCGGGACCTACACATCGGGGCCCTGCTGGCGTCCGCGACCGTCAACGGCGGCATGACGGCGGATGAGCAGCGGGCCCTGGTGGCGGAGACCAAGTCCAAGGTGGAGGCGGCGGCCAGCGCGGCCGCGGCCGCGCGTGTGCGGGCGCTGGCCGCCCGGGCCGCCCGGGGCGGGCGGGAGGTGCGAGCCCTGCCCCTGGGCCGGGACCGGGATGGGGCGGCCTACTACGACCTGCCCGGCGTGACGGCCGCCCTGGCGGGCGCCGGCCGGCCGGCCATCCTGGTGTGCCGCCCGCCAGAGACCCACCCGGCAGGGCCCGTCTCGCCCGCCGCGCTGAAAGCGGGCGCCGGGCCCCGGCGGCGTGGCGCTGCAGGCGACGGGCCCGCCGCCGCCCCTGCGGTGTACGTCCCCGCCGTCGCGTCGGACGGGCTGTGGGGCGCCATCACGGATGGCCGCGCCCTGGCGGCCGCCCTGGACGGGACGGGCGAGGGGGAGGGGCCGCTCAAGGTGGAGGTCATGGCCCGGTTTGGTTTGGAGGACGAGGCCCCGGCGGCGGCGGTGGAGGCGCCCGCCGCCAATGCCGCTGGTGCGCCTGCTGACGCTTCTGGTGCTGCTGCTGCGCCTGCGGAAGCGGCGGCGGCGGCGCCCGTGCCGGCCGCCGCTCGCGGCCCGGCCCCGCGCCGGGGGCGGCCGCCCAAGGCCGGCGGCGCGGGCGCGGGCAAGGCGGCGCCCAAACGGGGCACAAAGCGTGCCCCCAAAGCCGAGGCGGCGGTGGCGGATGCCACGGCGACGGCGACGGCCGAGTGCACGACGCCGACCCCGAGCCCGCGGGCGGCCAAGAAGGCACGGGCGGCCTCGCCGGCCGAGGCCGCCGCCAAGCGGGCTTCGCCCCGGCGCGGCGCGGCCGCCAAGGCGGGCTGAGATGAGGGGTGGGGGGATGGAGAGAGAGCGCGGAATGGGTGGGTGCGAGGTGTGAGGTGAGTCCTGGTTTCTTGTATGCTTGCCTGGACGTGCTTCGCTGACAGTCACAGGTGCGATGGAGAGAGAGAGAGAAGGAGAGAGTGCGTGCCGTGTGTGACAAGTGTTCGCAGAATTTAATTGGAAGAAGGGCGTCACAAAGGAGAGTCAAACGCCGCCTGCGGCATGTTGCTCGCGCCCATGCGGGCCAGACACGAGAAAGCCAAGGGCGGTGGAGGACCGTCCGGGGCGGGGCCAGGCACGGGCACGGCACAAGCGCATCCATCATCGCCCCCACTGCCACCACCCCCACCCGCCCCCTCCTCCCCAACCCTCCTCCTTGACGACGGCCCGGCCGACCCGCCCTTTGCGGTCACGCCCTGGCTCACTTTTTCGGACTCCGCCACGGAGGCGTCCTACCGGGCCGACACTGCGGCCGCCCGCGCGGCCGCCGCCATCAAAGCAGACCGGGCAGCGTACGCGTTCATGGTCGCCCTGGTCGCCCTGGGCGGGTCGGCCGCCCTCCGCCGCCGGGGCCTGGTGGCGGGCGTGGGCGCCGGGACGGCCGCCCTGGGCGTCTGGGCCCTGCTCGCGCCCGCCTCCTACTCCTCTGTCCGCCCGGCCGTCGCGGTCGCCTACCGCCTCGCCCTGCCCCTCGCCGCCATCCCAGGCATCGGCGGCGGGCGGTCGCACCCCTCCTTCACCGCGCCCGGCTCCGCGGGCGCGGCCCTGGCGGCCGCCGCGGCAGGCGAACCCCTGGGCCTGGGCCGGTGGCTGCGGTGGGCGTCAACCCGCCCCGTCGCGACGAGCACGGCGGTCCTGGGCGTCCTCGCCCGTCTGCCCATGCCGGCCCTCGCCTGGACGCTGGCCGCCCAGGTCCTGCTCTTCAGCCTGGGCGCGCCCCTGTACTGCCCGGGCGTCATGGTGTCCGACCCGATCGCGGGCCCATTTTACGAGCGGGCTGCGGAAGCCGCCGCGGCGGGCGTGCGTGGGGCGGGGACTTTCCTGACAGGCGGAGGGCCGGCTCCTGCAGGGGGCTTCCCCTTGAAGCACTGCCCCGCCCATTCCTGCGAGCTGGTGGCGTCCCTGCTGCACTACCTGGCCGCCGCGGTAGCCTTTGTGCTGGCGTACAGCGTGGAGGCGTCCGAGCGGGCGGCCTGGGTGGCTGGTAAAAGAAGGGCGGAAGAAGGGAGGCGGCGTGGTGGCAGCGGCAGCAGCAGCTCTGCACGCCCCACGCCTACGCCTTCCCGCCGCCTCCCGCGGGCCATGCCAGGCATTGCTGTCGTCGCGGGCGCGGCTGCTTGTGTCGGCCTGGCCTGGCTGATCCTGGAGGAGGTGGACAGCTGGCTGGAGTGCCCGGCCGAGTCGGTGTGGGCGGGGGCGGTCGCTGCCGCGGCGGCGGCGGCGGCCAAGACAGGCGGTGGTCACAACACAAGCCCCGGTTGAGAGGGGCGGCGGAGTGTGGGTTTGAAGGGAGAGAGATAGAGGATGGTGGGAGGGTGGGGGTTGCACAGTGCGTGTTTATCTCACTCTCACGAGCGAGAGAACACGCGTGCGTGCATTCAGCTGGCAGGCAGTTTGACTTTTGAAGGGAGCTGGGTGTGGGCATATATTGGCGGTCTGTTTTGGGTGAAGGCACGGGCCCGTGCCTTCACCGAATGATGAGCTGGGGTTGTAGAAGAAGATCGGTGCAACGGTGAACGCTGCATGCACCTGTCTCACTGAGGAAGCAGCACAAAAGAATTCGTTTACACAGACAGACACAAGCAATCACAAAATTCAAAAAAGGGCGGCGCCGCCGCGGACCACCTGTTCGACAAGTACAAGGCCGACCAGGCCGAGCATCGCCACCCGCCCAATCTTCATCTCGTTGGAGGGGTTGAAGAAAGCAAAGGGCGGGACGGCCTCGATGTCAGCCAGCAGGGGCGCCAGCGTGCCAACCGTCAGGAGGACCATGACCGCCGCAACGCCAGTGGGCTCCATCTTCAGCTGGGCCAGGACCGACTCGCCGGACGACAGCTCGGCCCCGACGGCCGCGACGAACGCGAGCATGCAGGCGCGGCCCTAAACAAAGTGTGTGTGGGGTGGGATGAGAGAGCGAGATGGGTGAGAGGGATGGACGGCGGAGTATGCTGACGGCGGAGTGCTAGAGCGGCGGCAAGACAGAGCGACGGACGGCAGGAGAGGGGAGGAGAGGGCGGCGGCGGACGGCGGACGGCGGACGGCGGACGGCGGACGGCGGACGGCGGACGGCGGACAGGAGAGGTTGGTGGAGGTGGGGGTTGCCGAGCCCGGCTCCTCACGCGGCCACCTCGCGCTGCCCCGCGCCCCGCCGCACGTCTCCTGGCCCGCTTTTTGCTCAGTCTCGGGGCAGTCTCGGGGTCTCCACCCGCCCACACACTCTCCGTCCCTTCCCGCGGTGGGATGGTGACTAAGGTCAGGATCCTAGAGCGCTGTCTCGGACCGTTCTTTGCGCGGGCCCTCTGGCCAGCCCAAGCAACCTCTCGCCTGGAGAAAAGAGAGGGGCGCATCGGGGAAACTCTCCGCATTCGCCTCCCCCTCCTCCTCCTCTCACGCACACCCACACCACGCTCACGTTCATGATCTCCGGGGCCGGCCCGGAGAAGGCCATCAGCTCGCCAAAGGTGGGCGGGTCGGGCGCGCGGACGACTTCAGAGGCGGCCTTGGACAGGATCTCCGCGCGGCGGGCCTCAAACTCCGCCGCAGACACGACTGGAAGAAAGGGGGGCGTGTGTGTGTTTTGTGTGTGTGTGAGCCCACCCCCGAGACACAAACGGCTCTTCACGCCCAGCGCGCCCCGACCAGTCGACACAGCGTCCGTCCCTATTTAGAAGCCGGGGGGGGGCGGAGGAAGGGACGGCAGACTTCTCTCAAAAACCACACACAACACTTACTTTGTCCGGCAAAGTGGACTGCTTCCCCACCAGCGGCCGGGGCCGGCGCGGCTGCAGCGGGCGCGGCCACCGCCGGGGCGGCGTCCTGGGCGGAGGTGGAGGTGGAGCGGCGGGCCACGAGGCGGGCGGAGGGGCGGGCGGCGCGGAGGGCGAACATGACGATTTTTGATTTGGTGGATGAGAAGGGGTGGTTGGAAAAGAATGGAAAACAAGGAATAAAGCAAGGTGACATGCCCACAGCGGCCACCTTCTCTTGCTTCACCTCTCTCTCTTCGCCCAGCCCCCCGGATGCTCCGCCGCCAGGCGTTGCGGGCGGCCAGCCGGTGGCTGTCGTCCTCGTCCTCGACGACGACCACCACCGCCGCAGCCTCGTCCTCCTTCGCCGCGACGCGCGACTACGCGTCCACCACCTCGTCCACGGCCTCCACCGCTGCCGCGCCGCCTGTCCGGTCGGTCGTCGCTGGCACGCCCGTCACCGACCATTTCTATGACGCCATCGTGGTCGGCGCCGGTGGGGCCGGCCTGCGCGCGACGGTGGGCCTGTGCGAGGCCGGCCTGAAGACGGCGTAAGTACTGCTGGGAGAGAGAGAGCGGAGGACGTCAGGGCACGGGCGGGCGCTGTGGAGAGCGACGGAAAACAAATGGGGCGCCGTGGCGCGCGGGTATGGAAAGGCGTGGGGGGTGACCCCCTGGCACGGCCGACCTGGCCTGCTTGGCATCCCGGCGTGTAGGTTAGTATTCGGACCACACCCCTGAGGGTCGGGGGGGCGCGCCAGCCCCGAGCGGTTGCCCGAAAAACGGGGGGCGCGCGCCTGTTTGGTGGGGGCCATGGAGTGCTGCAGTTTTTTCGTGCCGCCCCTGCTCCCTAGCTCGCTCCAAGAGGACGGTCGGTCCTTGGACGTGCCCGGCAGACCGCCGCCCCCCTCTCACGAGGCGCGCCGCTTGGCAACCTACCTAGCCGTGTGACTGGTGAGGGCTGGCTGGCTGGATTTAAGCACGCGACGGCCTGTCTCTTTTTGATGAAAGGGCCGCCGATCGATACGCGCCGCCAACCACTCTCTCTCAACCTTGAACGTCCATCCATCTTCCTCCCACCGCCGGAACGCTCACAATGCTCGCACTGTAACACGCGCACGCAGACAATGACACTATCCTCACCACAAACCCCTCTGAAACTCCACAGCTGCATCACCAAGCTCTTCCCCACCCGCTCCCACACTGTCGCCGCCCAGGGCGGCATCAACGCGGCGCTCGGCAACATGACGCCCGACGACTGGCGGTGGCACGCGTACGACACCATCAAGGGGTCGGACTGGCTGGGCGACCAGGACGCCATCCAGTACATGTGCCGGGAGGCGCCCGCCGCGGTGATCGAGCTGGAGAATTATGGGCTTCCCTTCTCGCGCACCGACGACGGCCGCATCTACCAGCGCGCCTTTGGCGGCCAGTCCCTGGAGTACGGTGCGGGGGGGCAGGCTTACCGGTGCGCGGCCGCCGCGGACCGGACGGGCCACGCCATGCTGCACACCCTGTACGGCCAGGCCATGAAGCACGACTGCCAGTTCTTCGTGGAATACTTTGCGCTGGACCTGTTGATGGAGCCGGGCGAGGGCGGGGCGTGCCTGGGCGTGCTCGCCCTCTGCCTGGAGGACGGGTCCCTGCACCGCTTCCGCGCGCGGGAGACCGTCCTCGCCACGGGCGGCTACGGGCGGGCCTACTTTTCCGCGACCTCCGCCCACACCTGCACGGGCGATGGCGGGGCGATGGCCGCCCGGGCGGGGCTGCCCCTCCAAGACCTGGAATTCATTCAGTTCCACCCGACCGGCATCTACGGGGCGGGCTGCCTCATCACCGAGGGCTGTCGCGGCGAGGGCGGCATCCTGCGCAACGGCAAGGGCGAGCGCTTCATGGAACGGTACGCGCCCAACGCCAAGGACCTGGCGTCCCGGGACGTCGTCTCCCGAGCGATGACCCTGGAGATCCGGGAGGGGCGGGGGTGCGGCCCGGGGGGGGACCACGTCCACCTCCACCTCAACCACCTGCCCCCCGCCCTGCTGGCCGAACGCCTGCCGGGCATCTCCGAGACGGCCGCCATCTTCGCGGGCGTGGACGTGACGAAGGACCCCATCCCCGTCCTCCCGACCGTGCACTACAACATGGGCGGCATCCCCACGGACATGACGGGCCGGGTGATGCGGCCGAGCCCGGCCAACCCGGACGCGCCCGTGCCGGGGCTGTTGGCCGCGGGGGAGGCCGCCTGCGCGTCCGTGCACGGCGCCAACCGGCTGGGCGCCAACTCGCTGCTCGACATCGTCGTCTTTGGGCGGGCGTGCGCCAACACGATTGCTGGGCTGATTGCCCCCAACTCGCCCCCGCCCTCCGCCCTGCCGGCCGACGCGGGCGCGGACTCCATTGCCCGCCTGGCCGCCCTGCAAGCCGCGTCGGGGCCCAAGTCTGTGGCGGCCCTGCGGGGCGAGATGCAGCGGGTGATGCAGGCCGACGCGGCCGTCTTCCGCACAGCAGACACCCTGGCGGCCGGGGTGGAGAAGATCGACGGCGTCGTGTCCGACGCGGCCCACCTGGGCCTGGCCGACCGGTCTGCCGTCTGGAACACGGACCTGGTGGAGGCCCTGGAACTGGAGAACCTGCTGACCAACGCGGCGGTGACCATGCACTCGGCGGCCGCCCGCACGGAGTCCCGGGGCGCGCACGCGCGCGAGGACTTTCCCGACCGGGATGATGCCAAGTGGATCAAGCACACCCTGGGCTGGTTTGAGCGGGATGGCAAGAGCGGGAAGGGCCACGTCAAGATCGGGTACCGGCCTGTGCACATGCAGCCCCTGGCGGACGGGGAGATGCCGCACGTGCCGCCCAAGGCGCGGACCTACTGAGAATTCTTCAGTACGTCAACGGGAAATAAAAAACAATGAAAAGTGTGAGGGCAGGTGGGGGATGGAGTGATTTATGGGGTGCTGGTTTTGAGAGGGTGTGTGTGTATCCCCTCCCGCGCTGCCCCTCCTACTCGGGGGCGCGCACTCTTCTTCTTTTTAGGCGTGCGTGCGTGTGTGTGTGTGTGTGTTGGTGTGTGTCAAACAAAACGTGTGGTGTTCTCCTTTACAATAGCCTGCAGGGCGGGGTGGGGGTGTCTTTCTCTCTCTCTTTTTATTAAAAAGCTCTCGACCACCCATCAGGTCGACAGGAAGCCGTCGCTGTCGAGAGTGGACTGGGCCTTGGGAGAGGGCGCCGGCTCGGCGTCGTCCTCCTCATCATCATCGTCTTCATCATCATCATCATCCTCGTCATCCTCGTCCTCGTCCGCTGCCGCCTGGGGCGCGGGCTCGGCCTCCGCTTCCGCCTCCTGCATGGCGGCCACGCCGGGCGGCGCTGCCACCGCATTGTTGGCGGCCTCCGGGGCGGCGACACCGTCGTCCATGACGACGACGGACTGCGGGTCGGCGGGCGCAAAGTGGAAGTCGTTGGAGGGCGTGCCGGCCGCGTCGACGGAGGCTTGCAGGGGTGGGGAGGCGGCCGTGGTGTCCAAAAAGGGGGCGCCCAGCACCGGGGCCGCCGCCGCACCGCCAGCCTCCTCCTCGGCCGTCGCCTGGAGGAAGGCCGGGTCGGAGGCGGCCAGGGTGGTGGAGCCAAAGCCGGGCAGGGCGACGACCCGGTCGAGGGCGGCCTGCGGGGGCGGGGGCAGGGATGCCGGCTCAGCGTCGTCGTTTAAAAAGGGCGCGCCAAAGCCTGGCGGCGGGGCGGACGGGCCATCGCTGGCAGCCTCTAAAAATGGCGCGCCGAATGCGGGCGGGGTGGACGCGGCAGCGCCCCCCGCCACAGCCGCGGACGTGATTGTCAGGTCGGCCGGCGACGGCGTGGGTGCTTGCGTCTGCAGGGGCGCCTTGATAAGGTCCGCCAGCAGCACCCGCGGCGACGCGGGCGCCACGGCGGGGGCGGCAGGGGCCGCGGCAGCAGGCGCGGCCGCCGCCTCCTCCTCACCCTCGTCCACCACCTCCACCGCCACCAGCATGCCGGCCCCGCAGTCGGCGCCCCGGGGCGCGGCAAAGGTGTAGGTGCCTGGGGTGGCGGGCGCAGTCCAGACAGCAAAGCCGGCGCCGTTTCCGCCCTCCACGTCGGCAGCCTCCAGAGCGGGTGCGACCAGGCGGGCCGGGTCGGTGAAGCCACCGCCGTCCGCGCAGGTGAGAGGCGGCAGGGCGGGCGCGGGGCGGGCGGCGGCGAGCGCGGCCGCGGCGGCCGCCTTGACGGCCGCGCGGCCGGGGGCGGGCAGCGTTGGGCCGTCCACCAGGTAGACGCCGTGCGGCTGGTCCCACCTGAAAGTCACGGTGTCGCCGGCGGCCACGATGCGGACGGGCATGGGCGCGTGGGGGAAGGCCCAGGTGATGTCGGTGTTGGCCGGGGTGGACGCGGACGCGGACGCAGCCTGGACGGCAGCCGCTAAGGCGGCCGCGGTCGCAAGGGACTTTCGAGGAAAATAGGGGAGAGAAAGAGAATGAGAGAGAGATAGAGAGAGAGTGAGCGTGTAATTGAGGGAAGCACGCGTGCGCCTATGGCTCGTGCGCCTATGGCTCAGCTTCAGAAGAGAGAGAGAGAGACAGCTCAGGGCGAGGGAAGGGGCGATGGGAAGGGGCTCGCACCTTGAAACCCATGGCGGAAAGAAAAAGGGAGGAGAGGGGGCGGTGCGGCGACGGGGTTCGGAAGTCGGCGGCGGGTGTTTGCCGAAAAGAACGAAAGACTCTGTGAATGGGAGCAGGTGGCCGATTGTTAGTGTTTTTGTCGCGACCGTCCAAGCCTCGGCCTCCTGCACTTTCCAGGTCGCGGGTAAGATGGTAGGGTGGAGGGCGTGTGGGAGCGGAGGGCGCATACGGCGGGGACTGCGCGCGGCCGCTCGCATCTTCCCCCTCTCCGATGCTATGGCTCGCCGCGCCCGCCCCCTTTCGAAGCTGTGTGAAAGAGGCCCGACCACAGTGTAATCGCTACTAGGCATACGCATTGCTCTACTGCGTACCTGGGGCGTGAAGGTGGGCGGAGGAGGTGGTGCAGAAGGTCTCACACGTTGAGAAAAAGGAGAGCGGAAATGAATGACGAGTGAAAAAGGTCTGAGGCTAGCTCGCAATTCATTTCCCCTACAATTCACTGCCCTTTCGCGTCTCTTGTGTCAACAAACCCACACGCCGACGTGCTGGCTGTCTCAGACGTCGGCCTGAGCCTTGACCTGGGTCGTCTAGACCACGCTCCTTTTGAGCGAGAGAGCGCCTTCTCTCTGCAGCTCATCTTTCAACCCACGCCCTCTCACCATCCAACTCTCCTCGCTCATGCCCGCCGACAACGCGACCGAAGTTTTGGCGGTCGTCAACCCAGACACGGGCGACCCCACCGGCATGCTCATCCCCCGGTCCCTCGCCCACACGACCGGCGCCTGGCACCGCACGGTGCACGTGTGCGTCTGGGCGGCCGACGACGGCCGCCTCCTGCTACAGCGCCGGGCGGCGGCCAAGGCCGCATGCCCGGGTGCCTGGGACGTGAGCGTGGCGGAGCATGTCCAGCCGGGGGAGACCTGTGAGGCCGCGGCGCTACGCGGGCTGGAGGAGGAGCTGGGGCTGGTGGCGGTGCCTGGTGGACATGGAAATGACGCCACTGCCGCCCTCACCGGCCCCTCCCCGCCCGGCCATCGGCGCTCGGTATACGACGTCCCGCCCGTGCTGGACCGAGAGGTTGTGGAGACGTGGCATGTGCGGGGCGTGGGGCTGGGCGCCCGGCTGGCGCCCGACCCGGCCGAAGTGGAGGAGGTGCGGTGGGTGTCGCTGGGCGAGCTGAGGCGGGAGGTTGGGGGCGCGCCGGAGCGGTTCACGCCCTGGTGCCTGGAGCAGGGGCGGTGGCAGGGGTGGTGGTAGGGAGAGGGGGGGGGTGGGGCAGGGTTCGTAGAGTGTAGCGCTAGGATAGGAGAGAAGAACGCCGGGCGTGCCCGGGTGCGGAGAGCAAAAAAAAAAAAAAAAAAAATGTAAACCTAAACCCCAACGCGTGTGGCTTTGAGAGTGGTTCGCACGGACACATTTGTCGCACGGGCACACGTCTAGACCATTGCAGGGAGAGGACCTAGGGATGTGCGGCCTCAACTTGGCGTTTTTTTAGAGGAACGGGTGGAGGAGGAACACGGAGAGGGGCGGGCGGCGGGCGTGCCTCTTGCCTGAAGAGCAGTCATGCGAAAGGCCAAGGTTAAATGAACACAGTCACGCTTTTTTGTTTTTGTTCTTTTTGTTTCTTCTTCTTTTCTTTACATCCTCACTTCGCCGCCTCTGCGCCCTCTTACCCTGTTGCGCCATGCCACCCCTCTACTACGCGGGCCAGGAGGTGTGCGTCATCGGCGCCTCTCGTGGCATTGGGCTGGAGGTGAGAGAGACAGCGAAACAACAACAACAACAACAACAACAATAAACAACCCCCTTCACATCTCCCTCACATCTCCCTCCATCTACTTATCTCTCCATCCACCCACACTCACCCAGCTCGTCCGCCAGCTCCTGGCCAGGGGCAACCGCGTCCACGCCACCGCGCGCGGCCCCTCCCCCGGCCTGGCCGCCCTCGCCGCCAACCCGGGCCCGGGCCGCCTGACCGTGCGGACGTGCGACGTCGCCTCGCCAGCCTCCGTCGCCGCCTGGTCCGACGAGCTGGCCCGTGATTTGGAGGCGGCGGCCGCGCCCGGGCTGTCCCTGGTCATCCACAACGCGGGCGTCGCCAACTGGGCCCCCCTGAAAAACGTGACGGCGGACGACATGGTCGACCTGTTCCGGGTCAACACGGTCGGGGCCGTCCTGACGACGCAGGCCCTGCTGCGTGTGGGGGCGGTGGGCGGCAAGGCGGGCGTCCCGTGCACGGCGGCCTTCATGACCTCGAAGATGGGAAGTTGCGCTGATTGCGGCAGCGGGGGCAGCCTGGCCTACCGCGCGTCGAAGGCCGCGCTGAACGTGGTCGTGAAGGCCCTGTCCATCGACCTGGCGGACCGCAAGGTGTGCGCGACCCTGCTCCACCCGGGCTGGGTCGTCTCCGACATGACGCGCAACGCGCCCACCTCGGCCTCCGAATCGGTGGCGGGCATGCTGGGCGTCCTGGAGGCGGGCGCGGCGGGCGAGCTGGACCTCGCGGGGGCGTGGTACGACTACAAGCGGGAGGTGGTGCCGTGGTAGTGAAGGAGAGAGGGAAGAGGTGTGTGTGTGGAAAAAGAAAGAAAAGGTTGCAGGAGGTCTCGTCGTCGCTGCCTTGCTTTTCGTTTCCATGCGCGCGCGCGCGCGCGCGCCTGCCAACCAGAGGGATAAAGGCGCCTTGCGTGTGTGTGTCCAATGTGTGTGCAACCCTGCGGGCGGCGTCTTTTGAACAACACAAACCGCACTGACCCACCCCCCCAAACTCTCTCTCTTTCCAGTCTTATATTTCTCTCAGTTCCGCGGCTTCTCCTTCTTCTCCCGGAACAGGGCCCACAGGGACACGCCCGCCACCTTGACCACCTTAAACCGGACGCCCGGAATGTCACCCACGGCGTGGCCGCGGCGGCCAAACCCGGAGATGAGGACCTCGTCCTGTGATTCATGGATGGATGGATGAGTGGGGGTGTGTGAGCAGGGGGGGGTGGTCGAGGTCCAGGTCGGGAAGAGGCCTTTTCCTCTTCTCTCCATCTCTCCATCTCTCCATCTTTCAACTCACGTTCTCCTCGATGAAGTTGAGGCAGCCGTCATTGGGGACAAAGGCAGCAATCTTCTTGCCGTTCTTGATCAGCTGGACGCGGGCGCACTTGCGGATGGCGGAGTTGGGCTGTTTGGCCTCGATACCACTGTGGCAGGTTGAGAGAGAGGGATTGGAGGGTGAGAGGGTGTGAGGGAGAGCGGGGCGCGCGTGTGTGAAACTTGCTCCACCACCCCGCCGCCCAGCCTCTCAAACAGGGGGAGGACTCACATCTTCTCCAGGACGATGCCCTTGGCGTGGGACGCGCCGGCGAACTGTGAAAGGAGAGAAACGGACAAACAGTGTAAGTGCCGATCGGCGAGAAAGGAGAGGGGTCGCCGTCCCCAGCGCGCCGCGCCGCTCAAATGTCAGCCCACCACCCTCATCGCGTGCATCATCGTATTTTGACCGACAACTGAGACGGCGGGGGAACAGCTAGACCAGGCCGCATCCCATTCGGGCCGTGCCCCCGCATTGTTGCGAGAAAAAAAGCCGCCACCGCCGGGCCCTGCTCTCTCCACACCATTTACGCACCGGCTTCTTGTACTCGGACCCCAGGTGCGACTTCTTGTAGTCCTTGTCCGCCCATAGCTGGGCGCGGCGGTGGGTGCGCAGCTTGCGGCCGGCGCCTAAGCCCCGGGTTTTACTGCAAAAGGAGAGGGAGGGAGAGAGAATTCGGGCGTGAGAGGGGGTGCAAGGAGAGGGGGTGGAATGCGGCCAGCGGTGGCGCGCGCACACGGTTGCGTGTGATCTCAGCCCACTGCGCAAGCGATACAGGGGCCGAGGCTGAGGTGCGGAGGCCCCTTGGCGGCCGAACCCCGCAAAGTCAAAAGCGAGTCGCCGTCGCCGGGCTTGCGATCTCTCGGCACACGCGCTTGCAGGCAGGAGAGAGAGCGGCGTCCGCTACAGCGGCTGTGGCTCATCCCCACTCGCGCCTTATCCGCCATCTGCCAAAGCTCCCTGAATTGAAATGAGGCGGCGGTGGCCGCCCAATAGTGGGGCTAGGCGCGGGCGAAAGGAGGCAGGCTCAGCCGCCGTCTATGGGCGGCCGATTGAGGGGGAGACCCCCCGGCTCGCGCGCGCCCTGGTCGCCGCCTTGGCGGGCTGCGCAGGGGGGATGCGCGGTGGTGTGACCCTCTGAGCCCTGCCCTGCTGCTGCCAAAAAAGAAAACGCACCCCATGGTGTAGAGGAAAGTCGCGGCGGACGGGGAGAGGAAAAGACAAGGGAAGGGAAGCAAAAGTGAGGAACTGCAGACGCGCCAAGCTTTTCACGGCAGACTGCACATAGGTGACCCGGCAAGCGCACTTCACCACGTCGTACACCACTCAAAAACCATGGCCACTCCCCCACCCCTCGACATCCGCGCCCGCCAGACCGGTGAGTGGCGAGAAAGGGAGCGAGCGAGCGAGGCGAGGCGCGACCATTGACGCATTCAACGCGCGCTCAAGCACTCCTCCATCCACACCCCCTTTTTTCAGATGCCATAATCCGCATGCTCCACCCGGCCTCCTGGACGGCCGGTTCAGCTGCTGGCGCCGACGGTGGGCGGGGCGGTGGGGACGAAGCCGCGCCGTACAAGGTAAGTGAGAGAGGGCGGAGAGCGGAAAAAGAAAAAACGAGCGCGCCACTGCTCGAGAGGACCGGACCGCGCCCGTGTTCCCGCCTGCTCCTCCCTGAGACACGGTCCCAGGGTGAGTGAGTCTAGGCTCTGTGGCCTGGCGTGATTGGAGTGACAGAGCGAGCGCCCCTCCGTGAATGGAGCCTCCAATCTTCACAACTCTCTCCCCCCCCCCCACCCCCCACCCAAAAAACAGGTCCTCATCCTGGACGCGACCACCAAGGACGTCATCGCCCCGCTGCTTCGGGTGGCGGACCTGCGGCGGCACGGGGTGACGCTCCACCTGCAGCTGGCCGCCCGGCGAGAGGCCGTCCCCGACGCGGCGGCCATCTACTTCGTGGCGCCGACGGCCGGCGCGGCGGCTGCTGTCGCGGCCGACGCGGGCGCGGGCCTGTACGCGTCGACCCACCTCAACTGGTGCGGGTCCTCGCCCGCGCGCCTGCTGGACGACCTGGCGGCGGCCCTCGTGGCGGCCGGCCCGGCCGTGCCCGCCCGCATCGCCAGCGTGTGCGACGCCCGCCTGGGCTTCCAGGCCCTGGAGCCGGGCCTTTTTACCCTGGGCCTGCGCCGCGCGTTTGTGGACCTGCACGCGCCCTCGGACGCGGACGGCGGGGCGGCCGCCCAGGCCGTCGTGGCGGCGACGGTGGAGGGCCTGTTTGCGGTGTGCGTGACGCTGGGCGGGCTCCTGCCCGTCATCCGGGCGCCCGCGGGCGGGGCAGCCGCCGCGGTGGGCGCGGCCCTGGCCGACCGCCTGCGCGAGCACGCCCGGGCCGCGGGCCGCCCGGGCGCGGCGTCCGCGTCCTCGTCCGCCGGCCTCGGCCCTCCCGGCCTGGGCCCGCCGCCCCGCCCCGTCCTCGCCCTCTTTGACCGGGCGGCCGACCTGGGCCCCGCCCTCGCCCAGCCCTGGGCCTATCAGCCCCTGGTCGCGGACGCGCTGGGCGCCCGCCTCAACCGGGTGAGCCTGCCAGAGGTACCCCTCCCAGGGGCGGGCGCGGGGCCCGCGCCCCCGCCTCCCGGGGCCGGCCCGCCCACCCCCGGCGCCAAGACCTTTGAGGTTGGCCCGGGCGACTGGTTCTGGGAGGCGCACGGCGGGGCGCCCTTCCCCGACGTCGCGGCGGCCGTGGACGCGGAGTTGAAGAAGTACAAGGCGGCCGTGGATGAGGTCAACCGGCGGGCGGCGGGGGGGGGCGGGGGCGGGGCGGGCGCCGTGCCTGCCGCCCTGCAGCCCGCCACCGCGGACACCGCAGGCTTGGCCGCCGCTGTGGCGACCCTGCCAGAGCTGGCCGCCCGCAAGGCGGTGCTGGACCGGCACACCAACCTGGCGACCCACCTGCTGCGCGCGATCCAGGCGCGCGGCCTGGACGCCTTCCACGCTGCGGCCGAGGAACTGGCCACGGGCGTGGGTGGTGGGGGCGTGGGTGGTGGGGGCGCGGCCGGCGGCGGACCGCCGGCCGGCGGCGCGCCCGGCTCCGCCGCCGCTGCCGACCCCGGCGTGGCGGTCGTGGAGCGCGCGGTGGGTGCCGGGAAAGGCGCGCCAGTCGACGGCCTCCGCCTCGCCCTGGCCTGGGCCCTCTCCGCCCCGACCCCGCCCTCCGACGCCGACGCCCGCCGGGTGTTGGGGGCCCTGGACGCCGCGTATGGGGGGCCCGGCGCCCTGCCCCTGCCCGCCGGCGCCGCCCCGCACGACCCGGCCGCGGCGGCGGCGGCCATGGGGTACGCCCGCCGCCTGCGCCGCCTCAACGCGGGGGTGGGTGGTGGGGGGACGGCCGCCGCCGCTGCTGCCGCGCCGCCGCCGTCGGCCACCACGGGCGAGCCCCTCCTCTCCTGGGCGGACCGGGCCCTGGGCGCGGGCCTGTCCCAGCTCACCCGGGGCGTGCGGTCCTTGCTGCTCTCGTCCGGGGAGCGGGCGGGCGCGGTGACGGTCGCGGTGGAAGCGCTGTGCGCTGGGAGCGGCGGTGCGGCCGCCCCGGGGGGCGGGGGCGCTGGCGGCAACCCCGCCGGCGCCACGCCCGCCGGCGCGGCCGCCGTCGCCTCCTTCGCCACCTTTGACCCGGCCGCTCCGGCCGGCACGTCCCCACCCCCCGCCCCGCCCGCCCGGGACGCGCTCGTCTTCATCGTCGGCGGCGGGAGCTACGGCGAGCGGGCCGGGCTAGCGCGGTGGGCGGCGCGGGCGGGGAAGCGGGTGGTGTACGGGGCGACCGACCTGGTGCCGGGCGGTGAGGTTGCGGCCCAGCTAGCGGAGCTGGGGGCCCGGTCTGGGGCCGGCATTTGAGAGAGAGACGAGGCGCGAGACGAAGAGAGAGAGCGGCTTGTGGAAAAAGGCTTTCCCTCGTCGTTCTCATTTCTACATCGCGGACACGTCGCGGACCGCCACAATATTTCGCGTCGCGGAAATCGACATCACTCCAACTGCTCTATCCTCTCCGGCACCACCACGGGCACCACCACCCGCCGCGGCACGGGCGCCGCCGGGTTGCCCGACTCGTAGAAGGCTTGCAGGAGAGCGACCGCGTCCGCGGACCGCAGGCCTGGCGTGGCTGGGAAGCCCCGCCTGGTGGTGGGTTGGGCGCCGCCGCCGCAACCGCCGCCGCCGCCGCCGCCGCCGCCGCCGCTCTCACCCCCTCGGCCGCCGCACGCCACCGCGGCCGCCTCCCCGGCGGCATGCATGGCCGCCACGGACCCGCACCCGCCAAACCGGTCGTTGGCGCAGCCGAAGACGACGCGGGCGGGGCCGAGCAGGCTCAGGGCGGCCGCGCACATCAGGCACGGCTCGCAGGTGACGACGACGGTGACGCCCTGCAAGGAAGAGCGCGGGGGTCGGCCGGCGGCCTCGTCCGCGTCGCGCAGGGCGTTGAAGGCGACCAGTTCCGCGTGGCGGGTGGCCTGGTGAGAGAAGAATGGGTGAGTTTTTTTTGGTCTGCCTCCTGTCTCTGTCTCTACAGACAGCGTCTGCTCTCTCCATTCAAAATCTCACGTTCCGGGTCTCGTTCGTCCGGTTACTACCCGTCGCGAGCACCTCGCCCGTCCCCTCGTCCACCAGGACACAGCCGACGGGGACTTCCTGGCGGAGGAGGGCGGCGCGGGCCTGTGTGCAGGTAAAACGTGAACGCGTGGAGAGGGTGTGGAGGTTGATTGGTTGGGAGGGAGCGCGACGGCGGCTCTCTCTCCCATCATCTCTCATCTCTCACCCTCTCACATACCTCGCCCAGCGCGAGCTCCATGTGGGCCTCATCGCGGGGGGTCCAGGCTGGGCACATTGGCGGGCGACGGCTGAGCCCTCACAACACAAGGGCGGTGCGAGAAGGGGAGAGAGGTGAAAAGAGTTCTGAGAGGGCAATTTAAGGGCGGCCTCGTCGGCCGACGACGAGGATGCCCCACTTCTTCCTTTCTCGACGTGCGCGCCTCCTTCTGGGTGGCGCCCGCCGCCAATCGTGACTGAGCCCTGGTCAACCCTGATCTTACATGAAAGCAGCCATCGACACATCCCGGGCGGCGTCCGTGGGTAGCGCGAGCTCGCCAATGGCGGGAAAGGCAAGAGAGAGAATTTTTCAAGCGATGCAGCAGCTGCGGGAGGCGGCCCGCTTTTTTTTTTTTTTTTCCGACCCTCTCATTTCTCTCACCCCCTTTGTGTCCAGGCCGCCTCCGCCCTCCTCGCCCCGCACGACCGCATCGCCACCTGGCTGGCAGCGGCCACGGCTGACCCGCCCCCTCCTCACCCTTCATATTCATCGGAGCCGCCGCCGGCGCTCCCGCTCTCCTGGAGAGAAAAGGCGCGGGGGGTGCCGGGGGCGGGCAGCCTGGCCCGCCTCCAGACGACCTCACCCTTTGCTACCCATGCGGCCTCCCCCTTTGCGGAGTCGCCCGATGAGCTGCAAGGGCTGTGCTACGGTGGTGACCAGGCGGGCGGAGGGCCGGCCCCGCCCGACCAACCCGCCCTGGCCCGCCTGCCCAACGCGGCGGGCGCCTCGGCGTTCCCTGGCGGGTCTGACTGGGGCTGCAACAGTTCGGACTCGGAATGGATGCGCCCGGGGCCGGCGCCCGGGACCCGGCGCAAGGAGGTGGCCGGTCCGCCCTCTGAGGGTGTGTGCTGCTGCCGTGGGACCTCTAAAGAATGAGTTTTTTTTCCCGGGGGGCCGGGGGGGGGGGGGGGGCCGC
>Ga0315274_10006098_pt1 | contig 17575 bp, 17 predicted proteins | sample YL17G02_20_MG_FD_203700 | JGI IMG/M metagenome (GOLD analysis project Ga0315274, IMG submission 203700) | Sediment microbial communities from Yellowstone Lake, YNP, Wyoming, USA - YL17G02_20 | ecosystem: Environmental > Aquatic > Freshwater > Lake > Sediment | place: USA: Wyoming | collected...
TCGTTGCCCATAAACTTTAACTTTCTACGTATGCTGAGCAGCGGCCTGGTTCACGAGGAACAGCACCGCCATTCTCACGGCCAGTCCATTAGTTACCTGCTGCAAAATCACGCTGTTTGGCCCATCTGCTACTTCGCTTTCCACTTCGAGGCCCCTGTTAATCGGTCCCGGGTGCATCACCATAATGTCCGGCTTTGCCCGCTTCATCCGCTCAACGGTGAGCCCGAAATAATGGGAGTATTCCCGTATCGAGGGGAAGGGGTTGCCGCCGAGGCGTTCAAACTGAATCCGAAGCATATTCACGACGTCGACTTTTTCGATAACCTCATCGAGCGAATAGCTTACCTTGACGGGCAGTTTATCCACCTGTGCCGGCATCAGGGTCGGGGGGCCGACAAATATGACCTCGGCACCGAGCTTTGTCATTGCCCACATATCGCTGCGTGCAACTCGCGAATGGGCGATGTCACCGACTATCGCGATTTTGAGACCTTCGAGAGTGCCCTTGAGTTTTCGGATGGTATAGACATCGAGAAGTCCCTGTGTTGGGTGTTCGCAGTATCCGTCGCCGGCATTGACCACACAGGCCTTGATGTTCCTGCTTAAAAAGGTCGCAGCGCCGCCGGCACTATGCCGTATGACCACTATGTCGATTCCCATCGCCTCGAGATTTCTGGCGGTGTCGAGCAGGGTTTCGCCTTTGCTGACCGAGCTTGCCTTTTCCGTAAACTCTATGACATCGGCGCTTAGCCGGTTGGCCGCGAGAGTGAAGCTGTTTCGCGTTCGCGTGCTGTCTTCAAAGAAAAGGTTTACGACGAGTTTGCCTCGCAGCGTCGGCGTCTTCTTTATCGAACGCTTGCTTATCTCCTCGAATCCGTGAGCGGTGTCGAGTATGTATGTAATTTCCTCGGCACTTAATTGGCGCAGGCCAAGCAGATGCTTGCGGTTCCAGACTATCGGTTTAGCTTGTTTCATTGACGTCATAATTTTCGAGCTTTAAATTTTACAGTTCATTCGATGACTACTTCGTCTTTTTCATCGGATTCCACAAGATTGACCTGCACGGTTTCTCCCTGCGATACATCGGCCTTACAGCCGATATAGTCGGCCTGTATCGGAAATTCCCGCCCTGCTCTTTCAACGAGGACCGCCAGCTTAATCACCTTCGGTCTTCCCAAAGCTATCAGCGCATCCAGTGCGGCCCGTGTTGAGCGGCCTGTATACAAAACATCGTCGACGAGGATAATAATTTTGCCGCCGATGTCGAATCCGATTTCAGTAGTCCTGACCTGTGCGCGGCTGCCATGGTGCGAATTGATGTCGTCTCTGTAAAGCGTTATATCCAAAGTTCCGCACTCGACGTCTTTGCCGAGTTTGGCCGACAGTCGTGTTGACAATCTTTGTGCGATAATCTCTCCCCTGCTTCTGATGCCGATTACCGCTATGTCGCTGCCGCTGGGCGTGTCGGAAATAATGCGGGCTGTGAGGTCTTCAAGGGCGTGTTCAATTTGTTTGGAATTTAATATTACTTTCATTTTGCGACAAAACCTCTAATCAAATTGAGCCGAGATATTGGGATAAGTATAGCAGTTGTGTCGGGCAATGGCAAGTTTTCTGCGATAAGTTTTCAGAAAAGCTCATTTTTAATACTGGAAAGCTTAAAAATACAGCGATAAATAGTGATATTATTGCCCCTGCGGGGGTTAATTTGCTTGAAAAAATGAATCAATTTTGGTATCATATTGTTGAACGTTTAGAGTACGGAAACCATCGCATGAGCCGTTTCTGCGATTGTTTGGGGATAGGTTTGTCTTTAAACCGGCCCGCTAAATGGCAGGGTGACCGAATGACCGGGAAAACATGGAAAGCAGGTATAGTCCGCCTGATGGTGCTTATCGCGGCATCTTTGGGAGTTGGCGGCGCTGTTGCCAAGGCTGAGCCCAATTTGTTACAGCCACAGGGCTTAAATTATGCCGGCATCTACGCCCTAAGACAGATGGAGCCTAATCTGACGGGTTCTGGCGTTAAATTTGCACTAATCTGCCGAAGCATAACGTATATAGACGGCCAGCCCCAAAATGATTACCGCCCCTTCGCTGAACACAGCTGCTTTAAGGATATGCAATTTGGTTTTCACGACCAGGGCGAGCTGCCGGCAGGTATATCGCCGCACTCAACGGCTATTTGTTCGATATTGTTCGGCAGGGATGCCAATGCGTTAAATCTAAAGCTGGGGCAATTCGAATATCAGGGGGCGGTACCGAAGGCACAGGCGGATGTTTACGAATTCTGGCATTTTTTAATCGACAATGTATTTTCCAATACCGCGCCTGATGCGGATATCCTCACCACCGATATCGGCAGCCAGTTCGAGGACTGGTGGACGCGAGGCATCGAATCGCTGGTTGACCATTACGGGCTAATCGTAGTCGCCGGTATCGGCAACGGCTCGGCTGCCTTCGACCCGCCGCTTTATCCCGGCGCCTGCGCAAATGCTATCGGCGTCGGCGTCGTCGATTCTCTGAACACGGACGACCCGGCAGTAAATCTTGCGAGGTTCTCGCTTGCCCATCCTGAACACTCGAGTATCGGCCCAACCGCAGACGGCAGAATCGCACCTGATATTGTCGCACCGGGCAACTGCCTTGCCGGCGGTGCCGATAAGCCGGATAATTATGAGCCGACAGGCAACTGGTCGAGTTTTGCCACGCCGGTCGTCGCAGGGACAATCGGCCTGCTTGTTCAAAAAGCTAAAGAGGATGCAAGTCTTGCTGAGGCTGTTTCACCAGACGGCGGAAACTGCGTAATCAAGGCCATTTTGCTTAATTCCGCAAAGAAACTTCCATACTGGCATAAAGGCCGGCTTGAAAAAGATGACGACCACGCCGTGCCGCTCGATTATATCCAGGGCGCAGGATTGCTCGATGCTGTGGGCGCCTATAAGCAGCTTGTCGCCGGTGAAAATAAGCCCGGCGATGTTTCAGGCGCCGGCTGGGACTTAAACCGGCTCGATAAGGATAAGGCGATTGAAAATGTCTACAAACTAAACATCACAGAACCAAACGGTAAATTTATTACCGCTACGCTCACCTGGAATAAACACTACAGCAATACATATCCTTTCGAGCCGCAGGCGGAAAAGGATTCGAACTTTCGCCTTGAAATCTGGGCTGTTGACACAAACAATCCCGACAATAGTTTGCTGCTCGATTACAGCGACAGCAACGTCGATAATCTTGAGCACATCTATTACCCCGCTGAGCCGAACTATACAAATTACGAAATCGTTGTTTCATACAGCAGTATTGAAGAGCCTGACAAACTCCCGCCGGCTCAGTCCTACGGCCTTGCATGGAATGCCGGCGAAAAACAGACCGCCGATGATATTCTTACTTATGACCTTAACGGCGATGGAGTCATTGACGAAGTTGATTTTGCCATCATGGTCAATAACCTGCTCAAACAGCTTAAATCTCCCGCCGGCTATGTGATTGGCGACATAAACGGCGACGGCATATTCGATGTCAATGATTTGCAAATCTTCACTAACCGCCTCACCCCGCCGACCAAATAGGATAGGTGAAACTCCAAAGTCATCCAAGGTCATCCAAAGTATGTCCAAAGCACTCCAACGTATGTCCAACGTATGTCCAAAGCACTCCAAAGTACGTCCAAACGCATCCGATTTCAGGTGTTGATTTTGTTTTAAGTTCGTTCATATAAAAGAGTTAAAGAAAAATTGAGCCACAGATTTCACAGATTTTCACAGTTTTTTTATTTTTCGAGCGAGTGGCCAAATGAAGCCACTGTTTTTGCTTAAGTATTGTTTCATCAAAGACTTAAAGAAAAATTTAGCCACAGGTTGCACAGATTTCACGGCCGGGCTTCGTTGTTCAAATTTTAAAGAGCACCCCTCGACTGGTTCGACAAGCTCACCACAGGCAAGCTCGGGGCAGGCGAGGACAGAAAAACTACGTCTCTATAAAGGGGTGAAGCTGCGCGTTTGGCCCAAAAATAGCGTACAGCGTGTAGCGGACAGCGTACAGAAAAAGGGGATAAGTTGTTGTAAAATAAGGAGTTAAAAATGGTAAAAATTTTTTTATTTTTTTCGGATTTTGGTCGTAAATATCTGCGCGTTTGGCTGATTTTCCCCGCAGGTCTGCTGGGGACTTGTCTTGTATTTTTCTTTTAGATCGTTAGCAATTGCTCTTGGGTCTTTTCTTGCAGCCATTGCATAGCGGTCTTTTCATCCTTTTCTATCGTCATCTCCACCACCGAACGATTGAGTTCAGCGGCACGCGGGCACCACGTCGCCTGAACGCGGTTGTTCGGCAGTCTGTTCTTCTACTTCACGGCTCTGCTCGTGGCTGCAAGCACCGCTTCATACTCACACTTGTGCTGCGACGGACGAGTGTAGTCTCCTGTTACCTCCCGCGTGTCGGAATCGACGAGAATGACCCCTTGGATGATGTTTATGTGGAGACCAGTTCTGTCTTTCAATTCCGAGGCGACTCCGGAACACGCTGCAAACAAATTGTGAGGGCAGAGCAACACGATGAATGAGTGCGTGCTTTTGTATGCAGCAACCCCCACGAACCTAGAGTTGATCTCCTTCCGCACGCCTTGGAAGAACGCCTTGAGTCCAACGCGGTCGGTGACCGATTCTGGCACGACCACAACAGCCGCAATTCCATGTCCGCCGAAGACATGTCGGAGGGGATTCCATGATTTCTTGACCACCCCCGCGATGTTGCTCGTGACATTGTTGTGCCGTTCGCCGAAGTTGAACTGAGCCATCTCCTGGGCCACCGATTCCACGATTTTCTTTGCCACCTCGTTATCCATACCGATTCTCCTTTCTTGTGCCCAACAACAATTAGATTGATCCGCATAAGATACGGAACTTTGGTTTCCTATCCATATAAAACGCCGCTTCTTTGCCTGAAAATATTACTTATTCGCCTAACTGCCCCATTCGACTACGCTCAGGGCAAGCTTAAAATTAACGACTTATCCGCCTTCTCGTGCTTCGTAGCAAACTACTTCGCAGAGTAGCATCTGCCCATTTGCATTCTGTAATTCTTGGTTAATAATATTGCCGATTGGATAATTAAGATTTGAGAGTAATTGTATTGCCATAGTTATTTATTATTTTTATCAGGTAAAGCAGGCATTTGTTTTGCCTTCAAAAATTTTGAACTTTTAGAAGTTATAACACTTTCGCCTGTCTGCCGTTCTATTTCCAATCTTGCCTTCTTTGCCGCAAATCCTCCTTCTTTGGCAATCTGTTTATTATTTTCCAGGCCTTTTGGTTTTTTCTTTTTGGATATTTCTGCCGTTGAAACTTCAGCGAGCATATTCAATACCAATTCGAGATTTGTCATATTATCTCTTAGATTTTCTTTCTTCAGCCCCTTAAGCTTTTTGTAATCTTTTACACTTCTTTCTGCCCACGCTCTTGTAATCTCGTCCGTTAATATCGCGTATTCCAATCCTTCTTTCATTCCCCGTTCTTGCCATTCATCGGTTAATTCTTTACGAACCTCGATACTTTTTAATCGTTGATTTACCCACTCTCTCGAATAACCTTTTTGCAGGTATGTTTTCATCGCTCTGTCAAAAGCAAGTTCTGGGTCTTCAGTTTCTTCTATTCGTTCATACCCCACCTTTGCAAGCCATAGTTTAAACGGCTCAGCTTTTGGAGAAGGTATTGATTGAATAAGCCTCAAAAGTGCTTCAGTATCAGCTACATCTGTAAGATACTTTTTCCCGTCAGGAGATTCTAATTTCAGTTGTCCCACTTTTTGGGACAACTCACTTCCTTCCTGTTTTAGCTTTGTTTTTAAAGCGTTCCAATATTTCCTTGGTCTTGGACTTTCAGTTAATATTTCAACAATATCAACAATTGAAAAATACCAAAGCTCTTTTTCTTCGTCATAGAATCGGCGAATCTGCTTTTGATTAAACAAAACTATTGAATGTGTTTTTTTCATATTTCGCCTTTTTTGCGATTTTTCGCCTAACTGCCCCATTCGACTACACTCAGGGCAGGCTTAAAATTAACAACTTATCGGCCTTTTTGCCCGTTTCTAACGCCACAACAAAAAGAGCACAAGCAAGAAAGTGCATAAGTGCATAAATTGTAACTGATTCGAGCCTGAATGCAAGCCGCAACCGAATTAGTGGTCAGTGGTTAGTGATTAGAGTGTAACTGATGACATTGGAGTTCCACCTACAAATGGCAGGTGCACCCGACCAAATAATTATCAATCTTCGGCTCTGGAATCTCAGGTCATTTGCCGTTATAATCCGTTTTAAATAATAAATTTGGTTTTTATGACGGGCAAATAATGCAGCCGATTTCTGAATCGACATCTCAACTGCAAAAACTCGCAGGTTTTATGGGCCTGCGTAAAAGCATTGTCGGTATGCTTCTTATGGTCATTCTTGTCGGTATGGGCGAACGAATGGCAGAACGGTTTCTGCCGCTCTACCTTGTGGCCCTTGGCGGCGGAGTGTTTTCGGTCGGGCTGCTTAACGGACTAAGCAACCTGCTGTCGGCACTGTATTCATTTCCGGGCGGCTATCTTTCCGACCGCCTCGGCACGAAAAAAGCATTGCTTGTCTTTAACCTCATCGCAGGTTTCGGCTTTATCATCGTGATTGTCATTCCCGCATGGCAGGCTGTTATCATAGGCGCGATATTTTTCCTTTCCTGGAGCGCAATTTCGCTGCCGGCAACAATGAGTCTTGTCGCCAAAGTACTGCCTTTGAACAAGCGCACGATGGGCGTCTCGATGGTCTCCCTTGTCCGCAGAATTCCAATGGCGATTGGTCCTGTTCTTGGCGGGGTGTTTATCAGCATCTGGGGTATTCATCTGGGGGTGAGACTCGCCTTTGGAGTGGCACTGGTAATGGCTGTCTTTGCAATCGTGCTGCAGCAATGGCTAATCGAGGATGACAAAAAAGGCCCACAAGCAGCAGTGCCTGAAAAAAGTCCAATCAAGCTTATGCGGCTGATGAGTCCTGCACTTAAAAATCTGCTTATCTCGGATATTCTCGTGCGTTTCTGCGAACAGATTCCGTACGCCTTTGTGGTGCTATGGTGCGTGGAAAAAATCAATTCACCAGTTTCGGCATGGCAGTTCGGCGTTCTTACGGCAATCGAAATGACGACCGCAGCACTTATTTACGTCCCGGTAGCATACTTTGCGGACAAGTTAGGCAAAAAACCTTTTGTGATAATAACATTTATATTTTTCAGTCTGTTCCCGCTTTCACTTTTATTCTGCCAGTCATTTACGCTGCTGATACCGGCTTTTATACTGCGGGGATTAAAGGAGTTCGGCGAACCGACACGAAAGGCATTGATAATGGACCTTGCCCCCGAAGACCGAAAGGCCGCTATGTTCGGCCTGTATTATCTGCTCCGTGACATTATCGTTTCCGTCGCCGCCTTCGGCGGTGCGTTTCTATGGTTAATCAGCCCGACTGTAAATTTCCTGTCGGCCTTTGTATTCGGCCTGGCCGGCACAATCTGGTTTGCGCTCCATGGTAAAGATTTGTCAACAAGCTCATAAGCTGCCGGCACCTTCAACCTATTTGCCCGTTGCTGCGGTGCCATCTGCTATCATTTTGCGGATTTCCTTGTTTGTCCGAACACTGCACCATTGTTTGCCGCACATCGAACAATAATCCGCCGTGGGCAATTCTTTTACGCCGATTTCCTTACAGGCCTCCTTGTGCATCCGCTCGGCGGTCTGCGGGTCGAGCGATTGGGCAAGATGAGTTTGCCAGTCAAGATTGGCGCGTGCGGTGCTAAGTTTTCTATCTCGCTCGGCCACACCCTTTAGGCCTCGTGCAATATCCGCAGCGTGGGCGGCGATTTTCGAGGCTATTACGCCGGCACGGACGTCGTCGGTATTCGGCAGGCCGAGATGTTCCCGCGGCGTAACGTAGCACAAAAACGATGCGCCGTAAAAAGCAGCAGCCGTTCCGCCGATTGCCGATGTGATATGGTCGTAGCCGGGCGCAATATCGGTTACAAGCGGACCTAAAACATAGAACGGAGCACCGTTGCAGATTTGCTCCTGCAGTTCCATATTGTATTGTATCTGGTTAAAGGGGACATGGCCGGGGCCTTCAACCATTACCTGGCAGCCGCGTTCCTGCGCCCTATGGGTCAGTTCGCCTAATGTTCGCAGCTCGGCAATCTGTGCCTTGTCGGTGGCATCGGCTATGGCGCCCGGTCGCAGGCCGTCGCCAAGCGAAAAGCAGACATCGTATTCAACCATTATGTCGCATAAATCGTCGAACATTTCATACATGGGATTTTGCCTGTTATGATAGAGCATCCACTTTGCCAACAACGCCCCGCCCCTGCTGACGATACCGGCCACCCGATTCTTAAGGAGCGGCAGATGTTCTCTTAATACCCCTGCATGAATGGTGAAAAAATCCACGCCCTGCCTGGCCTGTTTTTCAACGACCTCAAGGATTATTTTGTTGTCTATGTCCTCGACCTGTCTGCCTTCGATGGCCTGATATATCGGCACGGTTCCAAAAGGAACCGGGCATTTGGCGAGGAGTTGTTCGCGGGTCTTGTCGAGGTTGCCGCCAGTGCTTAAATCCATAATCGCATCGGCGCCGGCATCGATTGCCACTCGCATTTTTTCGATTTCAGCTTTTATCGTCGAACGGATACTGCTTGTGCCTATGTTTGCGTTTATTTTTGTAGTAAGTATCCTGCCTATGCCGGCGGGCTTGAGGTTAGTTTTAAGGTGCAGTTTGTTAGCCGGTATCACCAGCCGGCCGGCGGCAAGTTCCGAACGGACAAACTCCGCATCGAGGTTTTCTATGCCGGCGACAAACTCAACCGGCCCGCTGATTTTTCCTGTTCCTGCGATTTGCAATTGCGTTGTCATCATTAAATTCCTACCGAAGATTCTTACCGCAGAGCTCGCTGAGACCGCTGAGAGTAAGGATAATTATTTACCATTCTGATAATACCATCTTTTAGAACTTTGACATTAAAGTTTATCAGTAAGCCCACTTTACAACCGGAAAGTTTCAGATAAGATAACATCTGGGCATTGTGAATAGGTGCAAGGCAATCAACAACTTTAACCTCAATGATTACCGCCTCTTCAACAAGAATATCAAGACGATAACCACAATCAAGTTTAATTCCACGATAGATTATGGACAATGGTTTTTGCTGTTCAACCTTAAGGCTCAGTTCAGCAAGTTCAAAAACCAGACAAGCCTCATAAGCGGATTCCAGCAGACCTGGGCCAAGAGCACGATGCACCTTAATTGCCGCACCAATAATACGTTCCGTTATATTATCTAATCTATCTTTTTCTTCCATCTCTGCGAACTCGGCGTTCTCTGCGGTTAAACTGCCAAAAAAAATCGCCTCACTACTTTCGCAGGAAGCGATATTCTCTTCAAACCAGCTGACCGTCAAAATCAAAGTAAATCACTTTCCTACGCAGGCATAGCCGTCTGTTTAGCGGTTGTCCTGATCAGGTTCAAAGGGTTTCATCTCAGACCCGCCTTTCGGCAGACCACCCCTAGTGAACGGAGCATATTATACCCTTTTGCCTCCAATAGTCAAGTAAAAATTGGTTTTTATAATTCCGATTTTTCTTGCATTATGTCCCTGCCGTCTGTACAATACCAGAAGTTTGGCGTGATTAGGTAACCAGGGAGGCCGAGATGGACGTAAATCTTGTTCTTCTCAAAAAAAACGGCTCGCAAAAGGTTTTTCCGCTGCCCAGTGAAATTACAACAATCGGCAGACGCCGCAGTTGCGACTTGCACATTCCGCTTGCGTCTGTTTCCAAAAAACATTGTCAACTGCACCTTGACAGTGGTGTATTGAAACTGCGTGACCTGGGCTCAAGAAACGGGACAAACCTCAACGGTAAGCCGGTAGATGAAGCGGTAATCCGGTCGGGCGACTTCATAGAGGTAGGTCCTTTAAGATTCCAGGTACAGATTGACAACCCACCGAAAGACTCAGCCGCATCTGCCAGTCCCCGGCAAAAACCTGCCAATCAAAGTAACCCCCCGCATAAACCTCAGCAGGAAACAGCCCCAAACTCTGAAGCAAACGAGATGGATTCGATGCTGGACAATTTCTTTGCTAAAAAAAAGTAATGACAATTGATACCTGCACTCCGGCGGCGATGTGAGCGAAAGAATAAGCACCCCTGATTATTTCGCACCCTTGAGAAAGTTTTAACTTGCCATCAACCTTAAAATATACTATTCTGCGGCGTAGTAGTACTTTATCTTCCGTATTTGCAATTGAGGAGCTATATGCAAATATTGGTTTTTATGCAATGTCGCGGATTAAGTTTTTTATCCGGCTTTGCCCTTTCCATAACGGCATTGCCATTTAATCCTGTAAGGATGCTTTTACTTATAGGATGGGTATATCTGTGTCTGTATTTTGTTCAGCGTGTTCAGTTCAGTCCGCTTGTTCCCCGAAGGTATAAATCGCCGGCAAATGTTGTCACGCTATTTTTGGGTCCGCTGCTTTTATTTGTTCTGCTTGTGACAGATGTTATTCGAAAATCGTCGGAAAACCGCAACAGCCTTTTCATGGTAGTAAAAGGGTGGATAACCGATATTATCGAAAGTATAAAGTCGGGCAATTTCAAGCCAAGGAGTCCGACAGATATAAAGATTCTCGACTCAGCAGGCAGAAGTCTCAATGAAATATACGGCCACGGAAAAAGCAAACGGCAGGACAGCCATATACTTGACCTGACCGAGCGGATTATTGCCAATGCCCTTGAGGAACGTGCCAGTGACATTCTAATCGACCCGAAAGAAGACAGTACCTATGCGGTCAGACTGCGAATAGATGGTGTATTAACAACGGTTCAGGAGATTCAGGCCGAGATTTGCCATGCGATTATAAACAGCCTTAAAGCCGTTTCAGGTATGGATATCGCTGAAAAAAGGCGTCCTCAGGACGGCGCATTTACCGCCAAAAAAGGCGATGATACCGCATCATTCAGGGTCGCAAGCGCAGGCGTTCTTAACGGTGAGAAATTGTCCATAAGGGTGCTCAATCGCCAGGCGGGCATGTTTACCCTCGCCGATGTGGGTTTGTCGAAGAAGCAGTATGAAGTTGTCAAAAGCTTTATAGATAAACCATCCGGTATGATACTTGTGTGCGGCCCGACGGGGAGCGGAAAGACCACTACGCTTTACGGCATGCTCAACGAAATCGACCGCTTTACGCGGAATGTCATCACAATCGAAGACCCGATTGAGGCGCAGCTTCCCAATGCAAGCCAGATTGAAATCAATCCAAAGGCGGATATTACCTTTGCAAAGACCCTTCGCAGCGTTCTAAGGCAGGACCCGGATGTTATCTGCGTAGGTGAGATACGCGACGAGGAAACGGCGGCGATGGCACTTAGGGCATCTCAGACCGGGCATGTGGTACTGGCGACGATACACAGCAATAGCAATGCATCGGCACTGGTGCGTCTGCTCGATTTGGGCGTATCGCCCATACTTATGTCATCGGGTCTGAGCCTTGTCGCTTCGCAGCGGCTGCTTCGCATACTATGCAATCATTGTAAAAAACATGCCGAATTTGACCAGAGCCAGATTTTCGAATTCCACAGGCAGGACGTAAACTATAAAAATATCTATCGGCCTGTCGGCTGCAAAAAATGCCGCGGGACAGGTTATTACGGAAGAACGGCAGTTTTCGATCTACTGGTGTTGGACGACAGATCAAAGGCCGCAATTACAAACAGCGAATCGCTCATAAACCAGCTTAGAAGCGACGGCGACAAAAAAGGAGCGTCCAATTTGTATAAACAGGGATTCAAGAATGTGACACTCGGCATAACGGGGCTTGAAGAGCTAAAGAGAGTAGTGGGATAAAGTTTATGGTATTTTGGGCAGGAATATTAGTTGCGGCATTATTTGCGAGGCTGGCCATTAAAATGGGCTTCTATGAGACATGGGCAATGCTGTTTAATATAGCCGTGTCTGTTTACCTTGGTGTATCTCTAATGCCCATACTTATAGAGCTTGTCCCCTCGGCAGGTAATACGCCATACGGCAGTGCATTGACGATATTCGGTATCGCTATAGGGGCGTTTTTGATTCTGCACGGCATATCGTTTGTGTTCTTTACCGGCCAATTCAGCGTCTCACTTCCCAAAGTACTCAATATCATAGGCGCCGGCTTGCTGGGTTTCGTCGCCGGCTTTTTAGTCTGGGGTTTTGTCAGTTTCCTGGTCTCCACTACACCGATTTTTGAGAGCGCCTATCTGAAGCAGCTTGACCTTGGCAGTCAAATCAGACAAACCAGCGTGCCCGTAGTCTGCTGGTGGTGCAGCTTTGTCAATAAGATAGTATCTTCCAAAGCTAATGGGGATACCATAAAGCAGGAACTTAATGGGCTTATAAAAAATACCGAAAAGAAGAAACGCAGCGTGATAACCGAACCGAATGACACAGACGAAACGAATGAACCAAATACGCCGCCTGAGCCGAACAATGAGCCAAACAAGGTTGGAACCTCTGCTCCTGAAAAGAAACCACGCACAATACGCCGTAATATCGACACTGATAATATGTAAGCCCTGAAAATAAGCATATAATCTATACAATACTCCCCAAAAACTGGGCGCATGATTAAGGTGGATTTGTCGCATGAGACGATAAAAAGTTCAGGAAACAAATTCATGAAGAACAAAAGGCGTAATCACAGTGCCCAGCTCAAGTGTTTTTTGTTTATCGGTTCCGAATTAGTAGAGTTTACCTTTTATTTCCTTGCAAAATTGGTGTGTTGAGTGTAAAGTAAGCGGGAATTTATCGAAACGCGTTTTTCGCTCAGGTTTGGATTTAGATATGATAAAGTTCCTTGAACAAATTGAGTTAATATTATAGGCTTCGGATAAGTTGGGGCGATTAGCTCAATTGGTTAGAGCGCCTGCCTTACACGCAGGAGGTCACAGGTTCGAGTCCTGTATCGCCCAGTCAACAAATTCCTGTATTTTACTATTCCCCCTGTATTACACCGGATTGAGATGCAGCCGGATGATTTAGTTCAACTGTAAACGAACCTTTGCCTGGCCGATGAGATAAAAGCTGCCTGTAATGCAAATCAGGTCCTCCTTACTGACAGCACCTTTAGCAAGCTGCAGCGCCTCGCCAAGACTTGCAGATGTCTGACACATCTTGCCGGATATCCTCACATAAACCTCCGACAGCTCAAATGGAGACATCGCCTTGACGGAGTTGCTGCGGGTAAATATTACCTTATCCGCTCCATACTGGAGTTCGTGCATCATCCCTTCTATATCCTTGTCCTCGTTGCAGCCGAAAATCACCACCATTGAATCGTAAGGAATATTTTGGCCTATCGCATGTATCAATGCCTGTATACTCGCCGCGTTATGCGCACCGTCAATCAAAATTCGCGGGTCCTGGCAAATCATCTCCATCCGGCCTGTCAGTGAAACGGCGTTGAGACCATTTATCGCTTTTTCATCGTCTATTTCATATCCGCAGGACTTTAGCTTATCGAGCATCGTCAGAGCCAGACCGCAGTTGATGGCCTGATGTTTACCCTGTAGCGGCACACGCAAATGTTCGAATTTGCTTGTCGGAGTTGCCAGGCAGATTCTTGTATGCGGCCCTTCTTCACGTGAAGTTTCAAATCGATACGAGAAATTAACATCTTTGCCGGTTACAATCAAAGGAGCTTTGACCGCTGTTGCATGGTCTTTGAGTACCTTAAGGACTTCGGGCAACTGCTTAACTGTAACTACCGGCACACCAGGCTTAAAAATCCCCGCCTTTTCCTTTGCAATACTTTCTATCGTCTTGCCTAACTGACGCTGATGATCGATACTCAGACTGGTTATACCGATAACTTCGGGCTTTATCACATTTGTACTGTCAAGTCTGCCGCCAAGGCCGGTTTCGATAACCGCAATATCAACCTTTTTATCCGCAAAATGCATAAACGCCATCGCAGTCATAACCTCAAAGAAGCTAAGCGACTCGGTCTTTGCTATTTTCTCAACAGGGGCATAAATGCGATTCAAAAGACCCTGCATTTCTGCTTCCGTAATCATTTTTGAGTCGACCACTATCCGCTCATGCATGCTGACTACGTGCGGTGAGGTATAAAGTCCAACGCTATAATCATTAGCCTCGAGCATCTTGGCCAGCATAGTGGCTGTAGAGCCTTTGCCTTTTGTACCGGCTATATGGGCTGTACGGATTTTTTTGTGAGGATTGCCCACAAAAGACAGCAGTTTTTCCATTCTGTCCAGGTTGAATGTCGTAACATTGTACCGAACATTCTTCTCTTTTTCGTAGTCAGTCCGCTCACAAAGGTATTTAATCGCCTGCTGGTAAGTCTTAAAGGGCTTTTTACTGTCAACCTTGACTATTCCCGAAGAGCTTTTTTTCGCCTGCTTGTTTTTAGTTATATTCACAGTTTTAACCATAAAAAATCAATTCTAATATAAAGAACCCATTAAGTCAATGCCGAGATATGTAAAAACAGCATAAAATATGTTATTTTTCATAATATTATAGGATGTAACCTATTGCTAACAAAAAGGTTAAGCAAAATCACGCTTCCATGGTTTCCTTCGGCACCACTATGTTAAATTAGTAAACTACTACGGGTTAGAACCCGTAGCATTGCGGTGGATGAGTAAAACTAAGTGCAAAGGTGCACTATCTTATAATTGCAATACGTTTGGGTCGTGTGCGGTGTGCGATATAACCTGCGTAAGTGGCATGTATTTTAAGCCCGACCAGACGGAAGCTGCAGGTGGTTTTTTTCTTTTAACCGCGAATCTCCTCTGCCAGTTTATCACGGTTCTTTTCTATCCACTCGGCTTTGCGCCGAATCATCCTTAGAAAATCCACACCGCTCAGGTTCCCGAAAAAACCTGTCGCCGCTATCGGCAATACCGCCTCAGCTATTATAGTCTCTATCATTAAATCAAGCAGCGAACTATACTTATTTTTATCCATCTTTATCACTTCATGGTATCCGTTCAAAAATGCGGCCAGCCTTGACTGGTCAAGATAGTCGGGCCAGTCCGCAGGATTGGGACGGTTGCCGACAATCGAAAACTGCAGCATCCCATTGGCAAGGTCTGTAACCGCAGATGCGACCTTGACCGAATCAAAATCAACAACAGCAATAATTTTATCCTTTGAGAAAAGCATATTCCCCGGATGCCAGTCGCCGTGCACAACCTGCTCAGGCCACGAATCGAACCCATGTTCATTTACGCGCACGCTCGAATTGTTATAAAGGCTCATCAGCCCCTCGGCAACCTCCTGCAATCTTTTGCCAGTGCCCGCCATTTTGTCGGCGCATATCGCCTTCAATTGTCTGCGCACAACCGATGAATCGTGGAAACTGCCTTTTAACGGCTTCCATTCCGAGGCAAAATCCGTCAGATACTCATGGAATTTTGCCAACTGCCTGCCCGTATCAATTGTCGCATCAGCAGTTCCGTCGTAGCGGGTGCCGCTGATGAATTGAAACAATTCATAAATATGGCTGTCCAGATGCAGAATTGTATTTTTCTCATCGCAGGTTACCATTAATGCCGCAACAGGAAATCTTTTTTTTGAAAGGTGGGTCTGAACGGCGTGTGCAAACGCAACGCGGTAAAGGTCGTCTTTGCCCCTTGGCCGTCGCTTCAAAAGGAACTGACCCTTTTCGGAAGTAATCACCATTTTCGGCGCACGCTTATTGCCCGCAGTAAGCGGTCTTGCCTGATGTATCACGCCGATATTATAGTGGCTTAGAACTTCAGCCAGCTCTACCGACGAAAAATGTGCACCGCCTCCGGGCATAAATTTATCTGCTCCGTAAATTATGAATATTCAAAAAAGCACCTGCTTAATGATTACGTCCTGCCGTAAATTAGTCAATAATAAATATGGTAAAACAAATGTAACGCTTTATTTCGACATGAGGGAAATTAACAAAACAACAGCCCCCAAAAGAGATATGCCGGCAACGATGCTTAAAATCACAATTACAATCCGATAATGTGCTATCGTCTCTGTTTGGTAATCTTCTTCCTCCTCTTCGGATTCAATTATCTCGCCGTCTTCAAGTTTCCCAAGCTGGGTAACATCAAATCTCTTGTGTGCCTGCAGCGGTGTCTGTCCTGCGCGAAGGGCATCCAGATCCTCAAGCAATTCCTCGACGTCGTTGTAGCGGTCCTCTTTGCGCTTGGCCATCATAATCTCGATGACTTCCGATGTCCCTGCCGACAACGAAGCATTGATATGGTCCGGCGGAATGAGCTGTTCCTTGAGATGTTTCCTCATAACCTCGGATGGGTCGGCGGCCATAAAAGGCACTCGACCTGTCACCATATGATAAAAAGTCGCTCCGAGACCATAAATATCCGCCCTGCCGTCAATATCTATTTCCCCGCGAATTTGTTCAGGGGAAATATAATATGGCGTACCATAAGCCTTGCCCGCTTCATTTTTCGCCGCTTCCACGTCCGTCGTTTCACGAGCCAGTCCCATATCGGCAAGTTTGACTATTCCGACTTCAGTCATCATTATATTCTTTGGCTTGACGTCACGGTGAACCAGGCCTTTGCCATGTGCATGAGCAAGCGCATGAGCAACCTGGATAATTATATCCAGCGCCTCTGTCTCGGAAAAAACCTTCCCTGCCGCCAGGTCATCGTACAGTGTTTTTCCCTTGACATATTCCATCACAAAATAATGGTATCCTCCTGCCTCTCCGACGTCGATGGCCTGAACAATATTGGGATGATTCAGCTTGGCCGCAGCACGCCCTTCCTTATAAAACCGGCTCACATATTCCGGATTTTCGGTAAAACGTTTCGGCAGCACCTTTATCGCAACAATCCGGTCGAGACTCAGCTGCCTGCCCTCATACACTATTGCCATCGCACCTGCGCCAAGTTTGCCCAGTATCTTATAGCCGGGAATCTGATGGGCGGTTACCTTGCTTTCCTTTATGCTCGACCTTAACCGCTCCGCCTGGCTGTCGGTAATAAGCCCAAGCTCAACCATCAGGTCCTTAAGCGGTATGGGGCTTGCCTGTTGGCGGGTCTTCATCGCTTCGAGCGAACGGCTCAATTCCTCATTTGTACAAAGCCCCTGCTCTACCGCCACTTTCCCAAATACAGTATCGTAACTTGTCTCGTTTGTTGCTGCCATGTAGTTCGTATTTCGTATCTCGAGTTTGGATAAAAACAATCTTCAAACCGCAATTTTGATTTTTAATTTTTGATTTTTCTTACGCAATTACCATAACTCTACTGTAATAATTGAATTATGCTCGATATAAGAACATTGTCAAAGAAATTTTTCTAATTCATTAAAAATCAAAAACGGTATCCTTAATAGTACAAAATCGGCCTTTTTATCCGCAGAGTTTAGCGGTTTTTCCTCTAAACCCCATCTCTATCACCGAAAAATATGCCTTTACAGCACCAAAATCTTAGCCGCTAAAACCACTTACCTGCTACATCCATAAGTTTACGCTGCAAAGCCGGCGAAG
>Ga0315274_10006099_pt1 | contig 17569 bp, 17 predicted proteins | sample YL17G02_20_MG_FD_203700 | JGI IMG/M metagenome (GOLD analysis project Ga0315274, IMG submission 203700) | Sediment microbial communities from Yellowstone Lake, YNP, Wyoming, USA - YL17G02_20 | ecosystem: Environmental > Aquatic > Freshwater > Lake > Sediment | place: USA: Wyoming | collected...
AAAAGGTATGTAGGGTAGTTTTCGATCCTTCATTTCCTCTGGTAAACCGTATCATTACTGCATTTAGAGCGTTATTGAAACCTTATGGAATTACTGTTTCATTGGACGAAATTTAGGATTAAATAATGGATGTCCGTCAATGATCATATCGTAACCAACTTGGTTAGAATTAGTAGCTAACTCCACATGGTGCCCCAAATTTTCAAGATGGGTTTTTACTATGGATTCTGCTAAATGTCCTTGCAGTTTGTTGATGGCTCCGTCCGTAAATCCACCATACCAATTCTGATCCCAAGAATCAATTGTTTTGTGAAGATCGCCAATGCTACTTAACTGTTGACCACTTAAATTTGATAGAGCATGATAGAAATTCTCATTGACCGAAAAGAAATTGCTAATCAGGTTAGTACCAATCCAGGCAGACTCACCTAATACGCTTGCAACACTCCAACCATCCATTTTGCCCAAACTGTCCCTGAGTAGCTTGCTATTTCCATATATTCTGTTATAATTCCTAGAGTTTTTGCTACTGGAATCAATATTTGGAAAAACATCCTCAAAAACAGATTTATATGAACTACCATTTCTTCTCCTCATATTTGAAGGATTATCTCCAAATTTCCTGTTTCTATTCCATCTGAAAAAATAATAGACTGAAAATAACCCACCAAAAGCGAAAGCAATTCCAATTAAAAAGCCCATAACTCCACCTCTTTAATCATGGACTTATACTGTCCTTTCTTGCTATCACTTTAACCAAGCAATTTCATTGCATAAGTCCTGTGCATTGAGTTTATCATGCTGCTTTTCTATACTTTCTCTTGAATGACATATAATCTTGGGTTGCTGATCCTCTTGCACATATAATATCACTTTGACACATTTATCATCAACGGCGATAACCGGTACAATATGTTTGCCCCATTGATATTGAAATGACATAATACAAGGAACTCCTTGCCCCATAAATTGCTCAAGGCATTTAACTTTATCATGTCCAGAATCAAACTTTTTATGCTCAATATCTATGTTTAACTCGCTTTTTACAGCATCGGCAATTCGGGTAAAGTTGTTCTCCATTGGTTCATTGTTCTTTTTATTGTAGTCAAAATCAAACTGATCTTGGAAATGTTCTAAATCTACATTATTATCTTGAATGAAACTAGGATTACAGATATTTGCATACCGAATCAGATATTCAAATCCTGTAGTAACGCATCCTGTTTTCGGTCTTCTCTGACATACTAAAGCTTTTTGCCAATGTGGTAATTCAGTCATTTTCGATCATCCTTTTCCGCTTGTAGAATTTTGGCGATTCCTTAGTCTTATTCCTGTAATACGTCACTGTTCTTCGGCTAACTTTTACGCCGTATTCTTTTTCAAGAATTTCGGCAATTTCGGCGTCACTGAATGGCTTATCTCTATTTCCGTTTTTCAATTCTTCCTGCTCACGAACCTGTATGATTCTTTGTATAATGTCTTCTTTACTCTGACAGAAGAATCTGAGAGGCAAAATACCTTCGTCGGTTTCCAGATGCTTGTTCCGCAGTATTCTGCTTATGGTTGACTCGTGTTCTCCGACCTCCCTTGCTAGTTGAGCCTGACTTAAAGGTTTGAGATAGTAATGATTCATACTCACGAAATATTGATACTGGAATTTATACATAAATTGGACAATGCGAAAAGTTAGGCTTCTCCGCTGGTTGATCATCCTCAGTTTATAAACTAAACCTGATTCTTCATCATTCAGGTCATCTTTATCTTCTATATTGTAGCGAAAGCTATATTCCTCATCTGCATTTATCTGTATCTCAGCCCTTGGTGGATTCATAAATCTTTTAACAGTTGCTACTGACTGAGTTTCATTGCTCTGAATATTATCCTGACGTTCTACCACGTTGACCTGCATTGAATTAATGATGTTGACTTTATCAACCGCTTCGATTATTTCCTCAACAGTATCAAGGTCGAGATCAAGGTCACGGGCAATGTCAAAGGGTTCAGCGTTTTCCGACAGAAAATATTCAACAAAATCATGCTCTGATATGCCATGATTTTCCAGCAGTTCAGCAAGTTCAGCAACGGTCTCACTTGAAGTATTCAAGGCATCGGTATCTTCTAACTGATGAAAACGCTCTGGATCATCAAGGCTGAATTGAGCAGTAAAATCCTCTTCTTCCCTGCCATCCCACGAAAGCTGGAGATGACGGCAGTATTCAAGTGCCTTGACGAGATCACCTCGTGGAACCCTGTATTTAGCAGATATTTCCTTAATCTTTTGTAGTGCCTTCTTATCGAAAAAATCTGACTCCCATTCTACCTTGTTGGTTATACTGTATTCATTCAGAAATTTCATGAACTGCTGATCCTGAAACTCCTGATAAACGTGGAACGGAATACGCCCCTTGAATCCGACTTTCTTTACAATTCCATTTTTTAGCATATTGTTAAATACAGGATTTGATTCGAGTTCTGAGATGTATTTTCGGAATTCCGATTCGTTTTTAGATAAAAGGTCTATGTAGTCATTAGGTGGCCTAACCGCTCTGATCTCTGGTCTCACGGTTACTTCTGGTCGTGGTCTGATTGAAAGCCTCATAGTTTACTGCCTTTATAATATTTTATCTCTGAGAATCACATACTCCCCTTGAATTGTGATGTTAAATAAAAGTATAGCAAAGATGCAGGTAACTGTCAAATTGAATAAACTGGAGATGAAGTAATCAAACTTTGACATAGCTATTTGCCTTCGGTTATAATATGGTAATATAGATATTGTACTTTTAAAGACGACATTGGTAGTCGCATCATAATTCAAAATCTAATATCTTACATCTGTGTTGATCCGTGTCTAAATTCTTGATTCAGGAGAAAGAAAATGAAAATGATAAATGAACCTGCAAAGGAACTGCCACTCGTCACTGAGACTGACGTAGTAGTAGTCGGCGGAGGCCCCGGCGGGATAATATCTGCAATCGCATCTGCACGGACAGGCGCAAAAACGCTTCTAATCGAACGCTATGGTTTTGTTGGAGGCATGGCAACTGCCGGGCTGATGACTAGCTTCAACGGCTTTCGTAACGAGCATCTACCTAACCATATTCAGACTGTCAAAGGTATTGCTCAAGAGCTTGTTGACCGCCTACTTGATGCCGGTGGAGCGTGTGCATGTACCGCTCACGGCAACTTCGGCGAGATGCAGAAAGGGACATGTCCTTATGCAGTCAGCTTTGACCCCGAAGTGCTGAAGCATATCGCACTTGAAATGCTTTGCGAATCTGGTGTTCAAATAATGTTACACACAGTATTCAGCAACGTCATGACAGATGGACGTGACGTCAGCGCAGTCATTATTGAAAACAAGTCAGGGCGTCAGGCGATTCAGGGGCGCTTGTATATTGATGCCACAGGCGATGGTGATTTATGTGCAAGGGCAGGTGCAAGTTATGAGAAGGTAGAAAAAACAGGTGAGCGAATGATGCCGATGACGCTCATGTATCGTGTCATGGGCATACCTAAGCCAGCCAGTAACGAAGCCCGTCTCTGGGTCAATGGATTGACTACACGATGGGGTCCCGGCGTTGGTGGCGTTGACGGTTCGCAGGCTGACGACCTCACAATCGCTGAAATCCAAGCCCGACGTGCATTGGATGAACACATCAAGGGATTGAAAAAAGAATTTCTTAATGTTACTCTGGTGGAGACAGCAACGATGATAGGAGTTCGTGAGACAAGGCGTATAATCGGGCATTACACAATCACAGAAGATGACGCTATCTCAGGACGCCCACAGCCTGACTCAATTGCAGTAAGCTCAAATCCTGTCCCTGGTTACTATGGCAAGCGATTCTTCTTTGAGCATCTTGGGTTCGAGATACCCTATCGCAGTCTTGTCCCTGTTGATCTTGATAATGTTCTAATGGCAGGACGGTGCATATCAGCGTGCCAGCCAGCGTTTCAGTCTGCCCGTAGCATGGCGCCGAACATGGCGATTTCGCAGGCATCAGGCACAGCAGGGGCGATGTGCGCGCTAAGTAACTGCAAGCCCACTGATCTGGATGTAAAATCCCTGCAAGACAAACTCGAAGCAGACGGCGCAATCATCCGCATCCCTCCAGAAGAGAGATAAAAACCTTTAATATTTTTGTGAGGTGATTGTATGATGCGAGGATTTTTGATAATGATGTTTTCTATTTTAGCGATTCCCTGTCTTACACAAGAGATCAATAAAGATTACACAGTCTCATGGATCGGTAATTCGTTTTCTGGAGCGTTAAAATGGGTTCAGCAGGACATTGAGGATATTTACGTCATGCAGGATGGGACGGTCTATACCATCTTATTCTGGGATGAGGGCGGCGGTGAGATTACAGCATATAAGAACGGCGATATTCTTGGCATTGCGGATCATACTCATGGATGGGGCTATAACGGAGGATCATCTATTGCAGTCAACAGTAAGTATTTATACTTCGGTCAGGTTGTGGGAAACGAAGGCGGAAACCTCGTTGAGCTTGATACGTGGCCCCCGAAAGGGTTTAACTGGTTCGGGATCAGCCGTAGGCTTTTATCAGACATCAAGAAACCTGCACCATTCCCCGGGGGTAAAGGCGGTAATAAAGGAGATACACTGAAAGGAGCATTCCTGCCCATAAACGAAGTGCCTGAAACCACTAATACGAGTATCGCAGGTATATATGCAACAGATACACACATCTACGTCAGTTGCCCTTACGACAGCACGATCAGAATTTACAACGCTGAAAGCATGGAACCTATTACATCGTGGTCAATGGAGCGTCCAGGTCGGTTGTGGATAGACAGCGAAGGGAAACTATGGGTCATCCAGAAAGGAGATAAAGACAATCCCTCTAAAATACTGAGATTTTCAACAGATGGAAAGTTACTGCCACAGCAGATCGTTCTATCAAAGGAAGTTGAGCCGACTGACATTTGTATAGACAGCAGAAACCGCATCTTTGTCAGCGACACTGGCTTAAATCAGCAGGTACTTATCTACTCGAATATCAAGAGTTCACCAGAACTCAGCGAAACCTTCGGTATAAAAGGTGGGATATATTCTGGCAATCCCGGTGAGTTTAAAGATTTGAAATTCAGAGACCCCGCTGGTGTCGGCGTTGACAAAGCAGGGAACATATACGTGGCAAACAAATTTGGGACAACTGGAGGTAGCACGGTACTTGAAAGCTACACAGATAAAGGCAAACTCAACTGGCGCCTGTTCGGACTGCACTTCATTGACTGCGCTGACATTGACCCGACATCACCAAACGAGACTGACGTTTACACGAGGGAAGATCACTTTGTAATTGATTATGATAATCCAATCGGTAAACAGTGGACATACAAGGGATATACAGTTGACAGGTTCAAATATCCCGAAGACCCTCGCATTCATATATGGTCAGGCGGAGGACAGATAAAATGGATCAAAGGCAAAAAATTCCTCGTTATCAACACGATGCACATGGAATCGTATTTACAAGTCTATCGCTTCGACTCATCTAAAGGAAGTGAGACAACGATCCCATCCGTCCTTTTCGTTTCTGGGCATCAGAATAGGGAAGGATGGCCTCCGCATCAACCCGAAAACGGGGAATGGATATGGCGTGACAGCAACGGAAACGGCAGTTTTGATCCCGATGAATACGTCAGCAATGGTGATAAGAACTCCCCCGGAACGTGGGGTATCTACATTGACGACGACGGCAATCTCTGGCAGGCGACGGTGACGGAAGGCATACGCAAGTTTCCGCTTCAGGGATTGGATACCTACGGCAACCCGATCTGGGATTATAAAACCATGCAGACCTTACCCATGCCTGAACCGTTTACCGAAATAAGGCGCATACAGTATGACGCAAAGGATGACGTGATGTACCTCGGCGGATGGACTGTAGACCATCCTTATGACAACCATAACTGGAAGGAACTGGGTCAGGTCGTTATTCGTTATGATAACTGGAGTACCGACAAGCGAGAAATACGCTACCAGCTTCTAACGCCCTGGGATACTAAGAACGAAGTAGTGACCATGAGCATGTCAGTAGCAGGTGATTATCTCTTTTTAGGCGAGACTTTCAAGGGTGGTAACATCCACGTCTACAATAAGGACTCAGGCGAACATGTTCTGGACATGACGACAAGTTCGGAGATTGGCAGGATCGGATGGGTTGATATTCCTTATGGGTACCATGCCCGAAAGCGTGCGAACGGAGAGTACCTGATATTTGTTGAGGATGACTGGAAGTCTAAGGTACTGATGTACCGATGGGATCCAGAAGTGAAGAAGTAAAAACAAACCCCTCACGTCATCTAGCATTTATTTTTATCTCCGTGCCTCCGTGTTTTTATTATAACTGAAAAACTCATAATATTAATGGAAATTATAGTCAAAATGTAGGTTGGGTTGAGGAACGAAACCCAACAAAATATTAGTATAGTCGGGTTTCATTGCTTTCAACCCGACCTACTGATATTTCTGAAAAACTCGTAATATTAATGGAAATTATATCATGACTTGTGATGTTGTAGTTATTGGTGGTGGAGTAATTGGAACTTCTATTGCCTATAACCTTTCCAAACGAAATATAGATGTAATTCTCGTCGAGAAAAGTGACGTTGCGTCAGGCACTTCAGGCTCCTGTGATGGATTCGTTTTTATGCAATCGAAAAAAAACGGCATTCATCTCGAAATGGCACTCGAAAGTGCGAAGATAATGGAGCAACTGCCAACTGAGTTACAAAGAGACATCGAATACGAAAAAAACGGCGGGATGATATTAATAGAATCAAAAGAAGACATATCCGAAATGAAGGATTTTGTTCAGCAACAAAGAAAGTCTGGTCTGGACGTGATTTTGCTAGATAATCGTCAGGCGCATGAAATGGAGCCTAACCTTTCGCCTAACATTGCTGGCGCAACTTACTCTCCTACGGATGCTCACGTAAATCCCTTACTGCTTTGTCTCGGATTTGCAGAAGCCGCAAAAAACAGGGGTGCAAGAATACTGACAGATACCGAAGTGACAGGAATAGACATCGTAAACGGAAAGGTGCAAGGGGTTACAACAACAAAAGGCAAGATCAAGGCAAACATCATTGTAAATGCCGCCGGTGTTTATGCTCCAGACATTGCAAATCTGGCTGGCATTAACATTAACTTTCCGATCATACCAAGGCGGGGGCAAATAGCTGTCACAGAACCCGTACCAAAATTCTTAAAAAAAGTTATGATCTGCAATAAATATATAAAGTCAAAATTCAACCCCAGTCAAAGCCATGATAATCTTGGGATTGGCCTGGCTTTGGAACAAACAAAAGCAGGAAACGTTCTAATCGGCAGTACGAGGGAGTTTGTAGGATATAATCGTCAAGTCACACCCGAAGGGATACAGGCTGTATTGAGATATGCACAGCGGTTTGTCCCTGCTATTGGTGAACTTAACGTAATTCGATCCTTTGCCGGATTGAGACCTTATACGTCATACGGTTTACCTATACTGGGTAAAGTTAAGGGTATCGAAGGCTTTATCGTAGCAACAGGGCATGAGGGTGATGGGGTCGCTTTGTCTCCAATTACCGGAGTCATCATCGCCGAACTTATAACAACAGGAAAATCGGATTTACTGGCGCATCTGCCTGTAAGTCTTCAAAATTAATATGGAGGATTATTTTTAGATGAGTGAATCAAACGGTCAAAGAAAGCGTTTGAAGGTTATCTCGTGTGACGTGTTTTTCAGGGAAGTTTGCTTGTGTGCGGCTCATTCCAGAAACGTAACCACTCTGGATTTTTTACAGAAGGGTTTGCACGACAACCCTGATATGTTGCGTGCTGAGGTGCAGAAAAAGATAGATGAAACAGATGAAAGTCAATTCGATGCCATTGTCCTGGGCTATGCGCTTTGCAGTCGAGGTACTGCCGGTATCCGTACCAGAGGTATCCCCTTGATTATTCCCAAAGCACACGACTGTATCACTTTATTTCTGGGTTCAAACCAGAAGTATATGGAATACTTTAACGATCATCCGGGAACATATTATTACACGTCTGGATGGTTTGAGCGCTCAGGCATCAAGATCGTTGAGCGAAAGGTTCAGGATGGGTACGGACTGGGAAAGAAATACGAGGAATACGTGAAGAAATATGGTGAAGATAACGCAAAGTACCTTATAGAATTTGAGAACTCATGGATAAAGAACTATTCTCAGGTTACGTTCATTGACATTGATTTCGTCAATTTCCTGAATTATAATGAGGAAGCAAAAAAAATAGCCGCAGAAAGAAAATGGAAGTACGACGAGGTTGAAGGTGACATAAGGCTGATCAAAAAGCTCATTGATGGTGAATGGGACGAAGAAGAATTCCTGGTCGTTTCACCCGGAGAGGAGATAATTACCTCTTATGATGAGAAGATCCTGTCTTGTAAACAGCCGATATAGTGATCAACCAGATTAATTTTATTAAACTTCATTAGCTTGCGCATAAAACGCAGGATAAATCCTGCTACACCACTGGTTTATCAACCAAAAGAATTAACGTGGTTGACTAATAATCCAATGAGTTTATGGGTTTAGAGGTATGATGTGACTAAGAAAGAGTTGGTTATAAAGGCGATCCAGTTTCAGGAGACATCCAGTATCCCTTATCATCTGGATTTTACTCCGCCGGTGCTTAAAATGCTGAGTGAGTATTATAAAACTCCAAATGTAGGTAGTGCGGTAGGTAATTACATTCGATGGCTGCCATGGCACCCATCTCTGGATTTTCAGGGCAGACGATTAAGCGAGCAACTGATACAGGATGAATTCGGGGTTATATGGAACGATTTGCCTGAGAACAGGGGTTACGTGAAGCATCATCCTCTAGATAAACCCGATCTATCTGGTTATAAATTTCCTGATTCTTATGCACCGGGTCGGTTTAATGGCTTCAAAGAACGGGTAGAGACGCATAAAGGCCTTTTCCTTCTTGCATGGGCAGGGGATTTTTTTGAAAGGGCGCACTTTTTGAGAGGTTTGAACGAGTTGCTGGTAGATTTATATTTGAACCCACAATTCGTTCACGATCTGCTCGATAATATCCTAAAATTCATACTGGGTAACGTCAAGCAATTAGCGGAACTTGGGGTGGATGGGATATTCCTTAGTGACGATTACGGACATCAAAACTCATTGCTCATGTCGCCTGATCACTGGAGAAAATTTATTAAACCTCGCTTGAAGGTGCTTTTTGATACAATCAGAAGCGAGGGGTTGTTTACGTTTCTACATTCCTGCGGTAACGTATCCGAGATTATACCGGATCTCGTCAAGTTAGGATTAGACGTACTCCATCCTATACAGCCAGAGGCGATGGACATAGTATCGCTGAAATCTAAATATGGTGATAAACTGGCTCTCTATGGTGGGATAAGCACTCAGCAGACGTTGCGAAAAACACCTGATGAAGTAGAAGAAGAAGTGCGTCAGACTATAAAAATCATGGCTAAAGGCGGGGGGTATATACTCGCACCCGGAATAACGCTTCAGTACGATATACCTCTTGAGAATATACTGGCTTTTATACGAACCGCTAATGTAAGTTGACATACTAATTATGAAAATCCTTGAAATGCTGAGATACGTCTCCTACTTTACCCTCAAAAGGAAAAGGCACATCACATCTTAACCACTGAACACCAGCTTGATTCATCAGATCCAATCTTTTACGAGGATGGCATACGCCAATAAAGAAATCCATTTTAATCCCTCCGATTATTTATTGATTACGCATACTTTTATAAAACTCCAGATATGACTTTATCTCTACACCAATTGATTGAGCGTATTCTATCATATCTCTAGTGATAGACATATCAAGGTCTTCCCTGATGGATGACCAGTCGTGCTGTGCGTATCCCCAAACAAGATCATGTTTAGCAATGTAGTCAAGATTATTCTTCAGTTCATTCAGGTATCCATCATGGTTGCTCCAGCCAATTTCTTCTCGCATAATGCAATCCTGCCATCCCTGAACCGGACATTCGAGAACATCACCGAATCCCTGGGTGTCGTACCAGAACGGCTGAACCTCAAATGATACAGGTTGCCAGTCACGTTCATTACGGGCATAGGTTCTGGTAAACCTTATACCAATCTCGTATATTATTTCAAGAATATCAGGACGGTCTGATAACCCTCTGTAATAGCAGTATGGTCCCGTCAATCCAATACAATCAACGTCAAGATGCTCTTTGAGTAATTGGGTGGGTTTTCTGACTTCCTCATGAATCTGTTCAAGCGTTCCACCTCTGAACATGGTTTTTCCATGCTCATTTTCCTGAAACACTGTCTTTAGAAGGACGTGGGAATACGTGTGCTGTTGTAAGTCAAACAGATCGCCATATTCCGCTTTGATCTTCTTAAATGCTTCTACGTTGTTTTCAAGCGTTCTTCCGCAGATAAACAGCGTGCAGGGAGCATTAAGTTCCCTGTGAATCTTCGATGCGGTTTTTAAAAAATGCTCTGTCGCTTTGCTGTTTGGGTCTTGCGTCTCCACATCGTAACCGATTAATAGCGTTGCCAATTCTCATCTCCTTTTCTTTTTGTGGGGTATATCTTGTTTATTTGCAGATTTTTCTTCTTTTATTATCTTGGAGAAAGAATATCCACATTCTTTTCTTATGATTATATATTTTACACCACTAACCCTAATTTCTAAATTGTGTGCCTTTCTAATTTGGCTAGAAGCGAAAGATTTTGCTAAAACTATCGGAAACAAATTATATTTGGGTATTTTGCCTATAATCTCTTTCAAAATAGCCATAACAACCTTTGAACCATTTTCAAGCTGTTCCTTTGCATGACTTAAACTTGGATTATGGCTTTTCAGATCAATAATGCCAATAATTATATCCCCGTTTGCTTTGAAAATGATACAGTCACATATATTAGGATCATTTCCAGAGATTCCAATTAGATCGGGTAATAGTTTCTTAAACATTGAGTCTTTGATGAGTTCTTCACCCTTAAATGCAACAAAATTGCCTAATCCATCAAATTTCAATGTGCAACCTTTTTCAGAACATTTTGTAATAATCGCTTTAGAGAATTTATTGCTGATTTGATATATAATGCCTAACTCATTATTCTTATCACTCATCACTTAAATCCCTTCGTAATTTGTCAGTTTCCTCATATAACTCATCAAGGATTTTGGTAAATTCCTCTTGCGAAACACCGTCTTTTTTAGTCAATCTTGCTTTTTCTATTTTTGATGTGCCAGTATTTTGATCATAATGAAATTCATAGACTGCGAAATCAGTATATTTTAGGAAATCATCTTTTTCGTAGCCATATCTCTCAACAATTTCTTCTGGATCAATATTACTCAACATTACAAAGTTATCCAACTGCTCTAATAGATATTCGCTGTGTGTTGTAATTAATACATTGACGCCTTTATTCACAAGCCTAACGAGGTATTTTGCTAATATCCTGATGTTCGCCGGATGTAGATGTGCTTCTGGTTCTTCTATTATAAGAACGCTGCCCGGTTGTATGATATATTTGAGATAGAGAATAAGTGGTGCAATTTCAGAAACGCTTGAAGATGCTCTTTGTAATGGAATATCAATCCCTTTGAATCTGAATATAATGTCTGGAAGAAGATTTTTATCCTCTGATATAAAATCAATACTACCTGCAAATAATTTTTCTTCTAATTCATTGGCAAGCTGATAAAAATCCATTTTTTCTTTTGATGACATTTCAATAATGGTGGATACAAAATCCGATACAGTACCTAACAATTTTGGAATTGCTTGCTGTTCTTTTATGTTAAAGGATGTAACTTGCTTAAATGTCCTTCCTGCAATTAGTTTGTAAAATTGAAGTTTATCTGATCTTGAAGCAGGAAGGTATTGAAATGATGAAAGTAATGGACTAAATATTATAGTCATGCAAATGCGAAATATAGGATCAATTATATCTAGCAATATTGAACTCTCGAAACTTAATTTAATCTCACTTTTTTTTTCTAATTTAAACGTAATTTCAATTTTTTCTTCTGCTTCACGTGTAAATGGGTTAAAAGTTTTTGTCGGTTTTATATCAATATTTATATTAGGAACTATTTGCCTAAGTTCTCTAAGCTTTATATTACCATTTTGAAGTGTTATATGTGCATCGTGAGATTTAGAACTAATTTTCAATTCAAATGAATTCCTATCAATTTTATTTAGTTCATTTAATTTACAAGCATAAATCCGAGCAATTTTCTCACTTAATATATTTTCATAAACACCTTTGATTATCTCAGCACTAAAACTATTCATCTTTTCAGTAATATTAATATTTATTGGTTCTTTTGTTGAGGAAACTTTTTCTAATAATTCTTGAAAGTCTTTAAGTATATGATCAATTTTAAAAGAATAATCTCCTTTAGGTGCCATAAAGAGACTATAATAGGATTCGTATATTGAATATATCAACATCGCCGCATAGGACTTACCAGAATTATTGGGTCCGATAAACACCGTCAGCGGTTTAAGTTCGATCTCACCTTCTGCTATAGGTCCAAAATCCTTAATGCCGATCTTTAAGTCAGGTCTTTTGATTTGTTCCTTCTTTTTTCGAGGCACTTTCGTTGTCGTCATTTTTCATCACCTTTACTTTATTTCATGCTTCTACCAAGTTCATAAAACGCACCAGTAGCTTCGTCGTAGTTCCCTTTCCAGAGGGCAGTTACACCTTGCCAATAGCTTTCATTTCCTAGACAACCCCATGAGTATTGATGAATCATCTCACAATGAACGTCTGAAGTAGAGATAAACTTTGAGCGTTCCCTTGCGGATGTGTTCCTTGCCAGTCTGTTAGCTACTAATCCAAGCCTTTCGATTATTAGTTCGGCTGTCTTTTCGCCAAGTTCCTTTGATGCGTGTATGCGTGGGTCTTCCCCACCAACGCCATCCATCGGCTTGTCGGGAGGTTCTGCCTCATTCATGTCTACCAGATCGGGGAATAGATATTGCGTGAGTGATGTCTCCCACTTTGCCGCATGATCGCCACGATAACCTTCATCAGCGACTACTTCATATTCAGGCAAGGCGTATATTGATAATCCAGTCTGATACATTACTTCCAGAGCAGATTTCTTTATGTGATATACCTGTTCGATACCGTAATGTCCTGTCACAGCGATTATGACCTTGAACCCAACGTGAGCCATCTGCTGGAATATAGCAACAGCTAGGCTATGAACCATATCTTCTGACATTCTGACAGTCCATGGATGCGGCAGACCACCTATTGGCCAATACGTGGCTGGTGTCACAACCCCGCCGTATTTTTCCGCAGAACGAAGGCATAATGCCCTTGCCTTTATCGTATCCAATCCCAAAGGATTATGATAGCCATGCCATTCAAGGCTTCCAAAAGGCACGTAAACCACAGGAAGTTCATTAATTCTTTTCTCCATATCACGGGGTCTAAGCTTTTCCCATCTTACTTCCGACATATCTGCTCCTTTCCTGACTAATAAATGAGTCATCATAAGTTAGCATTAATAATATACCACAGCAAAAACAAAATTTCCATGACAATTAAGCAATATTAAGCTTGCTTTGAGTCTAATACTATTGTATCATATCCCTGAAGAATAAAAATAAATATTTCATGCTTTTACATAGGTCTGCTATCAGCGAAGGAGGAACCAAAATGACAAAGGCTAAAATTGTTGTTGCACTCGTTATCGTGTTTGTATTAGCTATACCAACTTTTGCGGCAATTAACCCCAAGGACATTCTCGGCATCTGGACTATGGATGAAGGTAGCGGCAAGGTAGTTGCAGACCTTTCCGGTAATGGGAATGACGGTGAGATCACTGGTAACGTCAAATGGGTTGATGGCAAAAGTGGAAAAGGGTTAGAGTTTTCTGGAGGTAACGTTAAGGTTCCGCATAATGATGATCTGAATTTAGAAACTTTCAGCATGACCGTATGGCTCAAGGTTCCGAGTGTTGTTGCACCATATCAGATGGTTATGGGAAAAGAGGCATGGCCCAATAGGAATTACTCAATGTGGTTACTACCTGAAAAAGTTAACGTTGGTATCACTGACCCTACTGATATGCAAAAACAAAGTGATGCAGTCGTGGTTGACGGCAAATGGCATCACGTTGCGGCAACTTATGATAAAAAATTCTTGAAGCTATACGTGGATGGATTACCTAGTGGCCAAATTGCCCTCAGCACTAAGCCTTTGACATGCGAGGCACCATTCATGATCGGCGCACAACCTCCGGCAGGTGGAGGACCAGTTCAGGGTATTTTAGATGAAGTGAGTTTATATAAAGTGGGTTTAGCCGAAGAGGACGTTAATAGAATCATGAATGATGGTCTTAAACAGTTTGTACTAGCAGTTGATGCCACCGAGAAACTCGCTGTAACCTGGGGATTTATTCGATCAGCAGACTAAAATGCAATTTTCTGAATTGGGGAGAAATGGCTGGAGGTTTATTGCTTAGTGAAAGCCGCCATTGCAGGAAGCACTTCACCGTTATTATCAAATAACGTTAAGTTTCCCCAATTCGTTCCCACTTCTTTTATAGGAATCCATTCAGGAGCCCAGTAGAAGATGCCATTCACTCGTGGTGAATTTCTCAGGATTTGAACGAGTGCCTGCATGTAGTTCCTTTGCCCTTCTGGACTCACTGGAAAAGGTGGAACGAGTGCTTTGTCGCTATAATCATATTTCCCATTCCAGGGGTAGCTTATCTCGACTAAATTGATGTCTTGTGTATATTCTTCTGCCAGAAAAGCTAAGGTTTCACGAAGCTGATCGAAGGTTCCATGCCACCAGGGGTAATAGCTCAAGCCAATGACGTCAAATTTAACATTCTGTTCCAGCAAATTTTTGAAGAACCATTCTGCTGTCTTTTTATCTCCACCCCGGTCAATATGTATCATGATCTGTATTGATTCACCAATATCTGCACCTGTAAGTACACCCTGAACCCCTGCTTTGACTAATCTGCCGAACTGCTCCCATTGCTTAGGAGTATCGAATTCTCCACCAATCCGTCCTTCATCCCAGAGCATACCCGGTGTGATTTCATTGCCGACTTGAACCATATCTGGTAATACGCCACCCTCATTAAACACACGAATAACGTCCCGTGTATACTCAAAAACCTGCTGTTCAAGCTCTTCAAACGAAAGTCCTATCCATGCGGCAGGTTTAAGCTGATGACCGGGATCAGCCCACGTATCAGAATAATGGAAGTTTAGTAACAGTTGTAAGCCTTCACGTTTGATCCTCTGAGCAAGTTTCAGCGTATAATATAAATTGTTGACAACAGGTCCTTCCATATTAGGTGTGTGGAACAGCCGCAGGCGCACGTAGTTGAACCCATAATCTTTGAAGATATTCAACGCATCCCTGGGTAGTCCATTTTGCCGATATACTCCGCCATACTCTTCAATACGCTGGAGTAGTGAGATGTCTCCGCCGATGATGAACTGATTCATATTTTGCTTCCTTATGCTGAAGCCAACGCTTCAGCACTCAATAAAAACTAAATAGCTTCCATAGTTGATGGTGGTTTTGACGTTATGTTATAGGTAACGCTGACAACACCCGGAACCTCTTTTACAATCCTGTTAGCCAATTTTTCAAGCATGTGGTAAGGTAGTTTCGTCGGTTGAGCGATTCTTGCATCAACGCTGTCCCAGCATCTTATTTCTATCTGCAAACCGAAATCCCTTTTACCATCTCTCATACCTGTGACTCTATCCTGATGCAGTATTGCCATATACTGAAATGCTTTGGTGTGTGACAGTTCCATTTCAACGATGTAGTTTGCCTGTCTCGCTGTCTCTATTCTTTCAGGTGTTGCTTCACCGATCACTCTTGCGGCAAGAGCTGGCCCCGGGAATGGAATCCTGTTATAAACTGATTCTGGTAATCCTAGAGTTTTACCAACTTTTCTTACTCCGTCTTTCCGTATCTGTACGAGAGGCTCAATGATTTTATATCCAAAGGCTTCTTGTGGGTCAATGCCCAGTTGTTCAAACACATTGTGCTGTCTTTTAATACCTGCAACAGTTTCATCTATATCTGTAAGGATGGTTCCTTGAAGAAGATACTTTGCGCCGCTTTCTTGAACCAATTTGCCAAATACTTTCTTGTAAAAAGTCTGTGTAATGGCTTCTCTTTTTTCTTCAGGATCAATTACACCTTTCAGAGCATTGAAAAATTCTTCCTTAGCATCAACTATCTCAACAGGAACGTTCATTTCCTTAAAAAGTGATACAATCTGTTGTGGTTCGTCTTTCCTCATCAGACCATTTTCGATAAAGTAAGTTTTTAGCTTACTGCCCAACGCCTTGTGGCCCAGCATGGTGACAACAGATGAATCTACTCCTCCCGACAAGGCATTGATAGCAACTCCATCTCCAACGATGGAAGCAATCTCATTTGCTTTCTGTTCAATGAATTCAACAGGATTAAGATCATCAGTTTTTATTTCATTAATTGCCATTTCATCTACTCCTAAATCTTTAATCTTCTAATCCATTTTACGCTTTGCCTGCAGCACCAAAAACGTCAATGAGACGCTCTGATTCATACTGGAATGCCTCACGAATCTGATTAGCCATACTGAAATATGAAGCATTCTCCGCTTTAGCATTTTCAAGCAGTCGTTTTGTGGATTCCGTAGCTAGATTAGTAAATATATTGATCTTGGATATACCCCCTGTAACTGCGGAACGAAATTGATCATCAGATAAGCCTGATCCGCCGTGAAGAACCAGAGGAATGTCTGTACGCTTACGAATTTCCGTCAGTAATTCCAGATCAAGACTTGGATCACCTTGATATATTCCATGCGCAGAACCAATTGCAATCGCAAGAAAATCAACACCTGTCTCTTCGATAAATTTTTCAACGGTAGCTGGATCAGTGAATCCTATTCTCCTTGCCCCGAAATCCTGATAATTATGTCCTGAACCTACCTGACCAAGTTCAGCCTCAACGCAAGCACCTATCGCATGAGCGGCACGTACTACCATTCGAGTATTGGCTATATTCTCTTCAAGCGACAGCTTTGACCCATCATACATCACGTCAGGAAATCCCATAAACAAAGCCTTTATGCAGTGTTCAAAACTCTGACCATGATCAAGTATTAGTGAAACGGGAACTGTCGCTTCCTCAGCCATCGCAAGGACGGAATTGACTAAGGCTTTCGCATTTGGACGGTCAAGCATACCAGACCAGATTCCGATAACACCCGGTGATTTTTTGTTCTCCAGAGCAGAGAAAATGCCCTGTGTGCCGAGTGCTTCCATAGTATCAAAACATGGAACTGCATAATTGTTTTTCTGAGCTTTTTTGAGTTCGCTCAGGATAGATGTTAAAGGCATATTACGTTACTCCTTAAAAATTTGCAGTTATTGGTAGTCGCAGGCTAAAGCCGAATGGCACTGACTTAAGCACTACCTAAGCCACAAGCTTTTGGCGAATCTCTTGTCTAGGACATCTTAGATACGGAAATGCCTTCGGT
>Ga0315274_10006101_pt1 | contig 17567 bp, 9 predicted proteins | sample YL17G02_20_MG_FD_203700 | JGI IMG/M metagenome (GOLD analysis project Ga0315274, IMG submission 203700) | Sediment microbial communities from Yellowstone Lake, YNP, Wyoming, USA - YL17G02_20 | ecosystem: Environmental > Aquatic > Freshwater > Lake > Sediment | place: USA: Wyoming | collected...
CTGCCGGCGATCGCCACCGTGGCGCGGTTGTTGTCGTCGTTCGCGGCGACGCGCCGGGCAGTGGCTCAAAGCCGAGGGGCTAGCCGGAGTTGAGGGTGGCCGGTCTCACGGGCGGTTGACAGCCACAACAGGGCACAGCTTCCCCAATGCGCAATCGCGGGTTCGAATCCCCGGCGGGATTTTGACGCTCTTGACTTTTCAGCTGCCGCCAAGATCCATTCGCCTGACCGCATGGCGTCATGGCAGTGGGCTGCCCCGTGATCAGCAGCGGCACCATGTTGGGAGCGCGTAGGCAGAGGGCCTCGGAGTCAGCTGCCGAAGCACCGCGGTTAGAGTCCCGCACCTCCAGTCTGGCTCCGAGTCCTGGCACCAGATGCGATGGCCAACCCCCCAGTGAAACTAGCCTGACAGCCCTGCTGCAAGCCTACGACCGGGTCGCCGTCTGCAGGATCGCGTGACACCCGTAAGCGGGTCACGACATGCGGGGCGGCTCGGCTCCGAGCGACTTGAGCAGACGTTCAGCTTCGTCGAGTGCTGGCTTGTAGCAGTGCGGCGGCCCATCACACCAGGCGCGCTCATAGGCGGTCTGCGCGTGGTTGATCGCAGCTTCGGTGGCACCTTCCTGCTGCGAGAGGGCCGCTAGGAGGTTGTGGCAGTCGGCCTGCTTCAGGCGGTACTCGCAGCGGTCGGCGATGCGGAGTGCTTCTTCGGCATCTCTCCGTGCTAGGCCGGCATTTCGCTTGAGTCGCTGCCACCGTGCCCAGGACAGCAGTATGTCGGATTCAACCTCAATCAGGTTGATGCGCCGGCACCGGGCGAGTGCCTCAGTAAGGTCGGATTCGGCTTCTTTCAACCGCTCTGCCCGCCTGCGCCACTCAGCAGTGGCAATGCAGAGCAGTGCGCTTCCGTGGAGCCACACGGCCCAGACAAGGTCCCGTTCCACGCCTCTGCCCTTGTCAACGAGTTCCTGGGCAACCTGGCGCGCCTGCGTGGCGTGCTGAAGAGCGAGTGATCCATCCGACATCAGCAGTGAGGCGAGAGCGCGGTATGCCCACACGATCCCTATCGCGTTCATTGAGTCACGCCAGCCATCACCGCGCCGGAACGCCTCGGCTGCGAGGTCCAGCTCTAGCATTGCCTCCTCGAAGTCGCCCTTGTGCAGCAGCACAAGCGCGAGTTCTTTGCTGTTGACGCCTCGCGCGGTGATCTCCCCGTGAGGGTCCCATAGTCCTGACGCCTGACACAGGTTCTGCTCGGCCGCAGCCAACTGACCCAGTTGCAGAAGGGTCCCGCCTGAGTTCACGAGGACCACAGGCAGATCCAACCTGACTGGCTCAGCGTGGCACATCGCAATGTGCGTCTGCTCAATGAGCCATGCTCGTCTCGGCTTCCCAAGGAAGTGGTGGCATCCTGCTAGCCTTGCGAGGGCGATGCACTGGTCAGATCCGTGGAGAAACCGAGGGAGGTGACCCTCCCCGTCAGGAAAGAACTCCCGGAGCAGCTGGACACAGAAACCATAGGCAGCGAAGCGGAAGAACAGCTCGTCCAGCAGCTTGTCGAATCGCGGGAAACGGCGTTGCGCAGACTCGTCCTGGCCGCCCGCTCGCGCAGTGTGGTAGTAGAGCTCAATGGCGGGGGCGAGCTCCTCAAGAGTACCTGCCTTCCTCATGTCGCCCACAGGCAGGCCGGCGAAGTAGTCGCGAAGCCGGGCATGGACTCCCTGCTTGTCGTCGAGTCGCTCGTAGGCGTAGTCACGCACCACTGGATGCAGGTCGTAGTGTCTCCCTTGGACATCGTGGCGGAGGAGCTGCCGATCTATGAGCTCTTGGAGGGCGGAGTTCAGACTCCCCTGGGTTCCACATATATTCAGAACGGCGATGGCGTCGTAGCCGACGGCGCCCCGGAAGGCGGCGATGGAGCTCAGAAGAACGCGCTTCTGGTTGTCCAGTGCGTTGTACGATGCCTCCAGGATATGATGCTGTTCCTTGTCCTTGAGATCGGGCGTGACAGAGTAGCGTTCGGCCGCCTCTATGTCTGCCGGGTTCCGGCTATCATGGCGGATTGCGCCCGCCAGAAGAGCCATGGCCAATGGGTGATATCCATAACCTTCGCAGGCCTGCTCGATCTCAGCGCGATGCCCCTGGATGCCATGGGCGCGGAAGAACGCAACAGCTTCACCGGGCTCCATCATGCCGTCGAGTTCCGCCGGCTGGCAGCCCGCCACGTCATCGAGACAGCTAGGTCTGTTTCGGCTGGTTAGAAGTAGACGGCTCGCCATTGGGAGCGCAGCCGCCCACTGTAGGAACAGCTCCGCCCGGTAGTCCAGGCAGGAGCGGAACCCCGCGGTTTCCTCACCTGTTGGCGCAGAGTCATCGCTAACATTGGCTCCACCTAACTGAGCATATCCGCTGAGCTGCCGCTCAAAGCCATCCATTACAACCAGGAAGCGACGCTGCCGCAGGAGGCCGACGAGGGCGTCCGCCTTCGCGTGAGTGGACGGGAACTGAGCAGGGCTGGCCTCGCATGCGCTGCAGTACGCAAGGGCCTCGTCGAGGAATCCTCCGAAGCTCGAGTCGGGCCTGTCAAAGGAATACCAGAGGAGTCCATCCGGCCGAGATTCCGGCGAGACCCGACCGGCGGACGAGGCCTCGGGCGAATCCGGCGCTATCGGGAGCTGTATCCCGAGGACGTCGAGGTGACTCCACACCCAGGCCAAGACGGACTTGCCCATGCCGCCAATCGCGGTCATGCACAGCACGGGGTGCTGGTCATCAGCCACCAGCCAGTCCGTAAGACTCTTGCGCCAGCCGATCCGGCCAGTGAAGTGCTCCTGAAGCACATGGGGGTATCCGGCATAGTGCGGTGCCGGGGGCAGCGGCACAGTGTGATAGGCACCTCTGGCCTGAGCCGCGATGCTTGCACGTGCGGCCCTGATCTCAGCAATCAGGTGTGCTAGTTGTGCCTCCCGTTCACTCTCGATGGTCAGGTCAACCCTTGTGAGGCCACTGATGCCAAACGGGATATCGCACTTCTCCAGCAACACGGGTATGAAGCGCCTGCCTCCCCCGCCGCCAGGCCGATCACCCGTCCAGATGGTCTCGTACTCGGTGTACTTACTCTGAAGGAAACGGGGTGTAAGGACGAGGAGAGTGACGTTGCTCTCCATGACACCTTGCCTGATCACGTCCAAGGTCGCTTTGCCAAGCGGGAGGCTCTCGTAGTCCATGCATACGCTCAGCTTGGCACTCTTGAGGGGCGCAAGCAGTAACACCCGGACTCGTTCGAGGTCGTCGTGGCTGTAGCTGACGAAGACGTCGTACTTCGTCTGAGAAGGCGCTGATCGGGTCTCCTGTGAACCCGTCGCGGCGCTGACAACCGTCGCTACGGCGGACGCGTTCCCTGCAGGCGCGGCCGAACTTCCGGACTCCCCTCGTCGCTTGGCGCGCCTATCGCGCACCATGGCATAGACGGTGTACACCACCGTCGCTGCGCCTCCCGCTCCGCCAAGCAACAGCGCCACTAGCCCAAGGAGGTCCATGGTCTGAACGCAGCCTGCAATGGTCAGCTTCCACCCGGCCATCGCGTAAAGGGCTGTCCTCTCCGCGACGAGACCTGGAAGCTGCGGGTGTGTAATTCGACGGGAGACGCACGGATGCCTGCGCGACGGGCAGGACCACGCGAGGCGTTCGTCCTGTCCGTGACACAGCGCCGGTTATCCTAGCCGCACTGGCTCGTTAGCAGCCCCTGCCTGACCCGAAAGCGCATATGCGAACGACACAGCAACTCGGCTGCTACATCTCACAGCAGAGGCCGGCATACCTGACCGAAGACGGCCGATTGGGTACCGGGATAGCTCAGCTGGTAGAGCTTACAGCAGACGCCAACATACCTGAACCGAAGATGGAGAAGAGGGTGCCGGGATAGCTCAGCTGGTGGAGCACCGGACTGAGAATCCGGGTGTCCCCAGTTCGATGCTGGGTTCCGCCACCAGACTACAAGCAGGCGATGTTTGCTGAACGGCACTCCGTCTGGCTCCGCTCCAACTCACTATGACGGTTCCTTGCTCTCGTCTTTCGGTCAACAGGGCCCGCATCCACCTGCAAGCCGTTGTGCCTAACCCACTCGACGCCAGGAACCTGACCCAGTCCCGGAACTCCGAGCAGGTGGTATGATTGTACTAGAATCCAGTCCTGAGGACTGGGGGAAGCACGCACGGAGGCATAGCGATGTCTGTCTGGCATGGAGTTGTGCTGGCGCTGGCGCTTGTGTTGTGTGCGGGTAGCTGTGTCTCCAAGGAGGGCCCGTCGTCCAAGCCGCTGGCGGAGTGTATGGTACGCGGCGGCATCCCGAACGTACTGGCGAAGCTGGAACAGGGCGAAGCAGTACGGATCGTCTACCTTGGCGGCAGCATCACCAATGCCAACGATGGCTGGCGCCCGCAGTCCCTGGAATGGTTCCAAGAGCAGTACCCCAACGCCAAGCTAGAGGGCATCAACGCCGCCATCTCTGGCACGGGCTCTGACCTCGCCGCCTTCCGACTGAAGCAAGATGTGCTGACATACGAGCCGGACCTGTTGTTCGTAGAGTTCGCGGTGAACGACGGCTGGACGTCGGATGGGCGAATCCAGAGGGCGATGGAGGGCGTGGTCCGGCAGACCTGGCGCGCCCGGCCGAGCTGCGACATCGTCTTCGTGCACACGATCCACAGTGGGATGCTCAAGGAGCTGCAGGCCGGCGAGCTGCCCCATACCGTCAAGTCTCACGAGATCGTCGCCGACCACTACGGCATCCCCAGCGTCCTGTTCGGCCTCGAGGTGGCCCGGCTGGAGAGGGAAGGCAAGCTGATCTTCACCGCCAACTGGCCGCAGACCGAGGCGGAGAGGACCGCGCTCGAGGGCAAGATCCTATTCTCGGCAGACGGCGCCCATCCGTACGCCGACGGGCACGCGCTCTACGTTCAGGCCCTGGCGCGGTCCATCGCGAAGATGAAGGACGTGGGCAGGCACGGGCCGCACGCGCTGCCCCAGCCGCTGTTCACGGACAACTACGAGCACGTGACCCTCACGCCGGTCAGCAAGTCGAAGCTCAGTTCTGGTTGGCGCAAGCTCGACCCGGCGAAGGACCCGACTGCAAAGGAGTTCTCGAAGGAACTGCCCGAGGTGTGGATGGCGGAGGAGCCGGGCGAGACCATCACCGTCCGGTTCCTGGGCACGAGCCTGATGGTGTTCGACGCGGTTGGGCCGGACTGCGGACAGATCATCGTCACCGTCGATGATCGGAAACCCCGGATCGTGCCGCGCTTCGATGCCTGGTGCGAGTGGCACCGGGTCTACTGCTTCACCGCCGCCGCCGACCTGCTGGATGGGCTGCACACCGTGAAGATGGAGATAGACTCCCAGCAGCCGGACAAGGCTGCTTTCCTCGCCGAGCGGGGCGTCACCATGGACGATCCGAAGCGCTACGATAGCACCCGCTGGTATGTCGGCTCTATCCTCATCACCGGCCGCATCGTAGATTGAGGCCAGGCCGGGAGGGGCCGTTGGAGCGCCTGCCTTTCCCAGATAGCGATGGGACACCTCTGACAGCCCTGCTAACCGCCGGTGAGTCCTGGGCATTCCACCATATGCGACCCCGCGGCGGCGCTTGCGGCCGCCGTTCTCTCCCGGGGGATACGCTCGCCGCATCCGCGACCAGATGCGGGGCCGTGACCCCCAGCCGAGGGGGTAGCCGGAGTGGGGGGTGTCCGGGACCGTCGAGCAGGAGACTTCGGCGCGGTGGGCGGAGGTCTTGCTCGAAACGGCCTCAGCGCGAGTGAGGTAATAACGCCGGTTCTGTCGCGGTACGCGGAGCTCGCGCTGCAGACACGCTTCTTCGGTCACAGCCTCGGCGCAGGGGCTCCCTGCGCCCATCCACACAGCATCCTGATCCCCTTCGGTTCCCCCAGGCGGAGGAGCGCCCCGTCCCGAGCTTCGGGACCGAAGAGCCCCGTGAACGCACTGTAGGCGTCGAAGCCTGCTCTCTCGGCACTGAACGAGTGCACTACCAGCGCCGCAGCCGTCGCGCCGAAGCGGATGGCCTCATGCACCGCCGACGCCATTCGATGCAGCAGCTGGTACCGAACGTGATCACTGAGGTCGCCCCCGATGCCCAGTGCTTCCTGAATGTACCTAAGCCGCCTCTTCTTGCCAGCCGTGAAGTCCTGCCGCCACTCACCCAAAGTAGGACCGAATGCCTCGGCCACCTTCCCCTCCACCGCAACCGTCATCAGCCCCGCCCGCCGTTCGCATCAGCACGAAGAGGTCGGTCTGGGACGGATGCCAGGCACTTGGCCGAGTAGCCATCCCGCCATTGCTTCTCGGGATCGGCCAAGCATTGTCGCCAGTCGTCCGCACCACGCGATGGTACGAAGATGCGTCTCATGCGGTGACTCCTGTCTGCACCTACTTGGGTGGCCGGGCCCTCCACCAGTTCGAGCCACTATCAGAGATGCTCGGCCCCCCCTGAGGTCGGTCAGCCGCGCAGGTGCGGGCAAGTGATGCCGTGCCTCTTGACGTTGCCGCGCGGATACTCCAGGTTAGCGAACGGGAAAGGACGCTCGGGATCGCGCAGCAGCCTGCATGAGTCGGTGTCTACGCCGCGCACGAACTCAGCCAGCATCCGCTCTTCGACGCGCTCCGGATCGCTGTGAGGCGTCGCCGCCCAGAAGACGAACGTGCACCCGTAGTCTGTGAGCGTCTTGAGCCAGTAGCCACCAGCATGCGGCTTGGGCAGTCCAAGCGGGGTACGGTAGTACTGGCGTATCCTCTTACGCAATCCGCTACCTGTCTGCCCGATGTAGAGCACCGACTCATTCGGTAGCCAGAACTGCCGCAGACGAGCGCAGAGGTCTTCCGCGCTCGGGCGCACCCCGTCGAGCAAGAGGGACGGGACGAAGTCGAGCCAGTTCTGAACATCGTCCAACGCGAAGCTCGGCCGATACCCGCCTGGCGGCGCCCCCAACTGCGGATCGCTGTTGTGAGACATTGCGTAGACCCCTCGCCGCGTCTCAGGAATGGGTTCCCCGAACAGGACAGGGCCACTGGCTCGAAGGCTCACTGCGGCAAAAAGCGACTCGATGGTCGATGGCACAGCGCCCTCCGGTACTCTCCTCCCTCTTCGGCGGCTACCCGCTGCTGTCCGCGTACGGGGTGAAGACTGCCCAGTTGTTCTCCCACTTGGGGCACAGATCCCCGAGGGCGAAGCGCCGCTCCCAGTTCGCGGTGCCATGAGCCGGGTGTGCCCTACATGCTTCGCCCGCAGCGCACTTCGATGTGATCCAGTACTTCGGGCTCTCGTTCTTCCGGGGAGAGCCCAGCCACACGAAGACCACGAAGTGGTTCTCCGGCGCGTCTACCCACTTCTCGTCAGTCTCGCGGAGGATGAAGCTGGAAGCACGGTCGGGATGGCAGGCCTTGACCTGGATGAAGCAGACATGGGTTCCGTCCTTACGGCCGGCGATGATGTCGTCGTCTGAGAAGTTCTCCGGCAGCAGTGAGTTCGGAATCCCGCGTTTCGACAGCTCAGCCGCGACGTACAACTCGCCTGCATGACCGCCGAGCTTCTTCACCCATTGTGGAGTGCGCACGCATCGGCCTCCTTACTGGATAGCCAGGAACGGCTGGTCCTTTTCCGTGATCCCTTCCCCTTCTGCAACCTCACGAGCATGTTGTTGAACGGGGCGCAATCCCGGAAGTTGGCCATGAAGCTGACCATCTCCTGGAATGCGGCCGTGCTGCGGTAGGCCGCACTCTCGCGGAACATTGCATCAATGGTGGACTCGATCTCCCGGCCCGGACGCGCGCTGCCGCGCATCGCTTCCTGCCAGTCGGCGGACATGAGAAGATCGCGCAAGTAGCCCTGCTGTGAGTGTGTGACCGACGGATCATTGACCAAGCGCTGCACGGCGTCGGTGACAACCCAGCGCACCGTCATGCCCAGGTCGCCCTCAAGCGCGCCGAGAAGCTCCCACGCCGAAGGTTGGGCGCGGCTCTTGAGAACCTCGCGAACGGCCGCCACAACCGCGTCGACCTCAGGCGAGTCGGCGAACAGTGTTGGCTGGACAGTCTCGGTCATCGGCTACCCGCGCACCCTCTCCAGCCTCCACGTCTCTGGCTTTGACCGGTTCGCGCACGCTGGCGCGGGTATAACCCTAATCCGCCACTTCTGCCCACCAATGACGAAGGCCTTGCTTCGGCAGTTCTGGCCGGCCAACCGCTCCGCCAGGCTCTGCTGGGGCTGGCTCTCGTAGTGACCTATCACGTCCGCTACGCTCGTGTGTCGATCGGCATCGGAAACTGACCCACCAGCGGCGACCAACAATGACCCACCCCGGGTTGGTGGAATCAGTTCGAGGTTGCCTCTTGGAGCCCTTCAGAGACGTTCTGCCCTCGGGGCAGGTGGATCGGGTGCCGATGCCGATCTGGCCCGAATGTGGGCCAATCCAGCATACCGACTGACACGCACGCCAGCCCATAGCACTAGGTCACTACTCCGCGTGCGGCATCTTGGGCCATGGTTCACCCGAATCGAATGCGGGGTGCCGGGGCTCGCCAACTGGTCTTCCATACTCGAGGCGCCACTCTTCGACTTGCCCTAGGAGCCTCAACGCCGACTTCTTCCGCCGCTCATCCTTGGTGGCCATCTCAAGAAGCTCGGCCCTGATTGCGTTGGAGCTTCGAGGTTCAAGAGTATAAGCGCCTTGGCTCTCGCCGTGCGGTCGCCTTTCGACAAACGCATCTCCGAGCTGCTTCAGTATCCCATGGGGAACGGGCGGGCTAGCGCTGTCATCGATTAGACTGAGACCAGCAGAAACAGCCTCGACATCTCCAAGCTGTCCGACAACCTCCGCGAGCAGAGACCGTTTCGCTGGCGGCAAGTTGGAGTCGCAGAGCTGAAGAAGCCGTTGCTTGATAGTTCGATCTCGCCGAGCCAACTCAACCAGCCGGGCTGCAAGCGTATCATTCCTAGACAACTTGACTTCACTAGGCAGCCCGGATAACTCGGGATCGACAGAACTGAGCAGCAGATTCCGCGATTCACGACTGTCAACGACGGCCACCGCGTCAATCCATTCATCTCCGAGTTGTTCGATGCACACCTTGTCTGATCCGAGTTCGACCAGGAACGGTAGCGCTTGGTCACACCGGCAATGCGAGAGCGCCTCCACCACTTCTCGCAACCGATAGCCAGACAACCGCAGCTCGGATACCAACTGACGCATTCTCTCGATACCTTTAGCAGGGTCGTCCACGAACGGCAGAAGACACAAGTACCGCTGCAATAGCCATACGTCTTGCTGCTGCATGCCATACACGCCATGCTTTCGGCATCGCTCAAGGAAGGGGTCTAGCAGAGCCAGGGTCTTATCCGTGGGCAAAATCACGCCATTGAGAAGTAGCGCTTCAAATGCCTCGACGCGTGAGTACTCGTCCCCTTCGTCCGGAAGCGACATCACCTCGAAAACCGAGTCAGCTGACCCGCGGCTGTCAACTCTCGCAAGGGCGACGCCGAGCGCTCTCAATCTGAAATCGTAAGGACGTTTGTGCTCGGCGCCAGAGCGTTCGTTGAGGACTGCCTCTATGCGGCCTCTCAGGGCGGCTGCATAGCGCTTTCTCTGTCCCTCGTTAGGTCCTCCTTGAACTCCGGCACGCGCCTCCCAGATCCGCCCGTAGTCCACTTCCCGGAACAGTCCGTCTTTCGCCGCGGGCAGGATCAGCAGACGAGACAACTCAGTCGCAACGTCGCGCTCATACTCGGGCTCGTTCAGAAGATCCAAGAGGAGGTCATCTGAATTCGCCGGGTCAAGCCTGATAGCAGCCCGAATGTGCCAAGGCGAGTAGCTCATGAGTGCGCCGTTTGCCAGCTTTCCGCGGTCACCTCGGGCGCGGGCGGCCCGTCCTGTCCTGACTCTCTCGATGTCGGCCCGGATCAGCTCACGCATTTCGGCCATGTCCTCTGGTGCGCCAACCGATGCCAGAACTGAACCGACGTTCGCCTTGATCTCGCCCCGGAAGTCGTCCTGTTGGAGTACAAATGCTACAGCATTCTTGAGATAGGCACGGAACCGCTCTCGTAGGTTGGGATCAATCTGATCTCTTAGTTCGGGGTCCGGAGGGGCGACGCTGCCGAAGACGCGGGCAATGACGTCAAGTTCAACTTTGTCTACCTCCTTCGAGAAGCAATTCGACATACCAGCGACGGAGATACTCGCTGGCAATCCCCTTAACAGGGTTTCGAGTTGCCTCTCGATGGCCGATTCGAATTCGTGCCCTTGGTCCGGAGCATCAGCTATGGTCCGGTGGAGGTCGCAGAGCTTCGCAAATGTCCGCTCGACCATGGAGGCTTCGGCACCTGCAGCCAGCACGGCGACGATACTGCCTAAATGAGTATACTTGAGATCCTCCGTCTCAAGTCTATGCAACAGCCTCTGTTTCAGCCCTTCAGGAACAGTCGTGATCATGTTCTGCCAGGACTCGTGCCGCAGGAACCCGCCGGCGATCTTCTCAGCCACCCAGGCGCTCGTCCACTGCGCATCTGCCTCTCGCACAATGTCCAAAGCGGGCTTGATCACATAGTACGTCTGGTGATCGTCGATCTTTCCAGTAATGCCGTTCAGGTCTTCCTTTATGTGGTCAGCGTCTTTGGGCACTCCCAGGTTGAACATCTTCAGCAAAGTGCCCAAACGTGTGAGTGGATCAGTTGCGTTCGCTCGGCGCTGTTGCAGTACAGCTATCGCCCGAGCCCGGATCGGTTCCGGAACGAATTCCGGGGCAAGGCGCGCTATGATATAGTCGAAAGCGGGTTCGTCGAGCGGGGCCAGGAGCTGGGCCGCGTCTTCCTCTGCCCCTATCCAGCTAAGCCCCTGAATGGCGGCTTCTTTCACCTTTGAACTCGGATCGGCCATTGCAAAGGTGGCGACATCTGGAACATTTCGGTGATGAAGAAGCTCGGAGACGAAAGCAACTCGTGCCGTCTCCTTCCAACTGCCGACCGTATCGCGCCAGCCCGGACCCAGACTTGACACATGGAACTCGTCCCATCTCCGATGTGTGCCAAGGGCGACCTGCTGGTCATCACTGGAAACGAGCGGCTCAATGATGTCCTTGAAGTCATCCGATCCGCTTGCCAGCATCCCGGCGACTGCGTAGTCCCTCCAAGAAGCATCCGAGGCCCCATGCAATGAGCGCAGCCGGTCGCCCACGGCGGCTCGAACGTGCTTCCAGACATACGGACCGCAGAGGCGCGCTAGTTCGGCGGCGAAGACGGGATCGACGCTCAGCGCCATCATGACAAGGAGTGTTCCTGCCTCAACAGTACGCGTCCCGTTCGTGCCACCGGAACGGCCTCGGATATCGTCTGCCAGTAATCGCAGGGGCTCAGCCCAGGCTGGCTCATTCACGTATAGTTTGGTGAACTCGCGTCTCTTCTCGTCATCTTCTGGCAGGACCTCGAAGAGGTGCTTGCCGATACCAACGGCTGCGTAGAACTCCTGGAATTGCTGATGTTCGAATCGAAAGGCAACTTCCGGGTAGTCCTGCCGCTCCAGAACGTGGTGGGCGCAGAGCGTACCCAACACGCTGCTGGGGTTTGGTAGCATGGCTATCTGTCCGGAGTTCCTCAGGGCGGCACCGACAAGGGTGACAGCTGGACGCGCCTGCTCTTCTGAGATGCTGACCCCGCCTTGCGCGGTCATCCTAGTGGCAAGCTCGCCAAGATAATCACCCGCCCGACCAGCAAGCGTGGGCTGCTGTAGGTAGTTCCGGTGCTCGTCAGAGCGTTCCACCAAGCGTGTCACGGCACCAAGAACACCGATCCTTGTCGATGGGATAGGCGCGCCTGCCTCGAAGATCGATGTCACTTCGGAGAGGAAAAGGGGCGTGCGAGTGAGGTCGTCCAGCACCGGATCGCCATCGAGCTTGGGGCGAAGCTGGTCCGCGCGCACACCCAACCGAGTCTTCAGGTATGCGGCGCGCTCGCGCCTTGTCAACGTGAGGAGTCTTGCCCGGACGGCTCCGGGCAGTGGTGGAACAATATGATGAGTCCGTGTTGCAACGATAATCCCCGCGGCCGGGAAGTCCCGCTCCAGTGATCGGAGAGCGCTTTCAGCATGAGAGAACTCGGGCTCTCCAATCTCATTCCAACCGTTCAAGAGAAACGAGAAATGCTCGGCGGCGTGCACTTGCGCCAGCGCTACCGCATCTAGCGAACGAGCCTGGAACTCAGGCATACCCGCGATGAACTGAAGGATTCCACTCCCCGACTTTGTCCAAGCAGTCAGGTCGATTAGAAACGATATCCCCCCTGCTCTGACACGCTCTTCTGCGAGCTGAATGAGAGTCGTTGTCTTGCCGCGGCCGGCGGGTCCCTCCAGGACAACGCGCTTTCCCTGCACCAGCGCCGCGGCAATGTCGCTCAGTTGAAGGATCTCTGCGGAATCCCGCCCCTCGGGATCAAGCCTTCGTGCTCGCAGTCTGAGAAGTGGCCTGCCAGCGAGGCGCCGCGACCAAGCAGCAGCTACCTCTGCTGCCGCCTCTTTCACTTGTTCAACCAACTCTGACAGCGTCGCCTCAACGTCCACGTGGATGCCGAGGTGGCTTTTCAGAAGGGAGGCATTCTTCGGGTCCATCAGCGACGTGATAATGTCTTCACGCGACATGATGGCCATGTTGTAGCCGAAGTCGTTTCTGATCGCTTCTGCCCACATCCCCTTCTGTATGTTCGTAACGCGCCGTGGAGTCGCAAAGATCATTCTGGTTATGTCCTTGTCTTGGGCCTTCACCTCCTTTGCATCTGAGCGAATCTTCTCAATCACTGAAGCGGTAATGGAGCACGCGAGGAACTTCCCCTCGCCTTCAGCAGCGAAGGGAGCCTCTGCCAGGGCATCGGCGCCTAAATCCTTGTGGCGCTCGGACGCGATCAGGTCCGGCCACCTTTGCTTGGCCAGCACGACTGCCAAGCTCTGGAACCTCATCCCTTCCTCATTGGCAATGAGTTCATCCAAGGCTCTTTCGATATCTACACGGAGGAGTGCCATTCAACGTCCTCTACCGTTTAGAATCCGTTTCGTAAGCTGTGATGTTGCTGTTGTTGATCTTTCCGCTCTTTGGTTCTGTCTGAACTGATGTGCCGCAGTCCCGATTGGGTCAGCATGGGATGGGGCGCGAAACACGGTCTTCCCCAGCAACTCCACCAGTTCCCGCATTGGCCGTTCCCTTCACTTCGAGGCGTATCGGCGGCCACAACAGCTACGCTGGTCAACTAGCCGGGCCCTGCGTCGTACTGCCCGCATGCCGCCGGACCGAGGAGCCCACCCAGCAGATACCCTTTGGCCCGCGCTTGGGAAAGCAAATCCTCAAACAGAGAGAAGTCCATTAGTGGTGCCCACTGGCCATACTTCTGAGCGCGCTTGCGACCGGGCCGTTCCACAGTATGCCAGTATGGAAGCCATGCTGCCTGTTCCCGGCCGTGCCGCTGAAGCACAACCAGAAATGGGTGGAACGTCACCTCCTTCCCGTCTGCATCCCTCCACCGCTCAGGATGCCGGGGCATGAAACAGTCCCGAACGGTGCACTCGGGATCGGAGGCGTTGAGGCCGAAACTGAACTTCAGGCGCAGTTCCACGTGGTGCGCGTGACACTCGGTGCACTGGCGGGTCTCTCCGAGCGCCTTTGCCAGAAGATCCTCGAACAGGGTGCTGCCTGTCGCGGGCGACGGCCCGCATCGCTCGCACACCACTAACCGCTGTGTAGGCACGTGGCCCTCCTTCGTTACCGCCCATTGCTCAATCCCTCTCCCCGCCTTAGCGGACGATCACACGACCGGCCGTGAGATCCGCAACTCAATGCCGCCCCAGCGCCTCATCTGGAAGCCAAGACGCTCTGGTCCGTCTCGTCAGGAGGCCTGTGACTGTCCGGCGCTGTCTGCTTTACGCCAATGGTCGAGTCCGGTGTACTCCGGTCAGGCAGGTGTCGTTCGCTGGACAGTCCTCGCAATTAGGAGTGGCACCGCATCGCTTCCGATCCTGGCCGTAGTACCAGAACACCCGGTCGATATGAGCCGGCGACAGTCCACCTGACACTTCAGGCCATCCTGTCGACCTGGCTAGCTGCCCGATGACCTTCCGGATGAAGCCGAAGTCGACCGTCGATAGGCTCGGATCGCCGATCCCATGGAGAATCAGCCCAGTCCGCGCCATCATCCGGCCCACGTGGAGATCGGGGGCGCAGTAGTAGTCGGAGAACTCGCTCAGGGCGAAGTCCCGCGTCTTGTCGCCTATCCCATTGATGGTCCTCAGCGGATCTTCCCGGAAGCCCGACTCCCATTTCACCTCTGCCTCGGCGAGGTACTGGGCCCACCGGAAACCGGGCACAGTCAATGACTCCACAACCTTCACCAGCGTTGCCGACCCTTTTGAGGGGTAGCGGTACCCGGATTCCCTCAGCAAGCGGTAGGCCTGTTCGTCGTCGAAATCGCGCTCAACGAGGAGCTTGCCCTCGAAGTAGCGATTCCTCGCAAAACCGCTCTGCCCGCCGGATGGGTCACCCGGTGCGCCGAAGGTGCGCCCGAAAACGTCTATGCGCCTGAAGTAGCTGGCTCCAGAGACGTTCCGCTCCAGGAGCGCGGCTGCGAAGCGGCAGAAGATCGCCAGGGGGTCGCCAGATCGCCGCTCACGGGCTGACCGCCTGTCCTCAGCGACGAACTCCCCAAGGGGCCGCTCCTGACCGTTGAAGCGGATCTGCGCCGGCATGAGCCGGCTGGCAATGTCCTGAACGGTCGGCACTGTCAGTGTCGTGTTTGTCACCTGCCTACCCTCTGACAACGAGCGTTGGCATCAGCAGCTAACGACATCGAAGCATATCAGTGCCAGGTCTTCTCTCTTGACCGGTATCATGTCGCTCGGCGCGTCGTCGGCCGTCTCGCCGCCGTACCGCGCCGCCATCTCCAGCACCGCGCCGAGCAGAGCGCGCGGATCGCCTGACGTCTGGAACTGCTGGTACGCGCCTCGGAGTTGCCTCACATGGGTCTTCGCCAGAGGGGCGCCCAGATAGCGTAGCGCGGTCAGGACGTCTTGACGCTTCAGGTCGGGGTGACTGCTGAGTCCCTGGAGCGTCGTCGCCACGGTCTGCTGGAAGGGGTCGACTGGTCGCGGCGCCCGGAAGAGCGCTGTCTGCGATTCCTGCCCGTGCAGAACGCTGGCGATGACCTTCTCCTGGATCTCGAAGATCGGGACATCGGCGACGACGCGAGGTGTGTCAGGGGAGCACGCGATCAGGTTGGCGATCAGGTACCGGTTGTCAGTGACCGTGCCCGACGCGATGTCGTAGTACTTCCAGAAGTGGTGCCGATCTGCACCGTCCGGATGATCGGCAGCGAAGTAGAAGAACACGCCCTTCGCGCCGGGCTTGATGAGGCCGCTGTGGATGCCATCGGGCAGCGCGTCGATCATCTCCTTGCCGCCCGCGCGGAGGAGATCGAGAAGCTGCCGCAGCAGGAACTCGCTGCTGGCGAGTTCGCTGAACTGCTCCTCTTCCTCCACCACGGTTTCGTCCTCTTCCTGGATGCGCCGGAGTGTGTTGAAGTTCTTCGGATGAACCACCTCACCCAGGACACTCGCATCGAGGAAGCCGGCACGGTCGATCTGGTCGATCCTCTTTGCCAGGCGCTCGACCAGCCGCAGCAGTTTCTCCAGTCCCACATCCGGGAACATGTTGTGAACGAACAGCACGTCGTACTTCGCGCCGATCCGGTCGATCCGTCCGGCGCGCTGCACCATCCGCACAGGGTTCCAGTGAAGATCGTAGTTCACCAGGTGCGCGCAGTCCTGGAGGTTTTGCCCCTCGGACAGCACGTCCGTCGAAAGCAAGATGTCGATCTCGTCCTTCGTACCCGCGATGTGCTTGCGGCGGTTGGCCTCGGGCGCGAACTGGACGATCACGTTCCGACGGGTGCGTTGGTCCACACCGCTGTGCATCTGCCGGATGGTCGGACCACCGATGCTCTCCCGGAACTGCTTGCCCTTGTCGGTCCCGAGTTCGCGCCAGAGATACCTGACCGTGTCCAGGTAGTAGGAGAACAGCAGCACCTTCCTGCCCTTGAGCGGACCAGCGAGAAGCTCCTTGAGCTTCGCCAACTTCAGATCCTGCTCGGGCCCGATGTCCTTGACCTTGGCCCAGATTCCGCTCAGGATCTCGATGTCGTTCTGCACCGCGTCGTGCAGCTTCCGAAGGTTGTACTCGGCGGGCTCCACTGTTGCCAGACCGGAGACGATCCCGCCCACATCCTCCGCCTCGTCCATCTCCTGTGCCCGCGAAGTCGGCGTGGCGTCATCCTCCTCGTCTTCACGCGCCAGGAACTGCATCGCTTTGTGGAAGCTGGCGCTATCGAGCACCTTGCCGTCGAGCAGATAGGACTCGAAGGTCTTCTGGAACTCCAGCGCTCGGCGGACGCTGATGCGGAACGCGTGAATGCTGGATTCAAGCCGCTTCAGATACCTGCTCTTGAAGATGCCGACAAGCGCCTCCCCTCGGCCTTGCTCCCACTCGTCTACTTCCGCGCCGGCCCGCTTGTATGACTCCAGCGCGTAGGGGGCCAGGTGTAGCCGCTCGATCCCTGCCACGATCTGTTCGTAGATGCCCTGGTAGGTCGCCTCCAGATTGTACGTCTCTGTCCGCAGCTTGCGTTCAGGGAACCGGATGCGCTCGCCGTTGATCTCCGCCTCGGGATAGACCTTCCGGATGAACGGTCGCGTGCGGCGCACGACGATCTCCTCCAGCAGGTTGAACAGCGCCGCGCCGCTCTGGAGATCAGTCGCCTCGCGCCGGGCGCGCAGGAAGTACCGGTGCAGGTCCCCGATGCCGACCGCCGCGAAGTAGCTACGGTCGTTCCGCGTGAAAAGGCTGATCTGGTGGTACAGGTCGAAGAGGTCATTGTTGATCGGCGTCGCGGTGAGGCAGATGAGCTTCTTCCGCTGACCGTCGCGGCCGCGCCCGCCGTTCATGCTGACCAGGCCCTCGAAGTTGGCGTAGCGCTGCGTGCCGGGATTGCGGAAGTTGTGGGACTCGTCTATCAGGATGACGTCGGCGTCCCCGTGTCTGTCGAGCAGTTCGCACTCACTCTGACCGAGTTCCTCCTGGGAGATGATAGTCGCCGGAATGGTCGCGTCGCGCAGCTCGTCCGTCCACATCTGCCGCAGTGAGGCGGGACACACTACCAGCGCCTTCTGCCGCATGTGATAGGCGTAGTCCTCCAGCAGCTTCTTGCCGATCCAGGTCTTGCCCAGCCCGACCGAGTCGGCGATCATCACGCCATCGTACCGCGAGAGGATCTTGCGCGCCTTCTTGACGGCGTCCTCCTGGAACTCGGCGAGGTTGACGGCGGACCGGACCGCCTGCTCTGGCTCCGCGCCCAGGTCATCCTTGAAGTACTCGTACAGCGCCTTCATGTAGACCTGGTATGGCGTGTACTCGGTTGCGCCGAACTTGGAGGCGTCGAGCAGCTCGATCAACTGCTCCTTGAAGTCAACCGCTTCA
>Ga0315274_10006103_pt1 | contig 17565 bp, 8 predicted proteins | sample YL17G02_20_MG_FD_203700 | JGI IMG/M metagenome (GOLD analysis project Ga0315274, IMG submission 203700) | Sediment microbial communities from Yellowstone Lake, YNP, Wyoming, USA - YL17G02_20 | ecosystem: Environmental > Aquatic > Freshwater > Lake > Sediment | place: USA: Wyoming | collected...
CGGCCACCGCCACCTCCGGCTGCTTTGAGGATCAGTGGATAGCCAATCTCGTGGGCTAACTTTTTTAACTCGGCAGCATCGCGCAGTGGCGCCTGGGCGCCAGGGACTACCGGTACCCCATGCTGAGCCATCAGGTTGCGCGCGTGGATTTTATTGCCCATCCGGTCCATTGCCGCTGGTGGTGGACCGATGAAAATAGCGCCCGCCTCTGTGACTTGGCGGGCAAACTCACTGCTCTCCGATAAGAAACCATAACCAGGGTGAACTGCATCTGCACCACTAGATGCAATGGCCGCAAGCAGCTTCGGTATCTGTAGATATGTGTCCGCTGACGCAGTACCAGGCAACCTTACGGCATAATCGGCAAGGTAGCGGTGCTGGCTGTCGAAATCCGCATCGGAATAAACAGCAACGCTTTCGATATTCATTTCGCGCAGCGTGCGGATGATACGTACGGCGATCTCGCCACGATTAGCGATGAGGACTCGTTTAATTTTTACCGCTGGCGTCGCCATGCAGGACCTCAAAGTGGAATATTGCCGTGTTTACGCTTTGGTCTGAAGCAGCGTTTACCATTCGTAGCGGCTAAGCCACGTAGCAGGTAGGAGCGCGTTTCACTCGGGTAAATGACGGCGTCAATGTAGCCGAGCTCGGCAGCGACATATGGATTGGCAAAGGTCTCGGCGTATTGATCTGTCACTTCCTGGCGCTTAGCTTCTGGATCAGCAGCTTTGCCGATCTCGCCCTTAAAGATGATGCTGCAGGCACCCTTAGCACCCATGACCGCAATCTCGGCATTAGGCCACGCCAGGTTGAGGTCAGCGCCGATGTGTTTGGAACTCATCACATCGTAGGCTCCGCCGTAGGCCTTGCGCGTGATGACGGTGAGCTTGGGTACGGTCGCTTCGGCAAAGGCATAGAGCAACTTAGCGCCGTGGCGGATGATGCCGTTAGCCTCTTGATCACTGCCTGGCAAAAAGCCGGGTACGTCAACGAAGGTGATTAGCGGGATATTAAATGCATCGCAGAAGCGGACAAAGCGAGCACCCTTTACCGAGGCGTCGATATCGAGCACGCCAGCTAGGTGATTTGGGTTATTGGCGACGATGCCGACGGAGCGGCCGCCGAGGCGGGCAAATCCCGTTAAAAGATGCGGAGCAAACTCTGGCTTGAGCTCAAAAAAGCTTTCCGGATCGACCACTGCGCGCACCACCTCGCCCATGTCGTAAGGCAGGTTTGGATTCAGCGGGACTAGCTGCTCTATGCTGCGCTCAGCGCGGCTGATGACTTCGCGACTGTTTGGATCCGCGTCTGGATCTGGAGTGCGCGGCGCCTCGTCGAGATTATTTGACGGCAGATAACTCAGCCACGTTTTTACCGCAGATAATAGATCTGGTTCTGAAGCGAAACGTTTGTCGGCGACGCCGCTGCGCTGCGTATGCGTCTCGGACCCGCCCAGTTCGTCAAAGGTGACGACTTCGCCAGTCACCGTTTTGATGACGTCGGGGCCAGTGATAAACATGTGGCTGGTGTGATCCACCATGAAGACACAATCGGTCATAGCTGGTGAATAGACCGCGCCACCAGCGCAAGGCCCCATAATCAACGATAGCTGCGGGATCACACCGGAGGCTTGGACATTGCGATAAAAAATGTCTGCGTAACCACCCAGGCTGGCGACACCCTCTTGAATGCGCGCACCTCCTGAGTCGTTGATGCCAATCATAGGAGCACCGGCCTTAACCGCCATCTCCATGACTTTGACTATCTTGCGCGCCATCGTCTTCGATAAGCTGCCACCGAATACCGTGAAATCTTGCGAGAACAAATAAACTAAACGGCCATTAACGGTGCCAAAGCCAGTGACAACTCCGTCACCGAGAATGCGCTTTTCGTCCATGGCAAAGTCGCGGCAATCGTGCCTGGCAAAAGCATCAAGCTCGGTGAAAGATCCTGGATCCAGCAAGAGCCCGATGCGTTCGCGAGCCGTTAACTTGCCATTTTTGTGCTGGTTCGCGATGCGTGCATCGCCGCCGCCTTTAAGCGCTTCATCGCGTAACTTGGCTAATTTATCCGGTGCTGGAGTCGTCATGCCACTGTCCTCAAACTGTTTGAGCTTCAACAACCTGCTACGCTACAACTCTGCCGTATGTCAGCGGCATCTAATTAATACACCTGGCGCCCGGGAAACGCACGCCATAGGGGCTCAGTAAACAACCGCGCATACACATCGTCCCAACCTGGCATTGGCGGTGACTGTGGTCCCTTACCTGCTGGGGTATTGGCCAGTTCTTTGTGCGGTACACTGGCCTCACGCCCGCCGGCCCACAGCAAGACACCGTTGTTTGTGTCGACGAGTAAAATCGTCACACCCGCACCGCGCTCAGCTACGACCAAGCCGCGATCATCCAGCCTGCGCTCGTACGCGTACGTTACAAAAGGCAGTAAGACAGCGTCCGCATGGCGTACATTCTTGCTTAAACTATTCAACCAAGTGAGCCACTCTAGGCGACCAGCAATCGATGCATGATAAAAAGCCGGAACTGTTTCACAGGTCCCGCAGTCGCTGCCTCTATGGGCCCAGGCGTCTGGTAATTTACTCGCTAGGTCCGCGGCACCTGCCTCAGTCAACTGCTGCGCCACGAACTTTGGCGAGTAGCCTTTCATATAGGGCTGATCGTTGAAGCTCTTCAGCACAAAGTTATCGAATTCGGTGCAAAGTGCCTTCGTTTCGGCGACGCCGACATTAGTCAGCGGTAACGACTCAAAGCGCGCACCTGCCGGCCACGGCTGGCAAGCTAGCGTCGCAATGCGGGCAGGTACATAACTCAGATGCCCTTCCTGCACGCCGTAAGGCGTTTGAGTAGCGGTGCTGACGCAGCCGCCTGAGGCCAGTAAGGCAGCGAAAGTAATCAAGGTTTTAACCAAAGGTACAGCGCGCATAGCTCTCTTCATGTCAAGACCCACCAAAAAACCAAGCCAGATCAACTAACTACCAGAGGCCAGGCAGCCGATGCGCCCTATTTGGTTTTTAACAAACCTAAAGTGAGAAGGCGAGTGACTTCAGTCAAATGAGCCTCCGCCAGGCACATCTGAAACACTAACAAAAACGTAGGAATTGTTTGCGGTTAGAAAATAGTTCTAAAGCTGACCCAGCGGCATGGCGATAGGGCTCAGGCGAGGACGAGAATGTCGTCGCATTGTTGAGGGCTTAGCCTGATTCGGGAGGTGCTCATCATGTCTAACCTACATAACTTAAAAGCTATCGTTATGACGTCACTCCTGTGGAGCTGCGTGTCGACGCAGACTACCGAACAACGCCTCGAGTCGTGGCGGAACGAGCGTGCCGATTCGTTGATTCAAGCGATGGGCGAGCCGACGTGCACTACAGTTGCGGCCGATGGTGGCAAGATTTATACATACGAAGTCCAGCGCGAAGTCCCACACGTCATGACCAGCGATCACCGTGGTATGGCTGATCGGGTGGTCGTGGATTACACCACATGCACGGTACACCTAACCGTGGACGCGCAAAACCGCCTGAAAAACGGCGAAGTGGTCAGCCAGTCGTCGCGCTGCGTTGGGGTGATTCCAGCGAATCCAAACAAAGTTGCGGATAGTGCCCTGGCGCATTGAGAGTTGAAAAGTTTTTGTGCTCGCCAATCTGCCGCGACTCGTTATTAGGCGAGCTACTCGCTTAGAATGGCACCTACCTACGTAATAGATTTACCCACTTAAGTTTTGCAGGGAATGTCATCGTGCGAGGATTATTCACTGAATCGCTCACAGTCACTGTGATCTGAGAGATACTCTGCTGCGACGGTGTTTTGGATACAGGTCTTAGACTGATTAGCGCTGTTGAAGCAGGAGATGTGTAGTTGACTACCGGCGCGGCAATTAGTGACTGATCTGACGATGAAGCCGAAATCGTTAACGTAGTTCCGCAGTTTCCTGCTGCTATTCCGGAAAGCGACACCACCTTTTCGGGTGAGTACCAATTGACACTAGTCTCCGAGATATTTTGTATCGAAGGCGGGTAGTTGACCTTTGCAATAGTCACAGTGAAATTCCTGGCTATTGAGGCCAAGCCTAAGCTGTCAACCGCTGTCACGGAAACGGTCGCTGTGCCGTATTTACAAAGTGCTGGAGTAAATGTCAGGTTACTATTCACGGCCGAATTTGTAAAAGAAACCGCATTAATAGAAGGTTGAACAGAGAATAGACCCGTATTGGTATTGCTCACGTTAAAGCTTACTGTTTGACTCCATTCATCGGGCTTTGAGCTATCACCGGGATAAATACCGGTGAGGAAATTTGTCAATGTTTGAGCAGCGGAATCCTGATTAATGTTGATGTTGTTGCCCAGAGTAAAAGTTGGGCTCGAGTTTATAAAAGGAACCGTGATGTTTACAGTGATCCAAGCAGATGTCTGGTATCTGACTGTTTCAGTCACGAGATAACTGAATGAATCCGAGCCTGACGTCCCCGCATTAGGAGTGTATCTAAAGGAGGATCCGCTCCATTCCAAAGTCCCTTTAGTTGGTGCTGTTCCCAAGGAAGGACTCAACGGAGCCCCTTGTGGGTCGCTGGTAAAAGATGTCCAGGCGCTCGTAGTATTAGGCTGGACAGTTAAAGAAGCTGAATAACTGCTTTGCGGATTTGGTGGATCTTTAGTCCCATTTACGCTGATGTTAGATGTGGTCACATTACGGCCAGGGTTTAAGCTCCATGCAAATCTTATCGGAACATTTTGCCCGCCGTTAAACCCATAAGAAGGGCTAGATGCACGGGGATTACTTGCGAATGCAACGCCGTTCCAATAAGCGGTCCACCTGTCCTGTGAACTGTACCCGAGGAACATGTTCTCAGTGATGGTATAATTTAAAGTTAGGCTTCTATAATAGGTGCCATCGCACCAGACCGTGAAATCACCAGATTGGCCCCCAGCACCACCACTTGAGCAAATTGCGCCGTACCAGGAAAATCCTTGCTCTGAATGAAGTCCGATACCTGCCAACAGTAAAAAAGTTGATATACGAAAAGTTGATGCGATTTTTTTAATTTTCATAAAGATAAACCCAAGCTTACTTTTATGTTTTTCAGGTTAAAAACCGGTCATCCAAGTTACGTAAACCGTATTGCCAAATCTCATAAAAGTATAAATGGAATCCTTGCCCGCAACTGTCGAGGCGTTTTCAGGAAGAAATTTCCAGGTGGTGACCTGTGAACCAGAGAAAGTATAGGTGGCGCCTTGAGTATTCTGCAGGGCTAAAGAATAGACGCCGCCGTCTAGTACCTTGGCTAAAGTAATTTCTATTGGCGACGAGCCAGCACTGCTTTGGATGGTTACTTGCTGATTTCCGTTGTCGAAATCGATGGCACGGGTATTTGCGAGAGCAGTGAAAGTTTGGCCCCTGATTTGACCGACGTAGTCTATCTTTGCCTCAGGATTAGTTGTGCCGATGCCGACGTTGCCACCTGGCGTAATCGTCATCCTTGTTGCCATCGTGTCAGCTGTCGCACCCGCACCTGCAACAGGCGCAGTCTGGAACAAGAGGTTACCCGAGCCGCCGCTACCGGTACCGTTACCTGCAGTAACGGTGAGATCTTTACCTTGTTTATCAGTCCCGGTGACATTAGCCGTGCGGACCGTGCCCCCAGCCGCTGTAACTGTTGCTTCGTTTGATCCAGCAATCACTGTCGGCGAGATTAAATTAGTGACATTCACCGTATTGAATGTCGGCGACGCCGAGGTGCGAATATCTTGCGCCGTATCGAGAGTAATCGATCCAGCTCCGTTATTAATCGTGACACCTGCCGTAGTACCTTGGCTCATAGTCGTTAAGGCAAATCCAGTGCCGTTACCGATATGCAACTGACCGTTGCTTGGCGCCGCAGTCGTGCCGGTACCGCCATTGGCGACTGGGAGAGCCCCGCTCACCGCGCTGTTCGTTTGCGTTAAATCGATAGGACCGAAAGATGGCACCGTGCCGCCGCTGGTAGGTATCCGCAACACTTGCGCCGCAGTACCAGCAGCCGTGCTGAGTAGATTGCTCGTACCGTTACCGAGCATGACGCCGTTTGATGTAAACGTCGTTGCACCGGTACCGCCATTGGTTACCGGCAACGTCCCGTTGACTGCAGAGGTGGATGCTAGGTTGACAGCACCGAAGGTCGGCGTGCCACCAGAACCAGCTTGCAGCACTTGATACTGTGTGCCAGCAGCAGTGACACCGACGTTGCTAGTGCCGCTACCATACGGGATGCCATTAGCAGTCATTGTAACAAGGCCAGTACCACCGTTTGCAACTGGAGTCGTGCCAAGTGAAACCGTGGTACCAGTCATCACTAAAGGCGACGTGGCCGTAATATTGGTGACGCTACTGGTCGCCGTCAGAATTCGTGAGTAAGCACCTGTATTTTCTGACGCCATGAAGCGACCGGTGCCAGAATCAAAGTAGATCACACCTTGACCCGCGGCACTCACACTTGGTGCAGTCATGCCGCGTTCAGTGAAGGCGCCGTTGATGTCGAAGATGGAACCTGGTGCTGTGACCCCGATACCGACGTTGCCATTGCCTAGGATGGTCATTTTAGTAGTTGCGGCACTTGCAGCACTGCCCGAGCTGCCGGCAGGTGCGGTCATAAAATTGATGGCCGATGTACCGGTACCGGTAGATGAGCCAGCAGCAAATACCAAGTTACCACCGTTGGCGTTGCTGGCATTTACACCAGCGTCCCCAGCGGCAAGAGTTAAATCAGCTCCCGACGCAGCCGTTGGGGTTGCATCAATTTGCATTTTGCGCGCGCGGCCGCCACCGAAGCTGAGATCACTGCCTGGTGCGTTAGTGCCGATGCCGAGATTAAGAAGGTTATTGAGGCCTTGATTGTTCCAATTCGAATCAGCGGTGCCGATAAAGTTCGTGGCTCGCACAGTACCAACCACATCGACTGCATATGCTGGCGAAAGTGAACCAACCCCAACGTTACCTGAGGACGTAAAGACCACCGGGGAGCTGCCACTGCTCTCATTGATAAACAAAAGTTTACCGACACCCTCGCTGGCATTGCCGGCGGAGGAAGAGAGGGACCATTCAATTCCATTGGGTTGCCCGCGGCTATCTAATGTTAATTTTGAACCGGATGTGGCGCCAGCGCCGGCCGATACTTTCAGCTGTGCTGATGTATTTTCACCGACAATTTGTAGCGGTGATTCCGGTTGCGCGGTGCCAATCCCGACATTGTTGTTGGCTAGGACCAGCTGCTTGTTGCCGGCGATTAGAGCGTTAACTGGTAGATTGAGTGTCCCAGTCATCGTGTCACCGGTGATGTTCACCTTGTTCTGGAAAATCGTGTACTCAGCATTGGAAATCAAGCCAGCAGTTACCCCAGAGGTAGCAGCCAGAGGTATCTGCAGAGTGTGGGTGTTATTATCTGAAATCCAGTTTGGTTCGGTTCCGGTCGTTCCAGGTTTAGCTAAGGTTTGATCGTTGCCGCCTTGGCCGTTCACTCTCATCACTCCAGTTAGCGCTACACCAATTGCTTTGGCTGAATATCCATCCCAGTACTTAATTTCTCCGGTATTGCTGCTGAACCAGGTCTTCCCTTGGTCGTCCTCTTTCAGGCTGGCCAACAAAATCGCCTCTCCATCAGTATCGTAAGTGCCGAGGCCCAAAGTCTTTTGAGTGCTTAGGTTAATGTTACCAACGTTAGTGAGATCGTTCCCCACTGCCCATGGGCCGCTAAGAGCGACTGAGCCGTCTCGGTGTAGGAGTGTTGCGTCGGCATAAAGTTTGGTCACTGCATCCGTGGACGCGACGGGTGTCGGCAAGTTGGTGAGGCGCTTACCTCCCATGTTGAGGATACCTGACATGGTTCCGCCCGACTGGTTTAGTGGCCTATATCCAAGGTGATCTTGCTTATTATTGAACGTCAGCCAGTCTGAGCTAGCGAGGTAGCCACTAGCGACGCCGTTGGCTTGGGCCAAGATCAATTTTGGTAGACTAGCAGGACCTGTTGTTGCTAGCGGCGCTTCGGCGCTTATGCCGGTGACTGTACCTACAGCCAGAGAGCCCAAACTTTGCGGTGTCCATTTACCGTCAACGAAAGTTAATACTTCGCCTGAGTTAGGTGCCGTAGCGCTCACTTCTTGACCACGTAGCTTGGTTACCGTGGTGGCGCCGATGGAGCCGGTGATATCGCCACCAAGTTGTTGATTCATACCAGCTTTGCCAGCCATGGCCTCAACAAGGCCTGTAATTTTGTCGATAGCTAAATCTTTTACTGCTAATTGTCCGTTGCTATCAAAGGCCAGAGTCTTACCGTCTACTGGAACTTTTAGTGCATACGGAACTAACGAAAATCTTTGGCGCGGGTAAGTCTTGCGATCGGTGGCGTTGGTCACCTCGATAAAGGTTTCGGCATTCGCATCAGGAAATATCGCATTGATATCGGTTCCAGACAAAGGGATCTGAATCTGAAATCCACCCTCGTCGAGAGTCACAGCAGCAAAGAAATATGGCGAAGACCCAAGCGGAGTGCCGTCAGTCAGAGTGTTATAAAAACTTATTTGTAGATCGACTGGACCTGGCAGAGGAGCGCCGTTGCTTTGAGTGAGGCGCCCCATGTAGTTGAAGCTGGAGTTCGATCCCGAACCATTGGCTGCCGAGGCGCTGGGGTCAATCGAAGTAAACAAAATCCAAAGGCAGACGAACCATTTGTCTTTTGTAGTGTAGTTGGATTTTGTTTTTCGGACTGAAATCATTGGTCATCCCAAGCACTAATTTCATTCCATGTATTCCCCGTTAAATGAAAGCTTCGGAAAACTGCGGAAAAACTTGAGTGAAAAATTTAACATCCTGATAATTTTAATCAAAAACCACAATGTCCGGGCTACTCGCTAATCCCTAAAAAGCAGATTTGTGACTATCTCTCAAGTAATGTCCCAAAATGACCGAAGCTTAGAACAATACATCAGGAGGGATATCTTAGTATGGCGTTGCGCCGGAATAAGTTGCTGGCGGGTCTGGCCACCCTGGCGCTATTAAATTGCGCCAAGGTGCCTTTATTCAATCGTGCGCCATTTAAAAGTAGTATCCGTTACGCCGCGCGCGAAGCTCTCCCGACTAAGCTCGATCCTGCAACCGGCCAAGAAAGTGCCAAAATCAGCGCCGTGGCCAAAAGTACACAGGAACTTGTCGCAAGTAGTGGCCCAATAACAGGCGCTGCAGTAGCGTTCCCGCCAGGCGCTTTGGCCGCAGATAGCACCGTAGCTTTGGCAGAGGCGGCAACGGTTGCCTCACCCTCCAACTTGACGCGACTCGGACTGAGCGACGAATTTATCAGCAGCGCCAGTCCAGTCTCTATCCAGTCAGAAACTAAACAAAACGCACTGATTCCCTTTACGGTGACCATTCCGATGCCACCGAGCAGTGTTGCGCTCGATGCTAACGGCCTTAACTTGAGCGTCGTTTATCTCACCACAGACTCAGATGCCGCTGCTGGCCAGGCAACGCTCGGGGCCTTTGAACGTAGCAAGCTCACTGTCTCCGGCGACAAAGTGCAGTTCCAAACACGCAATTTTGGCAATTTTCAGGCCATTTGGGCTAAAAAACCGACCGATCAAGTGAACTCCGTGCTCCTAACTACTGCAGTTCTCACCAAAGTACAGGCCGCATTGCTGCCGAGCCTTCGGATTACGGGGCGGTCAGCACTGGTGGTGGGCACAGGTAATGGTTTTGAGCTCGTCGGTACAAATTTTCGGCCGACTCTCACGCTTGCCCTCGCGGGTACCCCAGTAAACAAGCTCTTGGTCGCTTCTGATACTAAAGCCAGTTTTGTTATACCCAATGCCCTCAATTTCGGGCTCACAACTTTGACGGCAGAACAGGACGGTACCAAGACCGCCGTGCCGCTCTTCTTCACGGGAAGCAAAACCGACTTGCCAATTAGTACCAAACCAGCTGCCGAGATTTGCTCAGGTGAGCGCTACTACGACGCCAACGGTGATATCCAAACCGGTACTCGCGTCTGCAGCGGTCCTGATCTGAGTGCGCTGACCGCTGGGCGTCTCGCCGTAGGTACTACTGTTGCCGGCGTCATCGGCACCCTGGTGTCGTCGCCAGCCGCATGCAGTGCTGATGCGCAAATTGGCTGCGTCTCCACGACCAACTATCCGGCAGCCAAGGTTACGGGACTGGACGGTAAAGTGCTGGTCGGAACGACCGTCGCCGGTATCGCTGGAGCCATCACTCTACCGCTCGCCAGCAAAGTGTTAACGGGCACTAGCTTCGGCAACAATGCTGAGCTTTTAGGGACTCTGACTTTGCCAGATCCAAACAACGTCGCTACGAGTAATGGGGACTACGGAACCGGTGGAACGGGCAGTACACCAAAGCTCACTTTGCCGTTGGCCGAAAATGTGCGCGCAGTTAATGGCACCTTCGGTATTGGCGGCAATGCGACGTCTCCTGGTTTAAACGACTGCGCTGGTGATAACCTGTTGGGTTGCGTTACGGTATCTGGGTACCCGTCTGCAAATACGAATCAATTTACTGCGGCTGATATCGCGCCAACCGTTACCATTGCCGGAGTCGCTGGCCAGCGCGTATCGTGTTCAGCCGACGGTGATCCCGGTTGCTACACGACGAGCGCGTTTCCATCAGCTGAAGTGACAGCGACCACGGGGCAGAACATAAGAACCGGTGTCACACTTGCCGGCGTTAGCGGCGCCCTCGCTACAAACTGCCGCAACGGAATCAGCTCGGTTTACAACTTCGATGGCACTGGCAGTGGGCTGACAAATCTTGCGGTCAATACGGGTACTGACTATGACTACTGGGACACTGTTGACGACTCATACGGGTTCACTTCGTTCGCGGTGACAAATTGGGCCGATAGCACACGCTGCGGCAGCAGTACTTGGAGCGATGCCACGACGCTAGACGGCGGCAGTACGCTTGCTGCCGGTGGTTGTGGCAGCAGCAGTACTTGTATTTACAAAGATACTATTAGCGACTTGTTAGTCACAGGCATCTTATCCACCGGCGGCACTACGTCTAACGGAACACCGCAGAGTTACGCTTGGAACAGCGCTGTTACCACCTGCGATTCCTCCACATACGGTGGATATTCTGCGGGCAATTGGCGCCTACCAACGCAAAAAGAATTGATGGCCCTCTATGCACACGGCTTAGTGTCGCGTAATAGCGCCGGTTTTGGCACTCTCACGAATCTGCGCAATCAGTTCTGGTCGGCAACATCATCTGCTTCAAGCACGGCTTACGCCTGGACCACTAATCTGGCCAGCGGCTACACTCCGACCAATACCAAAACCTCTACTCTATATGTTATGTGTGTGCACTAATTGGGGTCAGGCACTTTCAGCAACCCTCTGAAAATACACCCAAGTTGAAGTCGGTTTAGGATGGGTACTATGCTGGTATAAAGCCGCGGCACGAACAAGGGCAGTGTCTTTGTTGTGGTCGAGAAATATTAATTACCTGATGCACGCGTAGCGTTTAAATATTTTATTCGACCATTAATTTGTTTCAGTAGCTCGTCTACTTTGCCGCGCGGAACGAAGCTATTTTGCATCATCTTCTTGACACTATTCGAGTGGAGTTGCACCTGCTTTAGCTTGGCCTCGACTCGTGCTCCATCTAAGCCGCATGCCACCGATTCAGCGATTAGATCTTGCATGGTGATAAGTCGTCTTTTTCCATTGATTGCTAGTGCAGCCTCGTCACTGTTTGATGATTCCAAGAATGTCGTCGGCAGTAGGTCATACGCAGGTGATAGAGTGTAGACCACGCCACCAACTGCAGCTGGATCTGGTATTCCAATGAGTGCGTGATTTTTGAGGTGAGCATCGCCGTTACCAAATATGAAGTTAAGCACGGTTAGGTCGATGAGTCTTTCGATGGCATTTTTGCGCAGGCGAATCGATGCGTTCAGACGTATAGCGGCTGCTATATCGCGAATACTGGCATCAAACTTTTCATTGCCGAGTATCGATTTGCCAAGGAGTTGGGCGAAGTCCTCAACGTGGAGCTTTAGTCCGTTTGGCTGCCTATCAAAGCGCCTGGTGACATAGGCCAGGTTGCCATCTTGTAATTCTACTAGCGCAGATCTGGCTACATTTACTCCCAATGATGCGAAGAGGCGCATCCATAGGTGCTCGCATTCTGGAACTGCGCGCATACCCTGGACCTGTGGTTTTAGGATGAAATGCGCTCCGCTAGCAGGAAGATATACAGGTAACTTTGGCTGCACTCCAGGTAGCGCGATGCCGCTTGCTATCGAGCGGACAGCGAGTCGCTCTACATCGTCTGCTCCTAGGTCAAAATATGGCGGTATTTCATTGCCGAAAAAATCCAAGGAACAGCGTTCATGGTAGTTGCTGTTATGGCCCGCGCGAGGTAGTGACTCACAGCAAATTAAACAGCGGTCATGCCTGGATTTGCTGGATTTGCTGGTCTCGGCCTTGATGGAAAACGCAGGTGTAAACGCGGGCGATAATATTTCGGATGCTGTGATTTCAACATCACCTATTGAGTCGACGCAATGCGAGATCAAATAACCCACTAGGCCTGTATCGTTGCCAACATTACCACCTCGCGCGGCGAGTCGACTTAGCCAACCCTCGTACATTAACCCTTCGAAAAAAGCGTGCAGCCGCCCTTTGTTGACATGCTCGCTAAGTGCCGGGAGTAAGCGCAGACTCACCGGTCGCCCGTCACGAGGATACGAGGGATCATAGGTGAATATAAAGTCATCGGCTGATTTGCTGAGAATCCCAGCGAAGGTACCTGCGACATAGATTCGCGCACTTCCAATCATGGGGTGCCTCTGACCGCATCTGCTTGCGAGATGATTTGTAGCTCGTAGCCCAAAAAGCTGACCAGCTTTTGCAGGGTCGTTAGGGTAACACCGCTACCGCCTTGCTCGATTTTTCGCAGAGATTTTAGACTGACGCCGGCATCCATAGCGAGCTGCTCTTGCGTCATCCCGGCTTGGACCCGGATCTTTGCCAGAGTTTGGCCTAGTCCACCGACCTCTCGACGGCGGTGGTGCCGCAACCGTGCCTTTGCAGGAGGCACCAGGCTCGCAAGGATAGGATCGACCACGTTAGTAACTTTTTTCTTCAGCTTGGTAGCCAAGGCAGGATTCCTTGATGACTATATCTTTAGGGGTATAATTATAGAATTATGAAACTTATTAGATCTAAATCGATATAATACATCGTATTTGCAATTAAGTATATCTATATGGGTATATTAATTTTTTTTGAAACGGGGCCAATTGAAAGCGCTCAGAATCGCCCGCCGCGTAAGACCGTAACCCCTCGCTAGTATTCGTAAATTCTCGCCAAAAACTTTTCCCCTCAACTTTTAAGTCAAGGCACCGATCTCTTTACTGTGAACAAAGAGGGGGATCGGTGGGTTAGGTGGCTTTGGGGTGAATTTAGGGTGCACCTATGCAGCTAGCAGTTTTCAACACATCAAACGCAGTCATCCGACGGATCACCGTTGGGCGACTGATTGTGTTTTATTTTTGTTTTGCGTTGATAGCTGACGTCGCATCTGCAGCAAATTATTCTCTCAGCTACTCGGGCCGACTGACGCAGCAAAGTGGCGCGGCAGTTGAAGGGCCAGTTGATGTGCAAGTGTCGTTTTGGAGCAGCACTAATGGCGGTGCGCAGCGCGGTGAGACACTCACGTACCTGAGTGTGGAATTAAACCAAGGTATATTTTCCTTAAATCTTGATTTACGCCCAGACCAAGTGAAAACGATTTTCGGCGACGGATCCGAAGCTGTTTTTGTAGAAATTGCTGCGGCAGGAAAAGTGTATCCACGTCAGCAGTATCTCTACGTGCCGTTTGCACTGCGTGTGCCGACGGATAACACGACTCTTGCATTTAACGAGGACGGCAAACTTGGATTTGCTGGGGCCTCATCACCTACGCCGAATAGTTATTTGTCCGCTGATGGTAGCGGCAAATTGAAGTGGGTTGCGCTTGAGGCAGGGGCGCTGTCAGCTAAAACGGGGGATAATTTGGCGCCAAGTACCGGGCAGGTGCTGACCTACAACGGCACGAAGTGGGTCGCTGCAGCGAGTGGTAGCGGAACCGGTGGTGGCGGCGGAAGTGGTGGCACTGTTACAAGCGTCAGTGGCACGGCTCCGATTACGGTGGCTTCTGGTTCTACGACACCGGTAATTTCTCTAGCACAGGCTAGTGGGTCGGCTAGTGGTTATTTGACCTACGGCGACTGGAATGCTTTTAATTCAAAGCAAGAAGCTCTCAGTTATGTCCCGCTAAATAAATCTGGCGACACGATGTCGGGTGCGTTATCGGTGCCGCTTCTGACCCAATCTGCTAGTGTAGCCCCCAGCGTCGCTGCCGCGGGGCAGGGTAGTATTTATTTCGATGCAGGATCGAATCAATTTAAGGTTTCGCAAAACGGTAGTGCTTATGCTCCTTTGATTAATGCCGCATCAGTCACGAGAGTTGAGGCTGGCAACGGCCTAAGCGGTGGCCCCATTACGACGTCGGGTACTATCAGTCTGGCAAATACCGCGGTGATAGCTGGTAGCTATACGCGAGCAAATATCACTGTCGATCAACAGGGGCGCCTTACTGCTGCAGCTAATAGCCCAGCGATTGTAGATGCAGATATTTCGCCGTCAGCAGCTGTTGCGCAAAGTAAAATTTCTGGCTTGGTGAGTGCTCTTACTGGTAAAGAGTCATCTATTGCAGCTGGCACGTCCTCGCAATATTGGCGTGGCGATAAAAGCTGGCAAACCTTAAACACCACATCTGTACCTGAAGGCAGTAATCAGTACTTCACTGTGGCAAGGGCAGTTTCGTCACTTTCAGGCAGTGCGCCGATTAGTTACAGCACGACAACAGGTAATATTGCCATCGACAAGGCTAGCGGTAGCATTGACGGATATTTGTCGGCGAGCGACTGGGGCACATTTAATAACAAACAAGACACTCTAGGTTATTCGCCGCTGAATAAAGCTGGCGACACAATGTCAGGGGCCCTCAACATGAACGGCCAGACTCTGGCAGCTGTGGGCAACGTAGTATTGAGCGCAGCTAAGACTCTAGGTCTAGGCGTCTTTGATAGTACGTCGGAGCCTTTGATGACGGCGCAGTTAAATAGCTCCGGTGCAAGCTCACCGGATAAAGGCAAAACCTGGTTTAACTCGTCGACGAATCAAATCAAGTACTGGGATGGGTCAAGTGCTCAGGCTCTTGGTGTATCAGGAGCTGGTTTAACAAGTTTTAACGGGCAGGCTGGTAGTACACAGAGCTTTCAAGTGAATAGCAGTGGATCATCGCCGGCGATTAACTCGGGCTCTAATACACACACGCTGAGTATTCCTAATGCTTCGGCATCGGGGGTAACCGGTGGTGTGATCTCTAATACTGATTACAATTCGTTTAATAATAAAGTCGGATCAGTAGCTGGCGCATCAGGGATCAGCGTAGTGAATTCAGGCGGCACTGCGACCGTCAGTTTCGCTGCAGCAGGCAGTGCCGGTACCTACGCAAAAGTCACAACCAACGCTCAAGGTCAGGTGACGGGTGGCAGCACCCTTGTCGCTGCCGATATCCCGAGTTTAGATGCAAGTAAGATTACGGGTGGGCAATTAGCTACTGCTAATGGTGGTACCGGTGTTAGCTCCACGGCCACGTTCCCGACTTCTGGCGTGATTGTGACTGAAGATGCGGCGGAGACTTTGACCAATAAGACCCTGACTGGTGCGACTATCAATGGCGCATCAAGTATAGCTGGGTCCATATCCATAAACACTTCTGGTGCAATCACATCCGGTGCATTGACTGCTGCGACTATAGTTTCTCAGGGTAGCGTGACTTTGCAAGGCAACGGGAGTACTTCGAGTAAACTCGTATTGAATGACAAAGGCACCAATTACCTTGCTCTGAAATCGCCCGACACTCTGGCAGCATCGACCACATGGGTGCTGCCATCAGGAGATGGCGCCGGGGGGCAGGTCCTCGCTACGAATGGATCTGGGACCTTGGGCTGGGCATCTGGACTCGCGCCTACTGGTGTGGCCGGTGGTGATTTGGGGGGTAACTTTCCAAATCCATCTATAGCCACTGTCGGTGCGTCTACAGCTGCTAATATCCACAATGCAGAAATTCTGGCTAACGCGGCGACTAACGTTAACACGGCATCGACAATCGTCAAGCGCGACGGCTCTGGTAATTTTACGGCTGGGACAATCACTGCTAATTTAACTGGTAACGTGACCGGTACTCTAACCGGAAACGCATCCACTGCCACTTCGGCAGGATCGTTTACAGGCTCACTCGCTGGAGATGTCACTGGAACGCAGGGCGCGACGCAGGTGTCTAATGTTGGCGGCGCAGCTGCAGCTAGCGTTGCCGCTGGTGCTATTTTGGCTAACGCTGCGACTGATGCAAACACGGCATCGACTATTATAAAAAGAGACGCGTCCGGTAATTTTGCGGCAGGGACAATCACAGCAAATTTAACTGGCACAGCATCAACAGCTACTGCTGCAGGATCCTTCACTGGCTCGCTCGCTGGTGATGTAACTGGTACTCAAGGTGCGACTGTTGTGTCTACAGTCGGTACATCTTCGGCAGCAAATGTTCACGCAGCGGAATTAGTAGCCAATGCTGCAAGCGCCTCAAATAGCGCACTTGCGATAGTTAGACGCGACAGTAACGGAGGCTTTAGCAGCGGCCTAGTAAATGCCACGACCCCTAACGCCACAAGCCTAGGGCTTATCGTCAAAGGCTCCGCTAGCCAGTCAGCGAATCTGCAGGAGTGGCAAGATACTAGCGGTGCCGTTCTTTCAGCGATTAATTCGAGTGGATACCTGAAGCTAAAAGATAACGACGGTACTGATAATTATCTGTCCCTTCGCGCCAGTCCCACTATGGTTTCAAATCTGACTTATACCCTGCCAGGCACAGTATCGGCGGGTGCTTACTTAACGACCGATGGCTCAGGTAATATGTCCTGGAGTGCGCCAGGCAGTTTTACTGGGTCATTGGTAGGAGATGTGACGGGTACTCAGGGCGCGACGGTGGTTGCTAATGTTGGTGGTGTCACTGCAGCTAACGTGGCGGCAGGTGCTAACTTAGCTAACGCAGCAACAAATGCAAACACAGTATCTACGATAGTTAAGCGCGACGGCTCCGGTAATTTTGCGGCTGGCACGGTAACAGCGAATTTAACCGGTAATGTGACTGGTAATCTAACAGGCAACGTCACCGGTAATGTCTCGGGTACGGCCGCTAACGTCACTGGGATTGTGGCAGTCGCTAACGGCGGTACCGGTGCAACTAATCTTGCTGCTAATAATGTGCTCCTTGGTAACGGAACTAGCGCGCCACTTACCGTTGCTCCGGGTGCTAGCGGCAATGTGTTGATGTCCACTGGCACTATTTGGGCAAGTTTAACGCCAACCACGAATTGGGCTGCACCCGGTGCTATTGGTGCGACGACGGCGAACAGCGGAGCGTTTACGACTTTGACTGCGAGTGGGAATGTTGG